>Ga0113563_10001089_pt1 | contig 14783 bp, 15 predicted proteins | sample Mud3Dept3metaG_FD_80117 | JGI IMG/M metagenome (GOLD analysis project Ga0113563, IMG submission 80117) | Freshwater wetland microbial communities from Ohio, USA, analyzing the effect of biotic and abiotic controls - Mud 3 Core 4 Depth 3... | ecosystem: Environmental > Aquatic > Freshwater >...
GAGGCGAACAGCAGATGTTGGCTATCGCTCGGGCCCTTATGGGTCAGCCTAAATTACTCCTTATGGACGAACCCTCAATCGGCTTGGGTCCTATCCTGGTTTCTCGCGTGGGGCAGTATATCGAGCGCCTCAATATTGAGGGTCTTACGATTCTCCTTGTGGAGCAGAATGCCAGGATGGCGCTCACCATCGGCCACCGCTGTTATGTATTCGAACGGGGACGCGTATCCCTCCAAGGAAATGCGAAAGAACTCCTCGCCAAAACAGAGGTCGTTGGCGCATACCTCGGAAATTGACCTATGAAGACGCCATAGAAATCAACAATCTTCCCTTTCAATTGCCATTTATTGTCGTAAATATTATTATATTGAAAGTAGCTTCTTAGCTTCCAGTTCTTGACATTAATCCAACCATCCTTACCGTGGTTATTTGAGGGCCCAATTCTTGGCCAAAGGAAAGTTTTGCTAAGCCTACCCGGGTCAGGCCGAAGCCATCTTGCGGATGAGGTTTAGGTCCAGCTTGCTGGAGGCCCCCCAACCTCTTTTGCCGGGAGGAATCTCAGACCTGAATCTCTCGTTTAGGGCATAGGTTTTTTCTGCGAGCTCAGGGGGGTAAAGACTTAGGGAGGTCAAACAAAGCTCTCGAAACTTTTTCGGGCTGTCCATCCCCTGTTCTTTGACCTGAAGGCCTTCCGACCCAAACCAGCCTCCTCCCAGGGCAGGGCCTACCTTTATTGTCTGTTTTCCGATTAAAGAAATAGGCTTGACATTAATTCTTATTTTTTTTATATTTCCACACGAGAGATAAATTGAATGATCCCTTATAAATTGTCCCCATAAATAGAACTAGCAGATTTCTTATAGGGATTAGCTACTTTACTGTCGAGAGAAATCTTTCACTCATTGCGTTAAATTAAAAGGAGGGATTGGCGATGAAAAAAGCATGCATTTTTTTCTTGGCTCTCTTATTTATTCTGGGAATTGCAGCATTACCCAGCCATGCGCAAAAAATTCTTAAAATCGGAGTCTTAGGCCCCATGACCGGGCCAGCCAGCCTTTGGGGGTTGGCCATGCATAACTGCGTGGAGATGTGGGCAGAGGAGGTTAACGCCCAGGGTGGACTTCAGGTTAAGACAGAAAAATATAAAATTGAAACCGTCACCGAGGATACCAAATATGATGCAGCGCGGGCCGTTGCGGGTGCAGAAAAGCTGGTGAATCGGGACAAAGTAAAATTCATCATCGGAACCAACGGCACTCATGAAGCTTTAGCGGTTCTCCCCATTACGACCCCAGCTAAGGTTATTTTATGTACCTTCTGCTTTGACCGGAGCGCCATCGGGGCTCAGTATCCCTATTCTTTCCGCTCCATCCCGACGGCCTATGAATTTTACACTCCCATGTACAAATGGTTAAATCAGAAATATCCCGACAAGAAGCGTCTGGTTTTGGTGGTTAAAAATTATGCCGGCGGCCTGGTAGTCCGGGACCAAGCCAAAGAGGCTACGGAAAAAGGAGGATACAAAATCGTTGGGGTAGAAACTTACCAGCCGGCCACCACGGACTTCTACCCGATTATGACCAAGATTCTAGCTCACAAACCCGAAGTTATGGACTTTACCGCAGCGAGCGGCGGAGATACAGGCTTGCTTTTGAAAGCTGCCAAACAATTAGGTTACAAAGGCATCACCCTCCAAGGGACCCAGGGAGATCCGGGTACCGTTATTTCCACGGCCGGAAAGGAGAATGCGGAGGGTCATTATTTCATGGGTGGAGGATCGGATGAAGCAGTGGCCTCCCAGGCCATGGGGGCCTTCATCAAAGAATACACCAAGCGATATGGCTCGTGGAATGAGGTGGCTTCCCAGGATTATTACATCCCCCGCCTAGTGGGTCTTGCCATTCAAAAAGCCGGAACTATCGATAATACAGATGCCATCGCCAAAGTCCTTGAGGCTACGGAGATGAAATCTCCCCTGGTGAAGGGAAACCCAACCGTAAAATTCGCCGGGAAAAATTACTACGGACGCAACTCTCAGGTTATCATGCCCCTGGCTCTGGTCCAGGTAATCCAAGGCCAGCCCAAGACCGTTGCCGTCCTCGAAGCCAAGCACCTGGATTAGACAAACCAGCCAATTTAAATTCCGGGCGCGGCTCCGCAGCTGCGCCCAATTTTTGCCAAACCCATGGAACCCGTTCTTTTTGCCCAGGCCGTGGCCAATTCCATCATGCTGGGGTTGATTTATACCCTGATCGCCCTCGGCATCACCCTGATCTTCAGCATCATGAAGATCGTGAACTTCGCCCACGGCCAGATTTATATGCTTGGAGCCTTTGCCATCTTCTACTTTTATGCTCAATGGCACATCAATTACATTATATCCTTGGTCCTCGCCGCGGCTTGCATTGCCGTGCTTGGGGCTGCACTAGAATACTTCCTCTTTCGCCGCCTGCGCGGTCAGGAGCTTCCCTGTCTCCTCCTCTCCCTCGGATTAGCTCTGCTGCTTGAGGGCCTTGCTTTAATTATCTTCGGAGAAAAAGACATGGGAGTCCCTCCCCCATTTCCCGGGGCTGTGAACGTTCTGGGAGTTCACTTCGGAATGGATCGCCTGTTGATTATCTGTCTAAGCCTGATTCTCCTGCTTGCACTTTTCATATTTATCCAGAAGTTCAAAGCTGGAAGAGCCATCCGCGCCCTAGCCCAGGATCCGGAGGCGGCCACTTTGCAGGGAGTGGACATCAACCGGATGTCATGGTTCGGGTTTAGCATCGGCTGCATGCTTGCCGGCCTGTCAGGAGGCCTCCTGGTACCCGTATACTGGGTAAGCCCATTTATCGGGGGGCCAGCCGTGGTCAAGGCGTTCATTGTAATGGTCTTGGGAGGCCTGGGGAGCATTCCGGGGACCGTTCTCGGTGGACTGATTCTGGGTTCCATCGAGAGTTTCGGCCAACAGTTTCTACCTGGCACTTGGGCCATGGCTATAGCTTATATCCTTGTAGTCCTTATGATCCTCATAAGGCCTCGAGGGCTTATGGGAAAAGAATAAAAGTATGCTTTCTCGAATTAAGATCGTTGTCATTCTTCTTCTCCTCGCCTTCTTGCTTCTATTGCCCCTTTTTGAGCGCGACCCTTACATCCTCCATGTGCTGATTGAGATCGCCATGGTGAGCCTGCCCGCCATGGGACTGTGGCTGATCTTGCTCACCGGACAGTTGAGCTTCGGACAAGTGGCCTTTGTGGCCATCGGGGCCTATACTTCCTGTATCCTGGTTATGCAGGTGGGAATGAATTCCTGGCTGGCCCTCCCCTTGTCTGGGCTTATGGCTGGCCTTTGCGGGGTGGCTGTCGGGTACCCCGCCCTAAGGATCAAGGGGACCTACTTTGCTATCTTAACTTTGTCTATGGGCGAAGCGGTCTCAATGATTCTTCTGAATTGGACCGGGTTAACTGGCGGGGCAGACGGGATCTTCCGGATCCCTCGCCCGAATGACCTGACTTTGGGCAGCTGGACCCTGGTCCATTTTACCGCGGATAAAGTGGCCTATTATTATTACATTCTGGCACTGCTGATTTTTTGTCTGCTGGTCATGTATCGCCTTTATCGTTCCCATGTTGGATCGGTTCTACGCGCTATTAACCAAAGCGACAACCTGGCTCTATCTATCGGCGTCAATATTACCCGGTACAAAGTCTTTGCTTTCTCAATCGGGTGCCTCTTTGCTGGCTTGGCTGGGGCTTTTTACACCCATTACTTCACCATGCTCCATCCGGACAACTTTACTCTGTGGGATTCTATTTATTACGTTGTTTACATCATCGTAGGAGGCGCCAATTATATTTTTGGTCCAGTCCTCGGCGTTTTCCTCATGCTGGGCACCTTTGAAATCTTAAGGGCCGTAAAAAAGTTTCAAGCAGTGTCCTATGCCCTGATCCTGATTGTCGTGATTCTCTTCCTGCCCGGGGGGTTGATGAATCTCCGTAAAATTCTTTTTCCCAGCCGCCAACCAGCAAAAGAAGGGGAAGGCGAAGATGTTGGAAATTCGGACGATAAAAGGCGAGATTCCTAAAAGAACCAATGGCGATCCTGGAAATTAAAGGGATAAGTAAATTTTTCGGCGGGCTGGCCGCGGTAAGCGACCTGGATTTCCATGTGTCGGAGGGAGAAATACTCGGACTCATCGGCCACAATGGCGCAGGGAAGACAACCGTTTTCAATTTAATCACCGGCGTCTATAAGCCCCAACGGGGCCAAGTCTTCTTTCGAGGGCATGAAATCACTCAGGCCAGCACCCACGCTATCGCTCGCCAGGGACTGGTGCGGACCTTCCAGACCACCAATCTTTTCAAGGAGATGACCGTCTGGGAAAACCTGATTGTCGCTCATCATCTCCACATTCGCAGGGGCTTTTTCGGAAGAATTTTGAACCTCCCATCCGTGAAACGGGACCTCAACGGATCCCGTAAGAGGGCCGAAGAAATCATTTCTTTCCTGCGCCTCTCCGGGTTGAAGGGGGAACTGGCTAAAAACCTTCCTCACGGGCATCAAAGAGCCCTGGGGATCGGAATCGCCCTTTCTGCAGACCCGAAGCTCTTACTCCTCGATGAACCGGTCACGGGAATGAATCCCGAGGAGACTCAGGAGATGATGGAACGGATCCGGGAAATTCGTGACCGGGGAATTACCGTTGTTATCATCGAACACGACATGAAGGCCATCATGGGATTGAGCGACCGCATCGTGGCCATGGGTTTTGGACGGAAGATTGCCGAGGGTCGCCCGGAAGAAATCCAGCATAATCAAGCGGTCATTGAATCATATCTGGGAGCCGAAGAAGAAGGCTAGCCATGATTCTGGAGTTGAAAAATCTGGTGGTCCATTATGAAAAGGTAAGGGCCCTGAAGGGAATTTCCCTGGCCATGACGGAAAAATCGATCGTGACCTTAATCGGGGCCAACGGAGCTGGAAAGAGCACAACGCTAAAAACCATCTCCGGACTGAAACAATGCACATCGGGGGAAGTCTGGTTCCTGGGTCAACAGATTCATTCCTTATCTCCTCATGGAATTGTGGGCATAGGAATCGCCCAGGTTCCTGAAGGTCGCCGAGTTTTTCCCTACATGTCCGTGTACGAAAACCTTCTTATGGGCGCTTACTTGCGCAAAGACCGCGAGGGAATTCAAAAGGACTTCGAAGTTGTCTACCAGCATTTTCCCATTCTAAAAGACCGGAAAAACCAAGCCAGTGGAAGCCTGAGCGGAGGGGAGCAGCAAATGCTCGCCATGGGAAGAGCCCTGATGGCGGCCCCTAAACTGTTGCTATTGGACGAGCCATCTCTCGGCCTTTCTCCCGTAATGGTCAAGGAAATTGGACGAATTATCCTTAATATCAACCGCCAGGAGGGAGTCTCCATCATCTTGGTCGAACAGAACGCGCGAATGGCCCTAAAGCTCTCCAGCCAAGGCTATGTCTTGGAGACAGGGAAGATCGTGCTGTCCGGTCCTTCCGGCGATCTCTTGAACAATGACCACGTCCGGCGGGCCTATTTGGGGGGATGAGAAGAGTTCCCCGGGCAATAAAACTCCATGTTCCAACTCTCCCAAGATCTTCGTAGCCTTGATTTATTTTCTCCCTTGACACTGGCCTCCGGATTTTTGCTTATCGTTCCCAGCAAGGATAGAAAGCGCATTAAAATATATAACGGATTTTTTGAGTTCCAGCCTCCGTTTCAGAAAGGAATTGAAGACCATGAAAATTGCCGCGGTTCAATTTCAGGGGCACCGGGATAAAGAGGTCAACATTCAGAAGGCCTCCCGGTTAACCCGGCAGGCAGCCGAGGGAGGTGCCAAAATTATTTGTCTCCCCGAGCTGTTTAACACGATCTACTTTTGCTACGACCAGGATCGTGAGAACTTTCAAATGGCCGAACCCATCCCTGGCCCGACCACGGAAAAAATGGCTGCCTTGGCCCGGGAAATTAGATCGGTCCTCATCTGCCCCTTGTTTGAAAAGGCCATGATAGGGGAATACTATAATTCCGCGGTTGTGTTGGGCCCCAACGGGGAAATATTGGGCAAATACCGGAAAAATCACATTCCTTTGCTTTCAAGGCTCGACCCGAAAGAACGCACGGGGAATGAAAAATTTTATTTTCGCCCCGGAAATTTAGGCTTTCCAGTCTTCCCGACTCCCTTCGGAGTTACCATCGGGATCCTGATCTGTTACGACCGTCATTTCCCGGAAGCAGCGCGAATCCTGGCATTAAAAGGCGCGGATATCCTCTTCGTGCCCACGGCCACTCCCTCCGGGTTCACCCGCTACGTTTGGGAGATTGAACTGAAGGCCCATGCCACGGATAATATTTATTACGTCTGCGGAGTCAATAAGGTCGGAAGAGATGAGGGCGGATCGGAAAAGGTGTGGTTCGGAACATCCCTGATCGTCAATCCCCAGGGGGAAGTGATTGCTCAGGGGTCGGACCGGGAAGAAGAGGTCATCAGCGCGGACATTGACTTGTCCATAATTGAAAAAATCCGCACTTCCTGGAATTTTTTCAGAGACCGGCGTCCTGAAATTTATAGAGAATTGATCCAGTAAGGCAGGGGGAGCATTTATGAAAGTCCTGGTTTTGAATCCCAACACTTCTTCGGAAATGACCGCCTCCATAGACCGGGTGGCCCGGCAGTATGCCAGACCCGGGACGGAGATTACATCCTGGAACCCCGATCGAGGGCCTCTATCGATCGAAGGGGCCTTCGACCGGCAGATAGCCATCGAAGCCTCCCTGGAGAAGGTTCTAAAAGCTAAGGAACGATTTGATTCCTGCATCATTGCCTGTTTTGGAGACCCTGGCCTCCAGGCTTTTCGGGAAGCCTTCGACACCAATGTCCTGGGCATCGCCGAATCCGCCATGCTTACCGCCTGTATACTCGGCCACAAGTTCTCCGTCCTCAGTGTTCTGGCCCGTTCCCGGCCTTCAGCGGAGAGTTTAATCCGTAATTATGGCCTTCAGGACCGATGCGCATCGGTCCGGGCTACCGGGCTGTCCGTATTGGAAGTTCATTCCAATCAAGAGAGGTTGATTACCCGCCTGACCGAAGAAGGGAAGAAAGCGATCAAAGAAGATGGAGCGGAGGTTCTATTGCTGGGATGCGCGGGGATGGCGGGTGTCGATAAAATCATCCAATCGGCCTTGAACGTGCCGGTTCTGGACGGAGTCGTCTGCGCGGTGAAACTTGCGGAGAGTTTGTACGATTACGGATTGAAGACCAGCAAGGTCGGCTTTTTCAAGACTCCGGAAAAGAAAAACTACCCGGGCCTCTGGCCGGGCGTGCGCCTTCCATGGGGACAATAAGGAGAAGAGGTGGGTTTTCATGAATCCAGAAACAAAGGAGAGAATCCTTCAATCCGTCGATTCTCTCCGGGATGAGACCCTCGATTTTCTGAGAGAACTCGTACAGACGGAGAGTTATAACCCTCCCGGGGATACTCGAAATATCATCGAAGTGGTCAAAAGGAAGACTCGAACATTTCCAGTTTCAGTAACCTGTCCTTCCTCCGATCCGGAAAAGCTTAATATTCTCCTCTCCTGCGGAGGGGAGCGGGGTTCTCACCTTCTTTTTAATTCTCACCTGGATACAGTTCCACCGGGAGATCCCTCTCAGTGGAAAGGCGGACCCCTGTCCGGGGCGATTTACCAAGGAAATCTTTTTGGGCGGGGAGCGGCGGATGCCAAAGGGTCCGGAGCGGCCATGGTCATGGCCCAAAAGGCTCTGGTTTTGGCTGGAGTCAAAATTGGCGGTAAACTGACCGTGAACCTCGTTGCCGATGAAGAAACCGGAGGAGCGCTGGGCACCCGGCTTATCCGGGATCAGAATCTGGTGTCTCCTGATTTCGTGGTCATTGGCGAGATCACGGGAAACCGAATTGCCACAGCGGAAAAAGGTACGCTTATTATGGAGGTAACTACCCATGGTAGGTCCGCTCATGCCAGCACCCCCTGGGAGGGGATCAATGCCATCAGTAAAATGGCCTCCCTCCTTACCCGACTGGAGGCTGACCAACTCCAAAAATTCGCTCGCCGCCGGCATCCCCTGACACCACCCCCCTCGATCAACTTCGGAACGATTACGGGAGGAGTCAAATCGAACATGGTTGCCGATGTCTGCAAAGTGACGATCGACCGGCGAACTCTGCCCAACGAGGATACTGAAACCGCGCTGAAAGAGATTCAAGAAGTAATCGAGAACCTGGCCAAAGAGGACCCGGAGTTCAACGCCAGAATTCAAGTCCTTCGGACCGGCTCACCAATCGACACTCCATTGAACTCCCCCCTCGTCCGTTATGCTCAACATGCCTGCTCGCTATTAGGCCTGCCCGCCGAGCCGGTGGGCTATGCCCAGGCAAGCGACGGTCGGTTCTTTGCCGAGAAAGATATTCCCACGATTCTCATAGGTCCCGGGAAAGCAAACCAGGCTCATACGGTTAATGAGTCCATCGAAATAGATCAGGTCATCGAAGCAAGCAGACTGTATGCTCTCTTAGCTTTCTTAATTTTAAACCCCCAGGATAAGGAAACATGAAATCCATCGTAACCTTGACACCCGAAGAGTCCAAACGGCTGATTGCCAAAGCGATCGTCCAGATGGACATCGTCCAAAAGGCCAGGAAGGATGGAATTATCGGCTTGGCCAGATGCTCCTCCTGCGCTTACATCGTAGAGGAATTGACCGGGCGAAAAATGGACAACCTCATGCTTTATTGCAGCGGCTATATTGCCGGGCCGGGGTCCTGTGCGGTCTTGAACACCCAGCAGGGGAAGCTCCTGGTGCTTTATCACGGCCAGGAGCGATGGTTGAATTACACCGAAGGGAATATCCTGAAATTCATCGACGAAATGGATCAGGATGATGTGATCATTAAAAGCGGGAACGTGATCGATCCTTCGGGTCAGGTTGGTACACTGGTTGCCCATCCCACTGGGGGGGAGGCCGGCTATTACCTCCCTTACATCCTGGCTAAAGGCATCCAGCTTATCGTTCCCACCCTGATCAGCAAGTCAATTCCCTTCTCCCTTTCACGGCTTCTGACCTCACTGGGAACTTCCCGGATCCGGGTCGATCGGACGCACGGGATCGTCTGCGGCATGATTCCCCTACCCGGTATTGTCGTAACCGAACTTGACGCCATCCGCCTCCTGAGCGGAGCCGAGGCCCTTCCCATTGCCGTCAATGGAATCGGCAGCGGGAAAGGTTCGGTCACATTGCTCGTGGAAGGTTATGAAAAGGAAGTAGATAAGGCATGGGACCTCGTCAATTCCGTCAAGGGAGAACCGGCTCTGATGGAACTTTCATCCCCTTGTGATAAGTGCTATATAAAAAACGATCCTGAAAAGAAGTCCCGTTGCCAGGGAAGGCCTTCAATCAAGGATTGATGCGATCCATCCTGTTTTTTTAAATTTCTTTCGGAAAAGGGATAGGAAAATGGGTAAGAAGAATCAAAAGGCGAGAGGCGGAATGCCCGTTCGTGTTGCCACACTACAAATGGCCATGAAGGTGGGCGACAAAAAAGCCAACCTGAAAAAGGGCCTGGCTATGATCAAAGCGGCTGCTCAAAAGGGAGCCAAGATGATCCTGCTTCCCGAGCTTTTTACCACCGAGTATTTCGCCTGGTGGAGGGATACTAAATATTTCGACTACGCCGAGCCCATCCCGGGGCCCACCACGGCCAGGGTGGGGGAATTGGCCCGAAGACTTTCGGTCTACGTGGTGGCCCCTTTTTACGAAAAGGAAGGGCCGGGGATGTATTATAATTCGGCCGTGCTCATCGGCCCCAAAGGGGAGATTATCGGCCGGCAGCGCAAGATGCATATTCCCGCAGTAAAAAGCCTGGAGAAGTTGTATTTCCAACCAGCGGAGCCAAATTTCCCGGTATTTCCAACAAAATATGGCAGAGTGGGAATCTGCATTTGCTATGATCGGCTCTTCCCCGAAGTATGCCGGGCTCTGGCCCTGAACGGGGCAGAGATTATCTTTGTTCCCATTGCCGGAACGATCTTTCCCAAAGTCTCTACTCTGGATACTCGGGCTTTGGAAAATGTCCTTTTTGTGGTGGCCGCAAACAAGGTTGGCGAAGAGGATGGACACCGTTATACTGGCGGAGCGATGATTGTGAATCCCGAAGGGAAGATCATTGTCCAGGGAGGGGTAGAAGAGGAGATCGTCATGGCTGATATCGACCTGGAGGATGTGGAAAAAACCCGGAGGGCTTTTCCCTATTTCCGGGATCGTCGCCCAGAGCTCTATGAGAGATTGCTCCAGCCGGCGGTATACTATTCTGGGGGACCCCCGTTGACAAAAAATTTTCATCGTTCATAGAAAGGAGGCAGATAACCAAAATGTCCAATAAAGTATCGATCTGCGCGGCACAAATGGGACCCAGTTCTTTTAGCAACGGCCAAGTGGATAAAAAGGCGAATGTCCAGCGCATCCTGTCTCTGCTGGAAAAAGCAATCCAGGAGAAAGTAAAGATCATCTGCTTTCCCGAGCTTTCGCTTACCAACTACTTTGCGGTGCGGATGAACCGGCAATATGAGGGCTATTTCGATCAAATTCCCAATGATCTGACCAAGGATATCTTTTCCCTAAGCCGGGAAAAGCCCATCTCCATCATTCTGCCCTATGCTGAATTCGACGGAGTAGCTTATTACAACACCGCTGGCGTCATCCAACAGGGACAAATGATCGGCAAATATCGAAAAACTCACATCCCCAGCGCGTTTGTGGCCGCCGAGGTGGGGCTGGGGAACTTCGAAAAGCAGTATTTTGCCCCCGGGAACTTGGGATATCCGGTTTTTGACCTTCAGGGCGTAAAGGTGGGAGTCCAGATCTGCTACGACCGGCATTTTCCGGAGGGATATCGGGCGCTGGCTCTGAAGGGAGCTCAGTTGGTCTTCAATCCGACTGCTCTGCCCTACCGAGGCCTGGAATGGCGGAAAACTACCTGGGAGACTTTTTTACGGGTGCGTTCTTTCGAAAACAATCTCTTCGTCGCCGGCGTAAACAAGGGGGGATTGGAAGAGGGATTGGATTTCGCAGGGGATACATTGGTCATCAGCCCCATTGGCGGTGTGGTCATGGTCAAATCCCAGACCAAGGGCGACGAGTTGGTCACAGTTGAAATTGACCTTGATGAAATCATCGAGTCCAAGAAAATTCTCCCCGTATTCCGGGACCGCAGGCCAACGGAATATACTGCCATTACAGAGTAAAAACCTTTTTAAAATCACGATTTCCTGGAGCGGCCGTACCGAACTGTCTTCTCTGTGGCAGTTTGATATTTTCTTTTATAGGAGGAATTCATGGAAGACCTTGTAATTAAAAATGGAATCTTGGTTACTCCTCAAGGAAGAATTCGCGGAGGCTTAACCATTTCGGGGGGAAAGATCACCGCGGTGGGAAGCGACGGGTCTCTGCCCAAAGCACGGCAGGAGGTTGATGCCCAAGGGTTTATGATTCTTCCCGGCCTTATTGACCCCCATGTTCATCTGGGCCAAGACAAAGAAGAAAAATTCCGGGATCAATGCCGGAGTGAATCGATCTCTGCGGCCTTGGGCGGGATTACCACCATGATCACCACGGCGCGGTTTGGGAATGCGCTTGAGCCCCGCCTGCCAACTTATCGAAAGGCCAAGGAGATCGGTCGCAACAGCTCGTTCATCGACTTCAAGTTCAACGCTTTCATGACCAACCAGAAGCATCTGCAAGAGATCGAAGGGCTCATGGAAGAAGGGGTTTGCTCCTACAAGCTCATGATGGCCTACACCCGGGAGGAAGCCAAACAGATCGGTCTGGAAGGTATCGACTGGGGATTTGCCTACCGCCTTTTCGAGATTGTCGCCAAATTGGGGCCTCCGGCTCTGGCTCAAATTCACTGCGAGGAGCCGGAGATTATCCATACACTGCGCCAGCGTCTTATCGCCTCGGGCCGCCAGGATATCGCCGCCTGGACCGAATCGCGGCCCTCGATCTGCGAGGCCATGCAGCTCTATGACGCCGGCCTGCTGGCCCAGGAATTGGGAACTCCCCTTTATATCGTGCATATCAGCGCCAAGGAAAGCGTCGATGCTCTGCAGTATTTCAGGTCCCAAGGTGTCCAGATCTATGGGGAGACCTGCACTCATTACCTTGTCATGGACAGGAATCCTGCGTGTGGAATCCTGGCTAAGGTGAACCCTCCTCTTCGGGATGTGCCGGACCAAAACCGGATCTGGAAAGGATTAGCCGAAGGCACGCTGGATACGATCGGGTCAGACCATGTCCCCTATATGCGGGTTGATAAGGAAACCGGTGGAATCTGGAAGGCCATGCCGGGATTTGGGGCCATGGGGGCCACCCTGTCTCTGCTCGTCAGCGAGGGAGTGCATAAAGGGAGGCTGACTTGGGAGCAACTGGTAAAGCTTACCTCCGAGAATGCCGCTAAAATCTACCGCATCTATCCGCAGAAAGGGACGCTCAGTCCCGGCTCGGATGCTGACCTGGTCATTGTGGACCCCTCCAAGGAGTGGGTTTTAAGTGCTGAAAACCTAATGTCCAGGTCTGATTTCACGATTTACGAAGGGAAGAAGGTCAAAGGGCGCGCGGTTAAAACCTTTGTCCGCGGACGATTGATTGCTGAAAATGGCCATCTGGCTGCCGACAAACCCAGCGGGGAATACGTTGCCCCCTCCTGGTAGAGACTGGATATTAGCTATTCACTAAAAGGATAGCCGGAAGAGAAAAGTGCTCGGGATTTTTCCTCGGGCCTTCTTTTGCTGATCGGATATCACCCGGCTATCCTGTATCTATTAATAAAATCCATATCCAGCGTAACCCCCAATCCGGGCTTTTAAGGAATTTCAAGGCATCCGTTTTCCATGATAAACTTTTCCTGGGTTTCTCTTGAAGAGCAAAACCGCCGTTTAGCGGATTGCAGCTCATTTACGAAATAGAAGCAGTAATAATCAAGATTTATACTGGGCAGCCCATTTCTTGAACTTGGCATCTAGTTCTCTGGCCTTGGCCTCAGAATTTTCAATAGTGTATTTTTTACAATCGTAATCCAAAAGCTTCTTGAATATGGAAGCTGCTTTATCCGTAATGATCACAGTTCCATCCTTTTCAATGGATTCCACTCCTTCATAGACCTGGGCGTCGTTATTGATCTTGATGGCTTGTTCCAGGCTCATGTTTTCGGGCAAAAAGACCTGGACCCCCTGAGCATTGATCTTGATCGGATACCCGCCCGGCAGACCATTTGGCCCGGGGGCATGGCCCAGTTCATTCGTATTGAAAATGATTCCTAGAATAATGCGGCACACGGAAGAAGCTACTACGGGGTGCGCCTGGATGCTTCCCGGCCTCTTCCCCATAGTGGTAACATTCATCAATAACTCATCCAGATTGATCTTCGGGGTAACGTCTCGATCATCCAGCGTGACCTTTAAGTAATAGGGAGCGCCGGCCGTGTTCCCAAAACGCGCAGCATAATAGCTGACAAAGTGGGGAGCTACCATATAGACGGTTACGGAGCGCATTGGAGCCTTTAGCATCCTGGCGGCGGTCAGCCGGAGAGAGCACACCAGATTGTCGATATTCCCTATACCCACGGTAGGACTGAGACCAATCTTGGCCAAGGCCGGGTTCACCAGGTCTGGAAAGGCGGCATTCACCACATGGGTTTGGACCCCCGACTTCTTTACCGCCTGCATCAATTTATAAGTCGGAACGAAGTGCATGGGGTACCAAATTCCGTACCTGGCCTCATCGATGGTCTTATAGGCATCCTTGGGTAGGGTCGTGATCACCCACCAGGATTGGAGAGTCATGGAATTATAGATAACCTCCGGTTGGATTTCTTGGATGAGCTTCGCGGCCTTTTCGATGTCGAAAGCATCCAAGTGGCGAAATTCGATATCCGGGAAGAAATTGAAATGGGATGCCCCGGAAAGCGCGCTGTTTACCTTTCGAATTCCCCAATCTTCATTTATGTCTGCAGCTATTATCCTCGGTATATTGGGAACACGGGCTAAGAATTCCAGCACATACCCTCCCAAATCTCCCAACCCCACAATTAAAATCGACTTTTGACTCATAACCTCTCCTTTACGATCTGTAATAATTTCGGCTGGAGAAATAGCATAATATTGAATCGAATGTCAAGGCTTCCGGGGGAAAAATAGCACGCTGGTCAAATCTCCTGCTCAGCCTTCTTTCGGGGAACCAGGACGGCTTCGACCAACCCATACGATCCTATCTTTTGAAAGAACTCTCCAATAATTGGGATGTTCCTCGCTAAGCTCACGCAACCCTTCGTCGGCATCTTTGCCCATCGCGGCCCGGTGTAAAAGGCCAATTGCAACAGATTCTTCCGTGTGCATCTCCCGGCAATGTTTTTTTACCTCCTTCGGGGTTCGCTGGAAGAGCCCCAGGGAGACCCCCTTGGAGTAGGTGTTCAATCCTGCGGCTGCTCGTCCGAAAGTCAACCCCTCATTCTCTACATGTCGGAATTTTGAGGCACTCACTTCGAAATATTTCCCCCCCATTTCCCATGAAAGAATTGAAAAAATGTGATAAACTTTCTTCACCGCTCAAAAAAACTTTCTTAGGCGTAAGTTTGAGGCAATAATTGCCATAGTGGCTGCAACCTTAGTGGCTGACTGGGGAGATCGATAATGGAAGAGTGACCTTTTGGAAAGACCGGCGTTAAGTTTCCTATTTTTAGCTTCGGAGCCCAGCGAATTGTGGAC
>Ga0113563_10001090_pt1 | contig 14770 bp, 10 predicted proteins | sample Mud3Dept3metaG_FD_80117 | JGI IMG/M metagenome (GOLD analysis project Ga0113563, IMG submission 80117) | Freshwater wetland microbial communities from Ohio, USA, analyzing the effect of biotic and abiotic controls - Mud 3 Core 4 Depth 3... | ecosystem: Environmental > Aquatic > Freshwater >...
AGGCGGCCGATCCAGACCAAGCGCTCCTGGGTTACCTTCGGCCGCAGGCGCTGGTAGAAGTCCATGGTGAAGAGGGTCGCGGCAGCGTTGAAGGCGCCGGCGAGGGAGCTCATCAGGGCGGCCAGCAGCCCGGCCACGACCATGCCGCGGATGCCGACGGGCAGGACGGTCGCCACAAGCATGGGGAAAGCCTTTTGGGAGTTGGCCCGGATGAGCTCGGTCCCGCCTTGGAAGAGCTCCCGCTGGAGCGGCTGGCTCAGGCCGCTCTTAGCCAGCGCGAAGGCGATCATGCCCGGGATGATGAAGATAAAAACCGGAAGGAGCTTGAAGAAAGCCGCCGAGATGGAGCCCCGGCGGGCCTCGCGCTCGTTGGGCGCGCCGAGGACCCGCTGGACGATGTATTGGTCGGTGCACCAGTACCACAGGCCGACGATGGGTGCGCAGAAGAGCATGCCGATCCAGGGATAGTTGTCATTGAAGTACCAGGCCATCCGGCCGGCCTCCTTGACCGGGGCCCAGGTCCCCTCGACCCCGGCCGGGACAAGAGGCTTCCACAGGTTGAACATCTCCGAGCCGGCGATTTCCCGCAACTGGCCCCAACCGCCGAGGGCTTTCAGGCCGAAATAGGTCACCAGGGCCGAGCCGATGATGAAGATGAGCGTCTGGACGGCCTCTGTGTAGGCGACGGCTTTCAGCCCTCCCATGACCGTGTAGAGCCCTGTGATGAGGATGACCAGGATGGAGCCAATCCAGAAGCTGTCCAGGCCGAGCCAGTTCAACTCGGGCAGAAGGACGCTGAAGACAATGCCCCCGGCGAAGATGCCGACGGCCATCTTGGTCAAAACATAGGCGACGAGAGAGATGAGTGACAGAACCGTCCGGGCCGCAGGAGAGAAGCGCCTCTCCAGGAACTCGGGCATGGTGAAGACTTTCGACCTCATGTAAAACGGCACCATGACCCAACCGAGGACAAGCAGGCACCAGGCGTGCAGTTCGTAATGGGCCATGGCCACACCGTCGGTTGCGCCGGAACCGGCCAGGCCGACCAGGTGTTCCGCCCCGATGTTCGAGGCGAAGATCGACGCGCCGATGATGAGCCAGCCGAGGTGCCGTCCGGCGAGGAAGTATTCCGTCGAGGTCCTCTGCTTCTGGCGCATGACCTTCCAGGCCAGGCCCAGAATAATGCCGAAATAAACGAGAATGATGATCCAGTCCAGGGGCTTAAGGACGGTCATGACGTCTCCTTCTCATTCCGTCGTCAGCCCACGATTTTACCTCAGCGGGCCGGGCGCCGAAAAGCATTTTTTTCCATTCCCCCTCCGGCCATCGCCGCGGACACTCACCTTATTCAAGCCCCCCCTTGATTCTCAAGGAAGGAAGGAGGGCGAAATTCATATGGCCAGGCAAAGGATTCGCGTCGGACTTAATCATCGTGCTCAACCAGGGTTACGGCCCAAGCCGGGTAAGAAGCGGCCGAGCCCTTGACCGCGTGCCAGAGGATGCGGTTGAGCATGTCCTCGGGGCAGGCGTCGATTCTCCGGAAGTCGAGCCGCGCCGACTGGGCCGCTTGACGGCGGAGCAGGGCGTCGGCGATCTCATCCTCGGGAGGGTTCATCGTGTCGAGCGGGATCATATTGGGGACGGCGTCGAACGGCCGAAAATCCGGGATCTCCGTGAAACAGTCGAACATCGGCATCGCCGTCGCGTCGAACTGGTTCATCGGGGGCAGGCCGAGGATCTGCTCGATCGTCCGGAGGAGGCTCGTCGTATTGTATTGGGTTGAAACGACGGCCTTGCGCTTGGTGTATGGGCTCGCACAGTAAGCCGTCGTCCGGTAGCCGCTGACATGATCCCAGCCGTTCTGGGGGTCATCCTCGATTCCAAAGATGACCGTCTCCTTCCAGAAAGAGCTGTGGCTGAAGGCTTCGACGATGCGGCCGAAGGCCAGGTCGTTGTCGGCGACACAGGCCTCGGGCGTCGGCGAACCCTCGCTCGTGCCGCTGGTGTGGTCGTCGGGCAGGCAGACGAGGATGAGTTGCGGCATCCGGCCCTCCTTGTCCCACGCGGCGACCTGGTTCACGATATAGCGGGCCCGCCAGACGTCGGGGACGGCCATGTTCCAGCCGAGCGTATCCGTCGGCGAGAAGGGGCGCACCGTCTCAATGGCCGGGACACTCCCGACCCGGACCTCGCCGCGGCCGTTGAGGTACTCGTCCCAGTAATCGGACCACTGCGGATCATCCGTTCTCGTCCTGTCGGCCCAGCCGCAGTCGGGCATGGTGAACTCCCCGAAATTCCAGAGCGTGATGCCGTGCTTCAGGGCGTTGTCCCAGATGAAACCGCTCGGCGCGTAAGCCAGGGCATCCACCTCGTCGGGGCCCATCCCGTCGGGGTAGCTCCGCGGCCAGCCGGCGAAGGATCTTTCGAGGTAGTCGGTGCCGAAGGCCGTCGTCGACCACTGGTGGCCATCGGCGCTGAGGATGCCGCTGCAGTAGGTGTTGTCGAGGAGCGCGAACTCGCGGACGAGCGTGTGCTGGTTCGGAGTCACTTTCTCGCCGAAGATGCACAGGGCCGCGTCGCCGTTCCCCGCCGCAACGTCGCCGAGGACCTGGTCGTAGGTGCGGTTCTCCTTGATGATGTATACAACATGCTTGAAAACACTCGGCTCGCCGATCCGCTCGGGCACGGGCCGGGGCGGCTGGTCGGGACGCGGTTTCCGCAGGGCCTGAGCGATCCGTTCCCGGCGGAAGTTGTCGTAGACAACGGCGGAGAGAGTCTCCAGGTCTCTTTTCCCGGGAGCAGGGACGATCGAGACCGAGCCGTGGTACTGGTGGGTGTTGAAGCCGGGCGCGCCCGTTGACTCGTCAGGAGTGGTTTCAGCGGCATGGCCCTTGATGTTGGCGACCAGGATGGTCATCCGGGCCGTGTCGTAAGCCAGTGCTCCAGGGAACCAGCCGACGGGGATGAGGCCGGTGAGGCGCGACTTGTGCCTGCGCGGGGCGAACTCAACAACACCGACGGCGTTCTGCGTCCCGTTGGCGACGTAAAGGGTCTTCCCGTCGGGAGAGAACAGCACCGCGTTCGGCGAGGCTCCGAAGAGGTCGGCCGGGCTCTGCTTGGCCCAGATCGTCTCGACCACGGCATCGGTTATCGTATCGATGACGCTGATATTGTCGGAGGCGGCGTTGGCACAGACGACGTAGCGGCCGTCCGGGGAAAGGGCCAGAGCCGACGAGTGGAGTTGGACAAGGATCTCGGACGATGTCGTTCCGGCGGCCAGGTCGATGACGCTGACCGAGCCTTCGCCGGCGATGTGCTTGACCGGATCGACCCGGGTTTCCGTGCCTTGGCCGGCGGGACCTGTGAGATCGCCGGGTTTCGGACGCCGGCCGCCCCAGTTGCTGACATAGGCCTTGCCGCGGGCAAGGACAACGCCGAAGGGAGCTACACCGACATCAAACATCCTCAAGACCCCTCCCGTCGCCGTATCGACCTCAAGGAGTCGGTTGGAGAGGTTACCGCAGACAAAGAGGCGCCGTCCGTCAGCGGAGAGGGCCAGACCGGCCGGGATCTCCTCCTGGCGCCGCGGCGCTCCGGCCGGAGGGAGAGGGATCGTGTGCGACGGGGAGACCCGGCCGTCCTCCCCGACCGAGAAAACCTTGACGCTCCCGTTGACGTCGCTCAGATAAATGCGGGCGCCGTCGGGAGCGAAAACGAGCCCGGTGTAGCTCAACTGCCCTTGCTCGTCGGGTTCGAGGATGTTCTCCGACGGTGCCTCGGGCGGCGGCGCGCCCTGCGCTTCAGTGGGAAACGCGGCTTTCTGCCGGATATCCCCCGTGCCGGGGTCGAGGACGAGAAGCTCAGGGGTTTTGCCGGAGACGGCCAGCAGCCTCCCGTCCGGAGAAACGGCCAAGGCCTGAGGCCTCAGGCCCGGGAGGGGGACCTGGACTCCAGCCGGCGTCACGACCTGGTTGACGGGAACGACCGTCCGGTTCCCCTCCTTCACCCCCACGGTCTCGGTGTCAGGCGGGGCGGGAAGCTCGTCCCGGCAGGCCGGGGAGACTAAGATGAGAAAGAGGCATGCGGCTGCCGCGGCAAACCGGAGAGACCGGAAAACCATGGGGCGCTCCTTTCTGAACTTGAGGGAGCTTAAGCGTCAGACCCCAAAGATGTCAAGGACGGCAGGGAGGGCCGGGGCCGTATGCGATCCGGTCTTGCCTCTCCCCCTCTCTTTTCCCTCCCCCCTCTAGGCGACTCCGCAGAACCAGAGAAACGGCTGTATCGGGTCCCCAGTCCCTCTGCCTCGAACGAACCTGCGGAATCTCAGCCGGCCGCCGTGCGGGTGATCTTAGCCACCAGCGCGGAGGTCGGGTCCGGGCAACGGACATATTCCGTGGTGATGCCGTCGGGGTCGATCACTTTTTCGTACGGTGTACCCTCGTACTTCCAGGGCAGCGTCGCGCCGTGCTGAAGGGCAATCAAAAAATCACGCAAGCTGCCGAGAAGCCAGGGACAGATCTTCCCGATATCCTCCGGATAGGCGAATTTATCACCCTTCTTGTGGCACCAGGTATCGGGCCGGGCTTCATAGATCTCGATCTCAATCTTGTATCTTTTCCTTTTCGGAGGCGGCGGAGGCGTCTGTTGCTGCTGCGGACCCGCGTCAAGGGGACCGGACAGACCCTGCGCGGCCAGGAATGCCGCCGCCCCGCAGCCCGATTTTCCCAGGAAATCTCTTCTTTTCATTTGGACCTCCTTCGGATCAAAGATGATCCGCCTGAAACAACAATATCAAAAAACGGCCTCGCGGAGAATAAAGACCTGCGGAGCGAGGGTGGTACCTCGGGGAACGTCCCCAAGGTGGGCCTTCAGCCAGGCAATCCGGTCCGGGGGGCCGCTGAGCCGTTTTTCCCAATCGGGCGGCGGGTTGTCAAAAAAACTCTCGTAACGAATCGTCACCGCCTCCCCGATATCGTGAAAATCCCGCTTGGAACCGAACATTTCTCCGAAAAAGAGAGGATAGTTGACCCTGCCCGAAAGCTCGCGTATCTCGTCACGGCCGAGGTGTCTCATGAAGGCTCCGGAGAGGGCGACCTGATGGATGAAAATCCTCTTGCGCTCGTCCTTGCGGCACATCTCCTTCAGGACCGGGTCCCTATAGAGAAGCGGGAAGGTTTCCGCCCATTCCCTCAGCAGGCCGCGTTCCGGCCGGACGATCAGGCAGCCGGCGTTGATATAGGGCCTGATCTTATCTCCGTCGGCCACCGTGACCATGGGAAATCCGCGCGCTTTCGGGACGGACATTTTGTCATAGGCTCTTTTCCAGAAATCGTCCAAAGGCTCGTCGTAGAGCGGGCTGATATTCAGGTGCATAACGGGGCGGTAGCCCAGACTTTTGCCTTTTGGCAGGATGAATTCGCCGGGCTCCTGGAGAAAGATGGTATCGACGTCCAGCCAGGCGAGGATATCCGCTTTCCCGGCGGCCTCCGCCTCAGCCTGGGCGGAGGCAAAGACCTTGCGCGAAAGATAGAACCAGGTTGCCTCCTCGGGCGCCTGCCCAAGCATGAAACTGCCGCCCAGGGATTCGATTCCCGCCAAGTGTTCGGATTCCGAGGCCAGGAGCCCTTCGGTAAGGTAAACCCAAACGGGAGCATCCTAAAACCGGCCGCCGAAAGCCCGAAGGCTCTCGATCATCAGCTGAACTCGCGCCAGGTCCATCTCTTGCTCGGCGAATGTGGCCAAGATCAGCGGCTGCCGGCTTCCGACGTGCTCGAAAATCCCGCCTTTGAGCTCGCTGATGATATTCGTATCCAGCCAGTTGATATCGCCTTTGCCGGCGCGGGGAGCCTCGATGTCCTCCTTTTTGGCGGCCTCGCGGGCGGTGCTGCTTTGGGCCCTGACCAGGCCGGAGACCAATACCAGCAACCCCAGGGCGATCGTTTTCTTCTTTGTCATGGATGACTCCCCTTTGAGCAAGGATTTCTCATCATATCTCTGCGCCGATCGGGTCCCGCCTCACCAAACGCCCGGAATCAAGCGGTATCTGACGCGCTGCTTATATTCCCTGTATCCGGCCAGCTTTTCGGTCAGGACTTTCTCTTCGTCCTTGATCCTGGCGACAAGCACGAGGATCAATGGGAGGGCGGGGAGCACGGCCCAATATGACCCCAAGGCCAGGGGGCTGGAGAGGTACATGATCAGAACCCCCGCATACATTGGGTGCCGGACAAGGGCATAGGGACTGGTTGTGATGACTTTCTGTGTTGCGTCAACCTCGACGATTCGCGACGCGTAACGGTTTTCCCGGAACACAAGGACGATGAGACCGTACCCTGCCAGGACTATGAGGTCTGCGATCATGACAACGGCCAGGGGGACCGAAGACCAGCCAAAGCGCCTGTCGAGTCCGGGGAGGAGATAGATCCCCAGGAAGACCAGCGAGCCGATCATTTGAATGTTTCGTTGCCGGCGCTCTCTCTCCCTGGCCTTCATCCGGCGTTCGAGAAGCTCGGGATTATTCCGAAAAAGCCAGGCCATGACGAAGAGCATCGGAACAAGAAGGATGGTCATATAGACCCAGGCCTGCCAATACCGGAGTGTTCCGGCGGGCAAGAAAAAGATAAGCCCCATGATGACGAAAGCTGAGACGACCCTCACGGCAACGGTTTTTTTCAGCCTGGCCAGGTCGATCTGAGACCGGGTTCTTGAATCCTGATCATGCTCGAGCATCAGCGGCTTCTCCCATGGAGGCATTTTCGGCTCGTCCCTTGGGCCGTCCCGACGCCCGGGAGGACATTCACGGCAGGCACGTCTAACCTTTGGGCAGGTCCGCTTGGTACTTGACAATGACGACCGTGTCGTCGGAGCGGACACAGACCGCATACAAATGTCCGTTTCTGAAACAGATATTGCCCAAGGGCGAGAAAAGATGCGTCAGGCCTTTTCCGAAATCAAGCCCGGCCCGGTAAAGATACTTCCCTTCGGGCGAGAAGATGTCGATCTGGGCGGTCCGCGCGGTTCCCTGGCTGATGTCAAGCTCGGGGACATAGACATAAACGAGTCCGTCGTGGATTTCGATCTGGTGGAAATGGGTCAGCCTGTTGGAGAAACTCTTGGCGACCGAGATCAGCATGTCATCGGGGATATTCATCGTCTTGAAATATTTCCTCTTGAAAGAGTTTCCAATCTTTTTTGTTTTGCGGTCGACGGAAAACCCGCCCAGCGCCCTCCCCTCGAGGTCGGAGATATGAATTCCGTAGGAATGGCTGACTCCCCAGTACAGGCGCCCTCCCCCGTATCCAGCCGTAAGCAGCGGGGAGAGGCCGATGACGATGATGTCCACCACCTGGCCACCGGCCTGCCCGATTCCCGCCTGAGTCAGGGAGAATTCGCCGATTTTCCTATCGATTCCGCCGTCCAGTTTGCTGTAATAGACTTCGCCTTTTCCCTCCCGGGTCCCGATGGCCGTCATGGGGAAGGAAATGAATTCATCCTCGCCAAGGACGATCTGGGGTGAACGGCGAAGTTTATCCAGGCCGGACGTTTTAAGATACTTGCCCTCGAGGGAAAAATATTGAATCCCGACCCTGTCGATGATCGCCAACCGGCCGTCGATGAAGAACGTCCTTTCCTGGCCGGTGAGTTCGCCCGGGCCCTGCCCGCCCGGGCCGAACGTAGAGACCAGGGTGCCGTCTTTGTGCAGGATGTAGTTCAGATCGTTCTTCGCGTCGAAGACGTAAATCCTTTCATCCTCGGCGACCGTCAGGGTGAACGGCCGGCCGAAAACATCCCCTCCCACCTTGTCAACCTCCCAAATCTTCACCAGGCGGAAATCCCATTCCCCCCGGAGGGGCTTGTCGCGGTTTTGGATATCGGAATAAAGAAAAGGCGACAGTGCCATCAAAAGCAGTAGAACCGTGGTTTTTTTCATTTTTTGCTCAGTTTTTCTTAAGGTTTTTCAATCGTTCTTGGGCGTTTTGATTGTCAGGATTGAGCTGCAGCGATTTCTCATAGAATTGGATCGCCGGTCCTATTTCCCCCTTGACGGCGTAGGCCTCGGCCAGGCTGTCATAGACATTCCAGGATCCCGGAAAGAGCTCCGCGTTCATCCTGAAGATGGTGATGGCCTCATCGACCCGGCCCGAGTGGAGAAGCATGTAGCCGGCGGTGTTGAACTGGCGCTTATTAAAGAAATAGCGCCCCTTCTCGGCTTTGAGCTCTTCAAATCTCTTGATCCCCGCGTCCGTTCCCTCCGCCGACATCGCCTCCTGGATAAGCCGGGCTGCGGACTCGACCAACTGCGACCAGAAGGCTTCCAGGTTTCCGCGGTGAAATTCCTGGATGCGGGCGTCGCTGTGTCCGTTTTCCCGGAGGTAGGAGTATTTCTCCCCCAGCGGAATCCGAGAGGCTGCCTCCTCAAAGGCAAGGCCCTCCGCTTTGGCCGTCCGCAGGCCGCTCCAGAGATCGACGATATAATCCCTCCACAGGTCGAGCTTTTCCGGCGTCCACAGGTCCAAATGACCGGGAATGACCCGGGACAGTTTGTCTTCACCGTCCAGGACAGCATGAAGGACTTCGATCCATTTGGGGATGTCGAGCTCGGGCTCTCCGGCAAAGAGCGGCAGCCACCTGCGGTCGAGGAAGATATCTCCGGTGAGCAAAATTCCCTCTTCGGGGATGTGGATAAAGATATCCGCGCCTGAGTGGGCCCGGCCGAAAAAGGACATCTTCATGGTGAGGTCGCCGAGGTCCAATGTCATCCGGTCGTTGAAGGTGATCTGAGGCTTGGTGATGACGAAACCCTCCGAATGGTCCCGGATATCCCGTTCCGCCTGCTGGATGGAGCGCTTGATATTCTGGGCTTCGGCTGAATTGGGCTCGGCCTGGCCGAGTCTGGCGGTCTGTTCCTCAAGCCTCTTCTTCATGGACTCAACCCGGATGCCGATATATTCCCGGTCCCTGTCCATCATCGCCGGACAGTCGGCGTGACCAATGATCACGGCCTCGGGAAAAGCCTGGTTTCCCCAAGCATGGTCCCAGTGCCAATGGGTGTTGATGACGAACGCGAAATCCGCCCGTTTGAACTCTCGCTCGATGATCCCGCGCATCTTTCTGGCTGTGCTGGGGAAGCCCGAGTTGTCCACAACGATGAGGCCCTTCTTCGAGGCGATGGCCGTGACGTTGTTGCCCATGACATCTTCTTTGAGGACAAGGACCCGCTCGCTCAGACGGACGACCTCGATCGGGATCCCCTCCTCGGCTTGAGGGATTTCGGCTGCCTGCAGGAGGGAGAAAAAGACAAAAATGAAAGATGATATGACCGGGCCGATCGCTTTTTTCATATGACTATCTTCCTTTCGGCACTGAGATACTCTATTTGCCCTTGGCCTCTAGAATAGGGCACGCGTCACTATTCATTAAGGTTAAAGGGAGCGGAGGCGGAAAAGGTAGATGTACAACCGGTTGTCCTCAAAGGATTTGTCGATGCGCTCGAGGATGAAGCCGGCGCTCTCCATCTGGGCCGTCATCGTTTCCGGCGAGGTCCCTTCGCCGTGACCATCCTTTCCGGTGACCCACTCGGCGATGGCCAGCCGGCCGGCCGGCTTCAGGGAGGGACGGGCGTTGCGCATCAGGGTGACGGGATCGCTGAAATGATGGTAGGAGGAGATGACAAATATCAGGTCCAGCGCGCCGGGCGGGAGCTTGGGATCGGTCAGGTCGCCAAGGATCGTTTCGACGTTGATGAAACCACCGCGGCGGCAACGCTCTCCGAGATGGCGGAGGAAATCGCCGTTGATATCCTCCGCGTAGACCTTGCCGCCCGGACCCGCACGGTCGGCCAGATGGACAACGTACCGACCCCGGCCGGCCCCGATTTCGGCAATGGTCATTCCTGCGGAGAGACCGATGATGTCCATGACCTTATCGGGCGGCTGGAGCCTATTAAGACGGGCCTCATTCGCGTCTTCCGGAGCCAGGCTGCTTTTCTCGACTTGGGAAAGTGCTGTCCCGATGAGAAGCCAGACGCAGGCCAGAGTCCACAGCCCTGACTTTTTCAGGCGCTTTCCTATCGTCCGTGTCATAGTTGTACCTCTTTATGCGCGAACACAGTGGATGAGGAATTCCTTTGAGCCGGCGTCGAGAGGCGACTCCTCGAAATCTCCGTAAATGGCCTTGAGCTCGAGCTTGGACCGGGCGATCAGATGCTCCAGCTCATACCGGAAGAAGATCCGCATGGGAAAAGTCCAATCCCGGCTGTGGTGTCCTCCTTCGTCGTCCCAGTCGAACGTCATGGTCACCGAGGTGATCTGGGTTATGAGATCGGAGGCGGCGGAGGCGGTGCGCCTGAGCCGCCGGCCGGGCGCATGATCGCCGTCGAAATCGACAGTGGGCAGGAGTCCATCGAGAAGCAGCTTCAAGTTGGGGACATAAAGGTCGAAGATAAAAACCCCTCCCGGCGTAAGATGGTCATGGACGCGATTGAGCGCCCTGATCTGGTCATCGACGTCGACGATGTGCGAGAGGACACGAAACGGGGCGACGATGAGATGGAAACGTTTCCCGAGTTCCATCGTCACGAGGTCCGACTGGAAGACACGATGACGATGGCGAGGTTCGAGTTTTTGGCGCAGCACCCCGAGCATTTCCGCGCTCGAATCCGTGCCGTAGACATCGGCGCCCCGATCGAGCGCCTCGAGGAAAATCCGGCCGGTCCCGACGCCCACTTCAAGCGAGGTCCCCTGACAGGACACCAGTTTGTTCACATAGTACGACTTATCGGCGGCGTCGCGCACCTTGCGATAGACGACATCATAAAACCGGGCGACATAATCCGGATATGGGCTCATGGGGCTGCCTCCCATTTAAACTATTGAAGCGAGTCAAATGATATCTTCGGAGCGTTTCGGGTGCCAGGCTGAGATTCTCGCTGCCCCTGCGAGCGTCCGGCCGCCTCAAGGATTCTCGCATCGACCCAGTAGAAATGGGCTTGGTCGCCGACGAACTGCCGGCCAAAGGACCGGATGAAGAAGAGGTATTTTCCGTCCCGCGAAAGCGAGGGGAAGCGCTCGAAGGCCGGGGTGTTGACGGCCCCGCCGAGCCTGACCGGCAGACCCCACGATCCATCCGCCTGACGATAGCTGATGCCGATATCGGTGGGCATCGGCGGACCCTCCTCCGGTGGACAAGAGACGAGCAGGAATTCTTCATCAGGGTCCACCCAGGGATCGACCAGAAGCGGCACAGCCGCGAGAGGACCGGCGAGCCTCTCCGGAGGGGAGTACCTGCCGTCGACATATCGACACACGAAGATAGCCGGCGTCCTTTCGGTGAGCACCCTGCCGGAGAAGTAGATATTCCCTCTTCGGGCAACGGACACCTGGCCTTTTGTCATCTGGCTATCGACCGTGGATTCAAGCGGGACAGGCCGCGTCCAGCCTGAAGCGGCCTTGTCGACATAGCAGATCGCGCTGGCCTTCGAGGGCGGATCGCCCGCGGCAGGGAGCTCAGCGCTGAAGAAGAGGCGTTTCCCGTCGGCCGCGAACGCCGGACCGCCGTTGCCGGAGGCGGCCGCGAACGGGGCGACGACGGGAGGGGAAAAGGTCTTCCCGTCGAAGGCGCTCCAAAAGATCGTCTGTTCGGGTCCGTCCTCGAGTATCGCCGACCAGAAGACGCCCGTCCCGTCCGGCAAGAAGGCCAATTGCCCGTGGGGGCAATTCTCCGGGGTCAGGGCCTCGGTCCAGAACTTCACCGGCTCCATTCCCGGCGCCGGCTGCCCGAAGAAACGCTCCCTTATGATTTTAGCCGTCATCCCGGGCAGCAGCAGGAAGATATCCTTGTAGTATTGCCGGACCTGCTCGATCTTGCCCGGGGCATCGCCTTCCAACCGGATGGGGAGATGAGTCAGGGCAATGTGGTCCGGCTTGAAGACCTCCTGAAGGAACCGGGCGCAGTTGGGCTCGAGGGGGAACCAGAAATGGACCAGGGCCAAATCAACCGGAGTGCCGCCCAGTCCGAAACCCTGATAGACCTCGGGCTTCCCGTTCGAATCCCCCTCGTGGAAGACACGCCAGCCGTTAAGATCGACAAGATACATGAGATTCATGGGGGATTCCAGGTCGCCGCTATGGAGGGTGCGAGAGGCCGTGACCGGGATCCGATTCCAGTCCTTCATGCCTTTTTCCCCGACCTTGAGGTCGAGCGAAACGACACGGGAGTCGATCTTCGTCCAATCCGCCGCCGCCTTTCGCATTTCCTCCACCGCGTCTGCGGGGGCCAGGAGGACGGGCTCGGGACGGGCTTCCAGATAGCGAACACCCAAGGCAGCGTCGAAATGATCCGGATGATTGTGGGTGATAAGCACCAGGTCCACGCCGTCAAAAGGCGGCGCGCCCTTCATCATCTTGTCCAGAACCTCCGGTGCAGGGGGCCGGTATTCCGGATTCGGCTTGTCGAAGAGGGCGTCGATCAGGACCTTGGTCGCGCCCGAGCCGACCAGGACGCCCGAGTTGGCGACGTAAGCGAGGACGAGCGGGTCTTTCTGACCGGATTGGCCCGCCCAAATTGAATCCGTCCTCCTCTCCGCTCCAACGACGCAGGCCGCTAGAATCGCAACGACGATGAATCCTTGGGATACGCTCTTCGCTCGTTTCATTGTGTTCATGAAGCCCTCTCTCGTTTCGACATCTTTCAGTTTTGAACGGCGAACGAGAAGTGCTGCTGGACCATCACCCAGCGACCGCCCCTTTTTTCGAGAACGCCGGTCCAGCGGGTGTTCTCCCAATTCGCGGGCCGGCCCTTCCATTCGTTGATGTCGTCGAGGATGCAGAAGAACCAGGCCACGTCGCCGGATTGCGAGACCTTGATTTTAAGATCCCTGATCTCATAGCGGATGGCCTTGAAGTCGGGGCTCGCCCAGATCTTCTCCGCCTTCCTGAATTCCTCGATTCCCTTGACGACGGCTCCGTCGGGGTGCACTTCGAGGAAGTCCGGGTCAGCGGCGATGACTCCGTAGAGGAGGGGGAAATCCTTGGTTTTCGCCCAGCCGATGCAGTCCCGGACGGATTGTTCAATCCGTCCGAGCTCGGCGGGCCGCAGAATAAAAATATTATCGGACTGCAGCCGGTCTTCGATGACCGCGTCCAAAGTAAACCCGGCCGCGCGTGCTTCTTCCCCTACCGACTCCCGCGTCAAGGCCTTCGCGCCGGCTTCGGGATGTTTCGGCTCCGCCATGGCTACGATCCCCCACGGCTTCAGGCTGCGCATCAGGCTCTCGAGGAGGGGAACCGGGTTGTCCACATGGTGATAGACATAGGTCATGACAGCCAGGTCCAGGCTGTTCTGCGGAAAGCGGGCATCGTCGGGGAGGCTGAGAATGGTCTCGACGTTGGCCAGGCCAAGGCGGCGGCATCTCTTCTCCAGGCTTTCGATGGCCCTCGGGTCGATGTCGTTGGCGTAGACCTTTCCTTTCTCGCCGACCCGGACCGCGAGATGGACGGTGACCCGGCCGCGGCCGGCGCCCACCTCGCCGATAACCATACCGGGCCGGATGCCGAGAATGTCCATGACCAGGTTAGGAGGCTGGATTTCATTGGCCCTTCGTTCACCGAATTCGGTCAGCCGGCTCGTATCCTGGACGGCTTGAGTCGCCTCCTGAGCGGCCGTCATGCCCGCCGCGGCCGCAAGCAAAATACTCATGACGAGGGTCGTCGTTCGGATGGATTTCATACGTATCTTCTCCGTCTTTTTCTGTTTCACATCCTTCAGCCAGATGTCGAGATTCCTAATACGGCCGGCCGTCTCTATGGAGCCTGTCCGCTCTATGGACGTTGGCAAAAGAAAAATATGGATCCCACCTGCTCTTTCGCCTTGTCAAAACACCCCAAAGAATTCTTGTTCCTGCCTCGGCTCCGGATCAGCGCTTGGGCCGGGCTTTCTCGATGACATCGGCGCGGACCCAGTAGGCGTGGCTCTCCCCGTCGCGCTGGCTCAGGAAGAAAAGATATTTGCCGTCGGCCGTGACGATCGGGCACAACTCGATCGAAGGGCTGTTCACCTCCGCACCCAGTTTGACAGGCTCGGACCAGTCGGCGTCCGGCCCCCGGAAGCTCACCCAGAGGTCGAACTGGCGCTCGAAGACGAGATAGCTCCCGTCCGGTGCAATGAAGGGGGTGTCGTCCACCGCCGCCGAGTTGATGGGCTCGCCCAGGTTGACCGGCTTTTCATATTTTCCGCCGGAGAAGCGGGCCAGGTAAATATCCTGCAGGCCGAGGCTGTCCGGCGCTTGGCCTGCGAAATAGACGTTTCCTTCGCGGTCTAGGGAGAACTCCCAATGCTTATTTATGGAATTGACATTGGGGTCCAAGGGCCTCGGCTCGGACCAGCCGTCGGGCGTCCTGTCGGCGTACCAGATCCTCTCGTTTCCTTTCTCCTTTTCGCCGGGAAGCGGACGGCGGGAAATGAAATAAATCCGTTTTCCGTCGGGAGAAAAGAATGGGACATCGTCTTCGCCGTTTGGTCCAGAGAAGGAGGCCCAGGCCGGCGGCGTCCAACGGCCGTTCACCCTCTTCATCATCAGCAGGCCACCCCGGGAATAGATCTCCCCCGGGAACGTCATCATCGGTGCCCAATAGACCTCGTTCCCGTCGGGGGTAAAAACCGCCGTGCTGTGAAGGCCCCAGATCGAGGATATGATTCCCAGGCCGAACAACTCGGCCTTGTCCTCCGGCGGCTTCTGACCGAGGTAATCTCCTTCGAGGACCGGGAACCGGAT
>Ga0113563_10001091_pt1 | contig 14768 bp, 15 predicted proteins | sample Mud3Dept3metaG_FD_80117 | JGI IMG/M metagenome (GOLD analysis project Ga0113563, IMG submission 80117) | Freshwater wetland microbial communities from Ohio, USA, analyzing the effect of biotic and abiotic controls - Mud 3 Core 4 Depth 3... | ecosystem: Environmental > Aquatic > Freshwater >...
TCCCGGTTTGCAGCGCTATCTCAATTGCCTTTTGAGCAACCTTGATGCAGTGCTGAATGTCACCTTCCGAGACCCCTGCCTTTCGAAGTATCTCGATGTCCGATGCCAGGATACGATCTGTCGTGATAACCTCCTCTATGATTTATGGGCCTGAACGGTCAAGACGAATACGGGCGCTGCCAGCAGCAGTATTGCCCCCATGGCCCAGAACGAAAAGAGATAACTGTGGCTTGCCAGGAGAAATCCGGCAAGGATGGGGCCTGCTGCATGACCGATATCGAAGATCGTACCGAACGTGCCCATGGCAGTGCCGAAGTGCTTTTCCTTGCAGATGTCGGCAATGAGCGCAGCAGACGAGGAGGTCACGAAGGATTCTCCGAGCCCGAACATAACGGCCGCAGCGGCAAGCAGAGAGAAGTCCTTCAAAAGGGGGATGGCGCCGAACGATAAGGCGCATAAGATCAATCCCATGGTTATCAGGGGCTTCCGTCCATATCGGTCAGATGTCTTCCCCATAACAGGTTTTGAAAGAATCGTGAATACCACCTGAATGCCCCAGAGAAGCCCTGCCTGGAATTCGTTGAGGCCCGCGACAGTAACTGCGTAGATCGGCAGGAAGGCCTCCAAGGCTCCAACAGTCATGTTTTGTAATCCCTCCATGCATGAGGTGATGACAACCCGCCTGTCGCTTATCACTTCCTTTATGCCGGATATGAACTTGCTGTATGCCTCTCTCAGGCTGTTATGCCTTGTCGAACGACTTCCGTCTCTGAGAACACCCAATGCGACGATGAGCGACATGAGACCGGCTACGCCGCTCATGAGATATGCAATCTGAAAATCGCCCAGTGACGGGCCGGTCGCCCCCGGGGTTCTATGCAGGATGAACCCGCCAAGCGGTGCGCCGAGGAGATTGCCTATGATCGTGACTGACGAAAACCATGACAGCATCTCCCCTTTTCTGGCTCCAGCCACGTCTGCCACAACTGCCATGGACACAGGCCCATAGATCGCAGTAGCAAGGCCGTGTATGAACCTGATGATAATAAGCAGGCTGTAATCCTTTACCAGAAGATACGTAAAGGGCATGACTGCAAAGACGATGAGCCCTATCAGCATGGTTCTTTTTCTGCCTATCACATCCGACAATGCGCCGGCAGGGAGCTTGAAGAATATGCCGGTCACCGTGGATATCCCGACTGCAAAGCCTATAGCCTCAGGACCAGCGCCAAGGTAGAGGGCGAACAGGGGGAGCACCGGGCTCCGCGCGAGGGCATACGAAAGTCTTGCAAAGAAGCCCACGGTGCAGAGAGCAGTGAAGGGTGAGAGCATGCTTGTCATATAATTTAGACCTTTCCTCAAATCCTCCTCACCCCAACCCCTGCCTACCGGCTAGCAGGCTCTCCCTCCAGGGGAGAGGGATATAGGGCGGGTGATTGGTCAGTGCTTTATGGGCGTCTGCCGGTCGTAGTAAATACTCTTGCCGGTTATGCTGACCGGAATGCCCATGACCACTTCACTCTTGATGAAACCGAGCGCCCGTGCTGCTGCGCCGACCCGCTGCTGCACGCGGTTGTCGACATTAAGAATGCTCGCGGTCTTGGCAGCAGAAGACAGGGCAACACCAATGTCGATCATCCGCATCACACAGTGAGGGCCGGAATATCCCATCTCCTTGTCTGTCAATTTCCTGTTTTTCTCGAACTCTCCACAGGCAGGATATCCGCAGGCACCGCAGTCATAGCCTGCGGTGACAGGCTTGGCCAGTCCAACGAGCAGAAGAGCCTGGGAGTTCTCGATGTTCGATGCGTCCCTCAGCCAGTAGGCTTCGTTAGTACTCCTCGGCGCATAGGACTTCATGAACCCTGCTATCTTCTTCAGGTCTTCATCTTTTGTGATCATCACGATCTCGAGAAAGTCCTTTCCCCCTGCCTTCGGCGCCGTCCTTGCCGATGCCGCCATAAGCTTAACCGCCATTTCAGTTACTTCTTTCATCGTACTCCTCCTTTAGTGGGTAGCCGGCGAGTCATCGCCTTTTACTATCAATACGGCACATCCTGCCTTGCCTATAACCTGTTCGGTAGCACTCCCGGAAAATATCTTCTGGAAGGCCGACTTCACCGGTATACCCATAACTATCAGATCCGCGCCTCGCCCTCCGGCGGTCTCAACGATTACGCTGAATGATCTGCCCAATGGCGTAATCCCCTCCGCAGGAACACTCTCCTCTTTGGCCATTGCCAGGACCTGTTCAATGTTAGACCTTGCCGCGGCTAGTTCTTTCTCGGAGCGCAGGGAAGACAGCGCGATAATGTTGCTGCCGCATCTCTTGGCAATCCTGACTGCCTCACGGGCGGCGGCAATACTATGGCCCGAACCATCTGTTGCGACAAAGATAGTCCTGGGGCCTATTACCGCAGCCCTCGGCACGACAATGACCTTACAATCTGCATGTCCAACCACCTTTGAAGCGACTCTTCACCCATGAGCAGTTTCTTCAGACCCGTCGTACCACGTCTTCCCATGAATATCAGATCGATCTGCTTTTTAACGGCTGTGTCAATGATATTCTGATGCGGGTCACCGTAGGAAATGAACGTTTCGCAGTCCACTCCGTCTTTCAGTGCCTGTTCCCTTACGCTGTCAAGATGCTTTTGTACCGCTGCCTCCAGTGCCTCTTCAACCTGCAGTGTTGATGTTTCGCTGTCTGCAATTACTTCAACAACTGACATGACGTGAAGCTTGCTTGAGCATATCTTCGCAAAGCTTATGGCTTCCCGTATCGCCCCCTGGCTGTATTCCGATCCGTCAGTGGCAACCAAAATCCTCTCGCTCGTTATCGGGCATATTTTTGCGCTATCCATGGTAATACCTCCTTTTTTTACGCCGGCATTCCATACAAGCTGCTGAATCTCACGGTGGTAGCCGATGTACCGCTCGCGAGTGAGGCTGTCTTTTCCATACTTGGGGTGTCTATGCAGCAGCTCTTCAAATTTCTCTTCCGCCTCGCTGTCATTATGAATCTTTACGTACCCATCTGTAATAATATCCACAAGCCGATCGGCGTAAATAACGATCCGCTCCTCCATACGGTGCGGCGTATAGTCTCTGTCAGGCAGGCCAAGCTCTTGCGCTTCCTGTTGAGTCAGGCCTCCATGAAAGTGTTTCCGTGCCATATCGGCAATGGCTGACGGCAGACCAAGCCTCTCACTGAGTTCAGCGCCTACCTCCCCATGCTGATAGGAATGTGTCAGGGCCTTGCCGAGATCGTGAAAGAGCGCACCCCTGCCGACAAGCTCCATATCGAGTTCAGCGCCGGTCCGGCGCGCGATATCGAGAGCCTTCTCGGCGACAAGGACGCTGTGCCGTATGTCTTTCTCGCTGAGGCCGGCTTTCCAGAGCAGGGCCAGATCAGCTTGGTCAATCTTATAATCCATGACATACCTCCATGCCTTTGAAGTCCACGTAATGCCAAGTCATATGAGATCAGCATTTTCCATACATAACCGGCAAATGCTGAGCCGCGGTCGCCTGTTGGTCAAAGCAGATGCTTTTCCCTGTTATGTTTACCGGGATGCTCATAGCTACTTCACCCTAATGGATTAGAATAGCGATGCCAGGCATCAGTGTAAACAGTCGTTACTTTGTTCCACTCACATAGGCTGCACAATGAAATTATCGAACAGGACATAGGAATCGGCTTTAGACCAGAGTCCGATTCTGCCGCTGATAAGATATTCAGAGGTATAATTGAGATATTGTTTATCATCAAGATATCCTTCGATCTTCTTCCCTTTGATTGTGACTTTCAGGGTATGCCATTGGCGTGAGGACGTCGGTACATTATTTACCCATTGCAAAGAGGTCCTTCGCCCCTTCTCAAACTTGAACAGGACGAGATTCTTTTCGAGTGCATTGGCCCTGACAGCAAGATATTCTCCATTAGGTTTGATGTTGAAGGCGATGCCTGCCGCCTGATCCTCTCCTCCACTGATCGCCTTGAAAGAAATAACAAGCGTTCCATCCGAGAAATCCGGGACTTCTTTGCAGATGGTGAGGGGAAACTCCTTGTAGGCTGTGATACCTTTGAGAAAATCAGCATGCTTTGCTCCGAAGAGTGCCTTTGCATTTATCTCGGCCTTTTGCGATAAAAAACTCTTTCCCGATCTTCCATCCACTGCATATACATACCGCGGGCCGTCCTTATCAATGAGCCACATCCCAACCATGGAACTGAACAGGTTTGCTTCCTTCCCGGGCGATTCATCTTTGAACGTGAACTTTCTGCCTTCCTGCGCAAGGGCAGACCAAGCCACTATTCCAGAGAGGATAAATCCAAAGAAAAGTCTTACAAGTATCTTCATACACTCCTCCTTACGCAATTATTTTCCATATAAACCCAGCCATTGCTGAGCCGAAAATCACCGGGATCATGCCCCATGTAAAGAACTGCATACCTGCAAACGCAACGATTGACGCAACAAGTGCATACCAGTCAAAGCCGGCGCCTTCGGGCAGGAGCGTGTGATAGGTGAATGTCACCCCCAGGCTCAGTACAACACCAACGACTGCAGCGGTTATCGCGGAAAGAGCAGAACCTATCCTGATGTTGCCTCTGATCCGCTCAATATAAGGAGCACCAAGAAAGATCATAAGAAATGAGGGTGCAAAGGTTACCCATGTGGTAAGCAGACCTCCGATAGCTCCGGCGGCACCCGGTGTCAGACCCTGCGCCTGCGTAAAGGCTGCCATGTATCCCACGAACTGGTTGACCATGATCAGCGGACCTGGCGTGGTCTCTGCAAGGCCGAGCCCGTCCATCATCTGTTCAGGCTTCAACCAGCCATAGTGTTCAACCGCCTGTTGACTAACGTACGCGAGAACGGAATATGCACCGCCGAAGGTAACTATGGCAGCCTTGCTGAAAAGGATGCCGATATCAATGAAGATATCGTTCCATCCCCGCCAGAGCCCAAGCAGGATCATCGGAAGGAACCAGATGATCAGGCAGACAGCGAGTACCTTCAGTGACCGTGACCATCCTGTCTGCGTCTGCGTATCACCCGACAACTGGCTGATCAGGGTGGGGCCGGAATCTTTGATGCCGGGTTTCGGCTTTGCCGGAGAAAATTTCCCCGGAGCATATATCCCTCCCAGATACCCGATGATGCCAGCTAATAAAACGATGAAGGGGAAAGGCGCCTTGAGAAAGTAAATACCGATGAAAGAAGCAGCAGCGAGGCCGACAAATATACCGTTCTTCAAGGACTTTTTACCGATACGGATGACCGCTTCCGCAACAATTGCAGTGACAGCCGGCTTCAAGCCATAGAAAAAGGCTGACACTGAGGGGATATTCCCGAAGGATGCGTAAAGGTAGGAAAGCCCCCAGAGGATGAATACTGACGGCAGTACAAAGAGCACTCCGGCCATAATGCCACCCATTGTCCTGTGCATCAGCCATCCAATATACGTGGCGAGCTGCTGCGCTTCCGGGCCGGGAAGGAGCATGCAGAAGTTGAGCGCCTGGAGGAAGTGTTCCTCGTCCATCCATTTCTTCTTCTCCACGACTTCCTTGTGCATCATGGCAATCTGGCCTGTTGGGCCGCCAAAACTGACGAAGCCGAGCTTCAGCCAGTAGGAGAATGCTTCCGTAAAGGTTGGTTTATCAGTCACCGGCATAGTTTCCTGTTATCGGCTTTTTGATGCATAGATCATTTCGAATACTGCCATACCCTTTTCGAGGGCGTCCCTGTCGTCTTTTGCTGTTTTCCGTATGCCGGACAGGATGTCCTCAATGCCCTTCGCTTCTGTTGCCTTGTACTTTTCGTCTTTCATGTCAAGATCGTGGACGATCTCGGATATCCTTTTCAGGGTTTTGTCCCTGGGACCGAATGCCCTGATAAGCACCTCAAAGGTGCAGAGATCACCTGCATGGGTGAATTCCCCTCCCCGGATATCAAAAGGCACCGCACCTTTGTCTATCTTGTCCAGGTCCATTTCATCTACAAAATCAAAAACAGCGTCTCTGTCAATAAACCTCTTGATGAGCCAGGCAGACGCCATTCTGTCGATGAACGGCCTTTTCCTTGTCACCCATACCTTCCCCTGATAGTCACCAGCTTTCCTCTGTGCTATGGGTGCAGGCGTTTCCTTTGTGTCATTAACGCCTGGAAGGGTTTTGAGGGCAGCCTGTGCCCGCCGTATCCTCTCGCTTAAGGACACCCCCTCCTGAGACGAAAAGAAATCAACTCTCTGAATATCGTCAAAGTCCCTGCGAATCCTGTTAAACTGCTCTGATATTTCCTTGATATTTTGCGCCTTCGCACCTTTCCGGATGCTGCCCAGCCTCCTTTCGAGGTCGTCCAGTGCCTTTCCCGCGATCGCATAATCATCGGCCCTCTGCCGGTTAAAGAGGGCGATAACCTCCGAATCTTTCATGGTATCGATATTTTCGATCCTGGCAAAAGCCCCTTCACCCCTCATCTCTGCAATCTCAGTTACAAGCCACTGCAGGAGTTCGTAATGTTCATCATTGAATGGCAGGATGTACACCGCTCCCTTTAGCTGCACCGCTCCTGCTTTGTTCAGCCTTCTCCAAACCTTCATCCTGTTGCTTACCGGTCTGGAGGGGACGGTGTAGAAGAAGATAAGCCAGCCTGCGCCTTTCCGATCGGTCTTCTGCACCGACTACACACTGCCCATGCAGAAACAGCGCTCACCGTCATGGCAGTGCGCAGAGGGGCCATAATTGTCTCCTGAACCGCTGGCCATGGTCTCCTCTGTATATGCAGACACCCCTGCCTCTGCAAAGGAGATCGCCGTAAAGATCGTCTCTATCGTCTCAGCACGTCTGTTGGATGCGCCATGGTCTGCGCTTCCTGCCTCCTCGGCAAAGGCTATTGCCGCAAAGATCTCTTCCAGTTTTACGCTCGGCCTGTTCATTATCCTGCCCTCCATTTGTGATGGTATAACTGATGATACAAGAGTAACAGGTGTTACATTAATTGTCAAGCAAGAAAATGAAGGTGATGTCGGAGAGGGATAAAAAAAGGGCCGGGAGGTGTTCCCGGCCCTGAGTGTATGAAGGGGTTTAAAAGGGTTTTACTGAACAGTGAATTTGGCGCTTTCGGCTCTGGCTACGGTATTTCCGACAGCCTTAAGTATGACCTTCACCTTTGCCTTAGTCTTCGGATCGGATACCGCTGGAACGGTCCAGCTGAAGCTGGAGGCTCCAAGAGTACCCTGAGCCGGTTTCCAGGTCGTCCCGTTGTTCAGCGAATACTTGACTACTACTTGGTCCGGAGCGACTGCCGTACCATTCGCTGTCCAGGTAATATTGAACGGTGCATTCTGGGGGACTATCTGGCCGGCAGTCGGTACCGTAATGGTCAGCACATCAATGGAGAATGTCCCTGATTTGGCAACCCCGAGCTTCTGATTCGTTGCATTATACGCAATGACCTTGATTATGGCCTTGGAGATGTTCTTTTTGATCGTATTGGGTACATTCCAGCTCACTGTCGTAGCGCTCAAACCGGTTCCCAAGGTTGACCAGGTGAGCCCGCCATCAATGGACAGCTTGACCTTATAGGATGCTGCGCCGGTCGCAGCCGTCCAGGTGACAGCATAGGCCGCCCCGGTGGGGACCGATTCTCCCTCTGCAGGTGCGGTAACCTCAAAGGCCACGGGTGGCGGCGGTACGTCTGTTGCGTCACCCGGCCGGGTGCCTGCATTGATTTCTTCAAGGTTTGTCGCTCCGTCACTGTCCGAGTCCAGAGGCTCAACAGCGATGAACATCGCGGCCGTGATGTTATTCGCTGTCGCCCCTTTGCCTTTCAACGCCGTGCCGTAAGGGTTGAGGGCTGGGGGCGATGATGTGTGGCAAAGGTTGCAACCATAAGATTTGCCGGGATATTGGGCTTTGAAGTCGTCAAACGCACCATCATCTGCCAGGGCAATGCCGGCAAATCCCAAAACAAGGACCAGGGCTGCTAATACGGAAAGAATCTTCTTGGTCATATACTACCTCCTCATTTTTTCTTTTTCTGATTTGTTAACACGTTCTGCATGATCAAAGCACTTTCTCGTTTCTTATGATTTCTTCTGCTACAGTTCCCCATTTTTGTGAGAATACAGCGCTATTATGTAATTTCTATGATATTCAGATTAATTAATTTTCATAGAGAAGCATTTATTGGGAAAACCGCATAAGGGAACCGGAAAAGGAGTATGGTCAGGAGAGATAAATGCAGCAGCTACAGGTTATTTTTCTCCCATTCAATGGCCTGTTCGTAAGCTGCGTATTGACGTTCCCTGAGGCGGAACACTCTGGGATGGAGTCTGCGTCTGCCATTTCCTGGTTCGAACCTCAGGTCTGCATGGAGCATTTCATGATAGACGACGAACTCGACGAAGTATAAGGGAACAGCCCTTCTGTCCAGCAGGGGGTGTATCCGTATGATGTTGGATGAACTACAGTAGCTGCCGATGGTTATCCTGAGGCCCCTCTTTACGGGGCGTTTTCTCCCCCAGGTGATGCCCGCGGTTATGCGACCTTCAAAATAAACCCTGTTTACACGCTCAAATATATCGGTCAGAATGTAAACCTTGCCATGGGGCATGAGGGGAGCGGTCATATTGGTGGCACTTCCGATGCGCTGACTGTTCTTCTTTATAAAATCCCTTATAACAGGTCCATATTCCTTCTTGCCGGCGATGAATCCCGCGACAGCCTCCAGGACATCATCCTCTGCGTGGAGGAACATGCGGTCAATACGCACGGTGAACTGCCCGTTCTTTTTAGCCGCAGAGAGCATGCTTGTTGCGTTATCGGTGATGGTCAGGGTAACACCTTTCCCGGAGAGAGACGCGATGCGGTCATTGAGGGATGAAAGATCACGGCCGAACGGGAGACGCAGCTGTCCGTCCAGAAGCGGCAGCGTGATCTTTCGGCTATTCATCAGCAGGCTGTTTTTTTGACGGTGTGCTTTCCAGATTCAGTTTTTCCCAGCGGTACCAGAAGGTCTTGTAGCTCATGCCGAGCAGCTTAGCGGCCTTTGCCACCACCCCATGTGATTTTGCCATTGCCTTTCTGAGCAGGTTTTTTTCAAGCTCCTCAAAATTGATCCCCTCTTCTGACAGGTCGAAGTCAAAGGATTCGATCGGCTGTGATGTCCTGAGTTCGCTCTTGATGTCGTTCAGGCTAATGGTCTCCTGGTCGCTCAAGATGACCGCGCGTTCAATGACCGACTCGAGCTGCCTGATATTCCCGGGCCAGGCGTATTCATTGAGCGCCTTGAGCGCCGCCTTGTCCAGATCCCGGATCCTCTTGCCGAACTCGCGGCTGTATTTTGCCCTGAAAAAATCGGCAAGCTCCGGGATGTCCTCTTTTCTCTCCCTGAGGGGAGGGAGCTGGATCGTGACCACCTTGAGCCGGTAGTACAGGTCTTCCCGGAAACTGCTCTTGGAGAGCTCCTTCTCAAGGTCCTTGTTGGTCGCGGCGATGATCCTAACATCTATCGTGATAGGGTCCTTGCTGCCGAGACGCCTGATTTCCTTGTCCTGAAGCACGCGGAGGAGCTTTGACTGCATCATCAGGGGCATGTCGCCGATCTCGTCAAGGAACAGGGTACCGCCGTTCGCGGCTTCAAAAAGGCCGATCTTTCGCGCAGACGCGCCGGTGAACGCTCCCGGTTCATAGCCGAAGAGTTCGCTCTCAAAGAGGTTTTCAGGAATGGCCGCGCAGTTCAACGCGATAAACGGCTTTGATTTTCGGGGACTGTTATAGTGGATGGCCCGAGCGATGAGTTCTTTCCCTGTGCCGCTTTCGCCCGCGATCAGGACGGTCGCCGGACTGCCTGCCACCTTTTTCATGACCGCCAGCGCTTCCTGCATCTTCTGCGATCTGCCTACGATCCCTTCCATCCTGAAGCGGTCAAACAATTCGCGCTGAAGCTGAAGATTTTCCTTGAGAAGGCTGGCATGCTCGGCAGCACGCTTTACGGTCAGCAGGAGATGGTCCTTTTCGAGCGGCTTCTGGAGGTAGTCGAACGCCCCTTTTTTCATGGCATCGACGGCCGAACTCACCGTGCCGTGTGCTGTCATGACAATGAACGTGCCGGAAGAGTTGTCGGTCCTGGCAGATTCGATAAACTCGATGCCGCCCATGCCTTCCATCTTGAGGTCTGTAAGAATCACATCGGGCTGGTATTTCTTGAGGGTCTTGAGACCTTCTTCGGCCGAGGCTGCGGTATGGGTCTCGTAGCCTGCGTCGTCGAGGATCGTTTTCAGGATGTCCCTCTGAAGGGGTTCGTCGTCTACGACGAGGATTACGGACATGCAGGCTCTCCTTTCATGATTCCATTCCGAGGGGCAGGGTGGTGATGAGCGTCGTTCCCCTGCCTTCGGCGCTTCTGATCTCGACTTTTCCCTTATGCTCCTCGATCACGCGCTTTGTCAGAGCAAGGCCGAGGCCGAGGCCTGAGCTTTTTGTCGTGAAGAACGGATCGAATATCCGGGAACGTTTGTCCTCCGGTATGCCGATGCCCGTGTCCTCAATGCTGAGCTCAAAGCTGTCCTCGACCTGTCTCGTCATGACCGTGAGCTTGCCGCCCATGGGCATCGCCTGAAAGGCGTTCAGGATGATGTTATAAAGGCAGGTCTTTATGAACTCGGGATCTATCAAAAGATCGGGCCTCATTTCATAGCCCTTTCTGATCTCGATTTTTTCCTGCTGCGCTTTGGCCGCAACAAGGTCGATCACCTCATCGATAAGTCCGCATATATCGGTTTTCTGTCGGTTCAGCTCAAGAGGCCTTCCGTACTCAAGGAAACTTTCGGCAAACCTGCTCACCCGCTGGATCTCGTTCTTGATGTTGACAATGAGCGCATCGAAGTTCTTTTGCGTGATGTTTTCAGCCGGCTTGTATTTTTCCCTGATCAGGTCGATCGAAAGGCTGATGAAGTTCAACGGGTTCTTGATCTCATGGGCAATGCTGGTCGCGAACTGGCCGATGCCCGCAAGATGCTCTGCCTTCCTGAGCTTTTCTTCGAGGTCTCTCTGCTCCCTGAGCCGAGCGACCATGTGGTTAAAACTCTGCGCGAGGTTGCCGATCTCGTCCTTTCTTTCCGTGTTCAGTTCGTGGTTAAGATTGCCTTCCGCAACGCTCTGCGCGACAGCAACGACCTCTTCGATCGGTTTCGTATAGCTCTTCGAGAGATATATGGTCAGCAGCATGCCGATGCCGAATACGAAGGCGGCGGCAAGTATCCGCTGAAGCATGCGCTTTCTCATGAATACGGAGAAGTCCTCGGTGTTGATGGTGAGATGGATATAGCCGAAATGTTTTTCCCCGGCAACAACCGGAATGATGACATTATATGAAAGGCCTTCGTCCGTAACCGGCTGCCCGAGTTCTGCCTTGAAGATCAGCTCCTTTCGCTTGGTCGTGAGCCCCTTGCCGATCTTCCCGGGATCTGAACTCGAAATGATCTTCTCGGAATTATTGCTGATGATCGAGATCTCTTTGACGCCCCGCGTGTTCAGTTTTTTCATGTACCCCTGGAGACGTTTCTCGTCCGTGACCCCGGTGCTGGTCACCTCTTCGACCCCTACCTGGATGGCCTTTGTAAGCTCCGCCGTCTGGTTCTCGAATTCGCGATACATCGCCTGCTCTGTCTCGAAATAGAGGAAAAAATAGACGCTCATGAGGCTGAGACTGAGCAGGAGCATCATGGCCATAAGCTTCTGGTTCAGGGAAAGTCTGAGGAAGTATTCCCGAACGCTTTTTATTATGGAATCCATAGCCGTATTGTTATGGAATTTTTGCTGCTCTGTCAATGAGTCATCCTCCGGGATGAAAAACACCTCCTCAGGGTCTTGGACCCTGAGGAGGTGTGCATGTATACAAGGCAGTGTTGATTAGTAGCCGCTTGCCTTCTTCTTTGCAGGTGCCTCAGGCTTCTTCTCCTCAGCCTTCGGTGCTGCAGGTGCAGCCGGCTTCGTCTCTTCAGCCTTCTTGGTTGCTGCTTTTTCTTCAGCTGCTTTTTTCTCGGCAGCCTTCTTTTCTTGACCTGCTTTTTTCTTGGCTGCTTTCTTTTCTTCAGCTGCCTTCTTCTCGGCTGCTGCCTTGTCTTCGGCAGTCACCTTTTCAGCTGCCTTCTTCTCCTCAGCCTTTGCAGCAGGTGCAGCCGGCTTCTCTGCTGCCTTCGGCGCGTCAGCAGCGAATGCTACCGTCACAGCGAATGCGAACATAAGGGCTACGATCAGAGCTAATACTTTCTTCATCAGGGTCACCTCCTTTCCTTAATTATAATAGTGAGAATGATATCATTATGCTGCCGAGATAGTAAACAATTAATGTGCCAGAAAAAAATCCAATAAAAACGATATATCACGGCGTGGATGTTTCCGAGTTGGGAAATAAAGTCCTCTTTTCAGGAGTGTATATTATGAAAGGAGGCCGAGCTCTTCTGCGTACTGCCTGAAAAGGGCAAGACCTTTCAGGTGCCCATCGGTCAGGTCGTAGGATATACCTTCCCAATATGCTATGAGATCGCTCGTCGAAAGCATGTCCTTGAGCGGCCATGCTTCTGCGACTTCCTTGAGGCGCGCCCGGGACAGTTCCTTTGCCGTATCGAGGTCGGTCATGAATTCGGCAAGGGCTTCCGGGGATTCTGCGACGCATTCTTTCCGCACAAGCCAGAGGGCATAGGTGAAGGGCAGGCCGGTGTGCTGCTTCCAGACGCTTCCGAGGTCGTAGATATGGAGATCAGGCCACCTGCGGGACTGGCTGATCGCGTCATCACCTATGAGCAGGTATGCGGGATGCGACCGGAGAGCATCTGCGATGGGTTCTGAGGATGAGACAAAGGTGCAGGCAAGGTTGTAGAACTTCCTGCAGATGATCTCGACCAGGGCAACGGAGGTTTCGGACTGGGATGATGTCAGTATGATCTGTCCGTCCAGGGCTTCCACGGGCATCCTGCTGAACAGAAAGATGCTCTTTATCGGGCCGTCAGCACTGATGGAATGGTTTCTGATGACATCATACTTGTCCGGATGCCGCAGGTGCTCAATCGATGATGACGGGCTGATGTCGATGATGCCATCCCTGAGCTTCCTGTTGAGCTCCGATGGAACGCCTTCAACAATAGTGTAGTGGGCATTGCTACCCTGCTTCCCGAGCATATAGAAGATAGGGAAGAGGTTGGCATAGGGAATCTTTCCTATGTGAAGTTTCATGAAATACGGGTCCCAGGGTCCAAGGGTTCAAGGGTCCGAGCGAAAAAGAAACAAAGGGCCCCGGTGGTCAAAGGTTCGAGAGTAAAGGAAATAGCTGCTCCAGGTGTGAAAGGTAAGGATTCGAGTGAAGCATAAAGGCCTGCATCGCCGGTCAGGGGTTCTGCGACCTGGGGACTTTTGCATAAGCCCCCTTGGACCCTCGGACCCTCGGCTCCTTGAACCCTATTCGTTGTTCTCATCCCTTTACAACGCCCATCGGCCTGAACCTGGCAACCTTCTTCGAAATCCCCGCCTTATGCACAACATCTACAACGTTCGAGATGTCCTTGTAGGCCTCGGACATCTCTTCTGCAAGGGTTTCCCTTCCCGCAGAACGCACAATGATGCCTTTGTCAGCCATTTCGCGCCAGATCGCGCGGCCCTTTGCCCTGCGGATTGCCTGATGTCTTGACATGATCCTTCCCGCGCCGTGGCATGTCGATCCGAAGGTCTCATCCATGGCTTTTTGCGTGCCGAGAAGCAGATATGATGCCCTGCCCATATCGCCGGGGATGAGCACCGGCTGCCCCAGATTCCTGTATGCATCGGGCAGTTCAGGATGGCCGGGCGGGAATGCCCTCGTAGCGCCTTTCCGGTGAACGACGAGCTTCCTTTTTTGGCTGCCTACCGTATGCTCTTCGATCTTTGCGATGTTATGGGCAACGTCATAGATAAGTTCCATGCCGAGTTCCCTGGGCGATGCATTCAGCTCCTTCATGAAAGCCTCCCGCGTCCAGTGCATGATGCACTGACGGTTCGCCCACGCATAATTTGCCGCAGCGCGCATAGCCCCGAGGTAGTCCTGGGCCTCCGGGCTCCGGAAGGGTGCGCATGCCAGTTCCTTGTCATAAAGCGTGATGCGGTATTTTATTGCCGCCCGCTCCATTACCTCGAGAAAATCGGTGCAGACCTGATGGCCGAAGCCGCGTGACCCGGTATGGATCATCACCGTTACCTGCCCCTCATGAAGTCCGAGGGTTTTTGCTGCCCGTTCATCGTAAATTTCATCAATGTACTGTATCTCAAGAAAATGATTTCCTGAGCCGAGCGTCCCCTGCTGGGCCCTGCCGCGTTCATAGGCCTTGCTGCTGACGAGAGAAGGATCAGCGCCCTCAATGCTGCCGTATGACTCTATGTGTTCGAGGTCGGCTGCATCACCATATCCGCTTTCCACGGCCCATCGGGCGCCCTTTATGAGGATCTTTTTTTCATCTTCAGGACCAAGGCGGATCTTGCCCTTTGAACCCACTCCTGAGGGAATTTCCCGGTAGAGGACCTCCACGAGGTCTCTGATCCTCGGGAGCAGGTCCTGCTTCATCAGGTTGCTCCTGAGGAGGCGTACGCCTCAATTTATGTCGTAACCTACACCTCCGGGCGATATGACGCCCTCGTCCAGGTCAAAGGCCGCGACACCTCCGATCGGGAAGCCGTAGCCGGTATGGATATCCGGCATGGCGATGGATGCTTTGACAATGCCGGGCAA
>Ga0113563_10001092_pt1 | contig 14768 bp, 14 predicted proteins | sample Mud3Dept3metaG_FD_80117 | JGI IMG/M metagenome (GOLD analysis project Ga0113563, IMG submission 80117) | Freshwater wetland microbial communities from Ohio, USA, analyzing the effect of biotic and abiotic controls - Mud 3 Core 4 Depth 3... | ecosystem: Environmental > Aquatic > Freshwater >...
AGACAGTTGCGCTGGATCATCACCAATTCGGGGAGACTGAGCTTCCAGCAACAAAAATCGTGGTGAGGGGTAGTGAATAGGGTTTACCCATCTTAAGTGGCGCAGTTTTTGAAGTTGGCGGGCTTCCGGCCCCTAGACCGACCCACGGACTTTCGGTATTACGACCCCAACAATGCAAAAGCCCCGCCGGGGTGGCAGGGCTAAGTGCAAGAAAGGGTACAAAAAAACGGTGGCTCTCCGAACTGGGCTCGAACCAGGGACCTGCCGATTAACAGGCGCAATAAGTAGCTGTTTTTAACGTTATAAGCTAGCTCTCAATCGCTAACGCTCGTGGAGGCTCGCTGAGCAAAACACGTTTTCTCTATTTCGATTTCTAGCTACATTCCTTGAATGTTGCTTCCAGCCAAAGGCCAGCTTGTTACTGGCCGGGCTGCGGAGGTGGCGGCGCTGAGAAATATCCGGGCGGAGGCGGTGGGTAATAATACGCAGGCGCAACAGGTGCGTAATACCGTGGTGCCCGATATTGCATTGGCCCAGCCGTCGGCACCTTGTTGCCTTTGGCATACATGCACTGGATGTATGCATGATCGTAACGCCGCTCCACAGCATAGCCGGATGCATTAGCCGCTCCCGATCCGGCTAGCGCACCAAATAGCAAGCCGGTGCCAGCGCCAGCGCCAGCGGCATCGTGCCCGCCGATGGCTGCACCGGCCAGTGCCCCAACGGCTGCGCCTACGGCAGCACTTTTTACGGCGCTATCGGCCTGGGCCTCGGTGGCGCTGCTGCCGCCAACCGAGTAGTTTGCGTATTGCCGGCACTCGGCATCGTCGGCGCGGAATTGGTCAAAGCTCTTGCCAGTACCGGGCAAGGCCATGACGCTTGGGCCGCTGGGTATCGAGACACAGGCGCAGAGCAGCAAGGGTGCTGCGATCGCGCAAATTCTAAGCGGTGTTTTCATGCTGCCATCCCTCATCTGCTTGCCGAGGGAGGCCGCGGTGAAACGCGCTGCCACGGCGATGTGCAGTCCTTCACATGAGGGTAGTAGGCGTTTGAGTCAGGGCAGTAGTACCAATACCACTGCGGTGGTGGCGCGGACTGGGAAGTTTGCGGAGCCGCCTGCGGTGCGGTTGGCTCCGCGTCCTGCACATCGCTCCGTTCCACGTATACCGCGGGTGCAGCCGGCGGCAGATAGGCTGCCGGTGGATAGCCGTAGTAGGAGCCGTAGTAGGGTGCGGGATAGTAAAACGGTGAATACAGCGGTGTACCAAAATACACGCCGACGTGGGGCGCTCGATAGTAGGCGCCCCCGTGCCGATGTTGCGCGACAGCGGGCGCGCTGGCCAGCAAAGCGAGTCCTGCCGCCATGCACATCGCCATTGAGATTTCTAGAGGTCTTAGCATGTGGTACCCGTTTGATATATTTGGTCGTTCTATTTATGTAGATACAGCAGACCGGTGCTACGTTCACATAAATTACAAACGGTTACACTTTGGGTATTTCGACCCCTAGAAACACAAAAGCCCCGCCGGGGTGGCCGGCTTAGTGCAAGAAACGGTAAAAATAACGGTGACTCCCCAGTCAGGGCAAATCGGGGAACTCTTGGAAGCTAATGGTGCCGGTATGTGCTTAGAACGTGATAACGTCCGCGTTGGGCGCGTCCGCTCTCGAACGCGCCGTTAACCGGACCGCAAAACACCAGCCGCGAAGCGGCGTTTTGGTCACTACCTACGGCGTTCGAAGCGTCGCAGTGGGGATGGAGTCGGTATTCGTAATCACCTGGCGCTGCGGCAGGTAATGAAGCAGCAGATCTGTTTCCTTCTTGACCACGTCGTAGCACTCGCAACTCAGAGTTTCAAGTTTCGGCCGGTCAAGCACCTTGATCAATCCGCGCGAATATGAAATCGCGCCTAGCTGCTGCAATTTAAACGCGGCCTGGGTGAACCCTTCGCGGCGAACGCCGCGCATATTGCCAATGAATTCCTGTGTCATCGTCAAGTGATTATGTGACAGGCGATCCATGGAAAGCAGGAGCCAGCGGCAAAGCTGCTGGCCGATCGAATGGTGCCGGTTGCAAACTGCGGTCTGAGAGATTTGCGTAATCAGGGACTGCGTGTAGCGCAGCATCAGCATCAGCAACTGGCCGTGGCGGTTGAACTCCTCTTTCACCCGCAGTCTGGGGAGTCGATATGCGTAACCGGCGCTCTGTACCAGCGACCGGCTCGGCGTGCTCTCCCCGCCCATAAATAAGGAGATGCCTAGCAATCCCTGGTTGCCCACCACGAGGATCGCGGTCGTTTGACCTGCTCTCGGCTTTCCGGATCACTCATAATTGCAGAATGGCCCCCTGATGGATGCAATGGAAACGCGCTTTGAACGCGACCGGTGTCAGGTCCTTCAGGCTCTGACGGGTTTCTGCCAACAGTACGGACACGTCCGATAGGGTCGTAATCCTACGGGGGTGGTGAATCGCAATCGGCAGGAAGCGGTATTCAGCGGTGTTTAAACGCGAATCAGCATAGAAATGGGATCGGAAGCGCGGTGTAGCCGATGCTCCTATACCCACTCACGGACTTTCGGTATAGCGACCCCAAAAATGCAAAAGCCCCGCCGGGGTGGCAGGGCCAAGTGCAAGAAACGGTACAAAAAACGGTAGCTCCCCGACCTGGGCTCGAACCAGGGACCTGCGGATTAACAGGCGCAATAAGTAGCTGTTTTTTTAATGGTATGTGCCCGCCCTCAATCGCCAGCGCACGCTGACACTCGCTGAGCAAGTCACGTTTTCACTACGTTGATTTTGTCCACGTTTTCGCGAGCGTCCGCTGTCGACCAAAAGCGGCCACTCACGGCGGTCCACCTAAATTGCGGAAGATTACTTTTCGGCGTAACGTATTTCGCCGCCGGTTCGGGTTATGCCGAATGGGAGATCACTAGCAAGGGCCCTGCGCGCGCGCATGCATATGTTACTTATGGCAAAAGGAAAAAAGCATGATGCTCTATTACCATCCCGCATCGACTACCAGTCGAGTCGTCCAACTTTTTGCGATGGACCAAGGTATCGATCTCGATTATACGATTGTCGATCTGTTCACCGGCGAGCATCTTAAGCCTGAATTCGCCAAGATCAATCCCAACTGCCTTGTTCCGGTTCTCGAGGATGGCGACTTTCGGATGACCGAATGTTCAGCTATCGTCAAGTACCTTGCCGACAAGGCAGGCTCGCCTGCTTATCCCAAAGACCTGAAGGCGCGCGCGCGGGTCAACGAATTGATGGACTGGTTCAACGCCAACTTCTACAAGGACTTCGGCTATGGACTGATCTATCCGCAAACGTTCCCGCATCATAAGCGGCCGAACGATGCGGTCCAGTCGGGGACGATCGATTGGGGCAAGCAGAAGACCCAGGCATGGCTGAAAATCCTGGATGAGCGCCTCATCGGGCCGAAGAAGGCTTACTTGTGTGGAGACACGATCACGCTGGCCGACTATATGGGCGCCGAGTTTCTTGCGCTCGGCGACCTCATTCGCTGCAGCTACGCCGCCTATCCGAACATCGAACGCTGGATGAAAAACATGAGAGCCCTCAAAGTCTGGGCCAAGGTGAACGAAGTGGCCGATGGATTTGCTGCTTCGCTCAAGGATCGATCATTCGTCGCTATCTGAATCCGCTATGAGAATGGACAAAGAGCCCTTGATCCGCCGCCTGCATCACAATGCATATCGCTGTCGTGACTCGGAAGAGACGCGTCGATTTTATGAAGACTTCCTCGGACTGCGGCTAGCCGAGACACTGGAGATCAAAGAAACGAAAAGCGCTCGTAAAACCGAGACGCTGCATACGTTCTACGAACTCGGCGATGGCTCGTATCTCGCATTCTTCGAGGCCCCGGACATGCCTTTCGAGTTCAAAGCCCAGCACGATTTCGACCTGCATATCGCCCTCGAAGTGACTGTGCAGACCCTTCACACAATGTTTGCCAAGGGCAAAGTGGCGGGCATCGAGACCCGGGGCATCGCGGACCATGGCTTTATCCATTCCATCTATTTCCGCGATCCGAACGGCTATGTGATCGAACTGACGGCGAAAATGCCCGACCATGACAGCGCCATGAATCCGGCGGTGAACGGCGCAAAGGAGAAGTTGGATCGTTGGACATCTGCGAAGCCGCGAGGGACGGTGAGCGCATCCTGAAAAGGCGTGCGGCATCCGGGCCGGTCGGTGCCCTAGACTCCGTACAGAGTCGCACATAGGTGGGGTGAAAAAATCACCAGATCCAAAAACAAACGCTGGACGAAACGTTGCAAAAAAAGGGGGGAGAATGCCATGAATAGTCGAGGTGCTGGATTACGGAACATGATGGTGTTACTCGCTGGCCTGTCAATCCTGGGATGTTCGGACAATAAGCAGGCTGGTGTGTCGACGGGGCGTTCACTGGGTGCCAATTCAAGCGTTGGTAACGGGACCGTGAGCAGCTACGCTGAGTATGAAAAGAACGGCAACCCCAAAGCAATCGGCATCGTTGTATCCGCTAGCGCTCTGGAGGGACTTCCCTCCGCACATTCCGACGGAAATCACTGCTTTGACCAGGACAAGGATGGGAAGATTGACTTGGACAAAGAGTGCTTCGGCTCGCATGAATGGGTCATCCCGTTGCCCAGCGAGGCGGCGCGGCGTTCGGAGATACCGTTCAAATGGGTTGGGCTGAACTGGAATCCGCACGGACACCTTCCTCCCGGAGTGTATGACTCACCGCACTTCGACGTGCACTTTTATATCGAGCCGATCGAGAAGATCTTTGCCATCGCGCCGGGGTCCTGCGGCCCAGAATTTGTCCGCTGCGACCAGTTCAAGATTGCGACCAAGCCTTTGCCGTCTAATTACATGCACACCGACTTCAAGAGCGTAGATGCAGTGGCGCCGGCGATGGGCAATCATCTGATTGATCTGACAAGTCCAGAATTCAACAAAAGGAAGTTCACGCGAACTTGGATCTACGGCGTCTATGATGGCCGCGTCACCTTCTATGAGGAGATGCTGACGCGAGACTACTTGCTGAGCCAGCCGTCTACGTGCTTTCCGATAAAAACGCCGCCGGCAGTGGCCACGAAGGGCTACTATCCCACCCAGTCTTGTATCAGGTACATTGCTCAGACCAACGAGTACACGATTTCAATGGAAGGATTCGCGCTACGCGAGGCCAGTGCGCCGGAATCCAGCCCAGCCAGTTGACATGCCGCAAGAAGGCAAGGGATTCCCATACTCTCCTGGTAATCCCCCGTAAAACAGTATCAGCCAGAAGTGGAATTTTCTCGTAATCTACCCCGAGGAGCTTCCTCTGAGGAAATCGCGTTTTACCGACTGCCAGATCCTCCAGCGGCAAAAATCGTGGTGAGGGGTAGTGATTAGGATTTACCAATCGTAAGCGGCTCAGTTTTTGAAGTTGGCGGGCTTCCGGCCGCTATGCCGACTCACGGACTTTCCGTATAGCGATCCCCAGAAACACAAAAGCCCCGCCGGGGTGGCAGGGCTAAGTGCAAGAAACAGAACCAAAAAGGGTGGCTCCCCAAGCAAGGCATATCTGGGCACTGGTGCGAGGTTAATTATTTGGCGTGAATGACCACTTCCGACCCCAAGCAGCCTTCGCAGTTCGCACATAGCCGACGTTCAAACCGATTGAAACGGACACTCGCCACTCATTGGCGAGATCACGTCGCAGACGCTGGTCGCCCTCTTGCGGGAATTGCCCGGACGGACACGTTGCCAAGGCCACCGTCTATGTTTGCTAGCGCACCGACGCGGCTGAAGGATTCGCCATAAGCTGGCAAAAGAGAGGGATATTAATGCTACGTACACCAAAGCAAAACCACCTACTGGCCGCACTGCCGACACAAGCGTATGAGCGCTTGGCGCCTCATTTGGAACTCGTGGCGCTGCCGCGCGGGTTAGCCGTCTATGAACCGGGCATTGCCTTGGATTACGCGTGTTTTCCGACCTCCAGCATCGTGTCGGTAATGTGTCCCATGGAAGACGGGCCGTCGCCGGAGGTGGCGATTATCGGCAATGACGGCGTAGTAGGAATCGCCCTGCTCATGGGGGGCGCGGCCACCACCAACACCCGGGCCGTGGTGCAAAGCGCCGGCCATGGCTTTGGAATACGAGCGAAGGTCCTACAATCTGCCGCGGAAGATGAGGCACCGCTACGACATTTGATGCTGCGTTACGCACAATCCTTGATTACGCAGATGTCACAGGCCGCCGCTTGTAATCGATTCCACAGTATCGATCAGCAGGTGTGCCGTTTGCTGTTGATGTGCATGGATCGGTGGGCATCCAATCGGTTGAGTTTGACCCATGAGCGCATGTCCAATTTGCTAGGCGTACGCCGGGAGGGGGTTACCGGCGCTTCCCGCAATCTCGCCGCGGCCGGATTGATAAGCTATCGGCGCGGCTGCGTAACTGTTCTGGATCGCTTCGGGCTGGAAGCACGAGTGTGTGAATGCTACGCCGTTGTCAAAACGGAAGTTGCACGCCTTCTTCCGATTAAACCGCGCGTGGATAATGCGTCGAGTCGTAGAACGGCTGGCGACATGGTCAAGCCGTCTGTGGCCGCGAACTGAGGTACACGTTGCCCGGCCGCTTGCGCGGCGAGAGAGGTCCGAGCAAAGCCGCGAACAGCCTCGTCCCGACGCTACACTACGCCCGAACAGCGCCCGCGGGCATGTGGTGGGTTGAGGTGATCGGGAACATCCGCTTCAAACAATTTGGGCTGCGACGGCGACCGGCTGAAGCTGGCCGGTAGCAGACATCGGTATCGGCTCCCCGAGCGGGGCAAATCTGGTCGCTCTTGGCTGCTGACGGTGCCAATAGCTGTCTAACGGTCGAAGTAATCGGGGCCCGTTCTTCAGTGATGAATGGTCCGAAAAGCCGAGAGCAGGTCACCAGAAGTGGAATTTTCTCGTAATCTTCTGGAGAGATTCACCTTTCTGCCAGCGTTCCCACATCAGCGCTTTCTGGCGTTCCGTGTAATGAATCCGTGGTCTTTGCTTCATCTGCAACACTCCTTCTGCTTACGCAGTGTCTAGTGTGTTGCATCCACCGGTTGAATCCACAGCTAAGAGCCGACATTTGCAGGCGTCTCGGGCCTCCGTCGTGCAGAAACGCAAATCCCACCGAAACGGGGTCTTTTTAAGGGCTGCGCGGAGAGACTCACCGGCCTTTTGCTTCTTGGGACGTGCCGCTGAGGCGGGATGCGCGGAGGGCAGGTAATCTGCCGAGTAACCCCCGGGTTTCCCGGCGTGGCGCTATTCGTGATGGCGTCGTACTGTTGGCACGGTCTTCCCAAACCGTTATCAGGAGAGGTGATCAAGCAGGGGGCGTACCTTCCCTAATTGCCTTCTTCAGTTGCCCACGAAATTCGGGCGTGTCCTTGTGGCCATGGACCATCACCGCATGTTGTACCGCAATTTCCATCAACTCCTTGTCGCTATCAGCGGAAATTGTAACAGTGCACTTCGTCTCACTCGGAAATTGCCGACAGTCTACATACTTGCGCGCCATAATTGCCTCCTGGTGTCTCGTATAGTGAATATTTGTAATTGTAAGCACGGCCTACAGCAACGTCTCGCCCAATGGCATAAATTAGGTTTTCTTAGCGTAGTTGCTTGCGCCGAACCAGTCGACCACAACAACAGCCTCGTCACCGACTACCCACGCATCATGACCCTTGGGCAGTGAAGTAATATCACCGGGGCCGGCAATAAACTCGGTTCCATCGTCCATCCGGATAGCAAGTTTTCCCGATACATGGTACTGAAAATGCGGAGCCTCGCAGCTGGAAGTTTTAGCGAGTGGTTTGACATCTGTGGACCAGCGCCAACCAGGGTTAAAGATCAGTCGACCGACTTCCGCGCCGCCGATTGTCAGAATCTCGGCTTTGCCGTTTGGGAAAATTCGAACTTCTTGAGGGTTGGTGAAAGACTTGTGCTCGGTTATCTGATCGTGAATGTGCATCGCGTCCTCCTTGCTTGCATTGAAAATGTCGGCCCAGTTACAAGGCCGGCTTCAGGTCGCGTGGCGAGGCCGCCTGATTGCGAAGTGGCGGAAGCAAGATGGCGCGCCTGCATACCCGCGTATTGGCATATTACTTACTAGTAGGTTAAAATCAAGCGGCTATGAAAATATCGTTTAAAAACAAACAACAAACCCCTCATCAAGCCTCCCTTAGCGATGCCGCAACAGCAATTCTTGATATTGCAGAGCGGCTCGCACAAACTAAAGGGTATAACGGTTTTAGCTATGCTGATATTGCTGCAGAGTTGGGTGTCACAAAGGCGAGCCTGCATTACCACTTTCCTTCCAAAGCGGAGCTGGGCCGTGCGCTCATCGAGCGCTACGAGGCAGTCTTCGGCGCGGCACTCGAAGCGATTGATCAAATGGCGGCCAAGCCACCGGAAAAACTACGGCGGTACGTGGGACTCTACGATGCCGTGATGCGAAATGACCGTATGTGCTTGTGCGGAATGCTTGCGGCCGAGTACGCGACGCTTCCAGCACCAATGCAAGCGGAACTAAAACGATTCTTCGATATGAACGAGCGCTGGCTTACTAAGGTGCTTCTGCCTGGCCGTCAATCTGGATTGCTTTTGTTCAAGGAATCAGCCAGCGAACGTGCAAGGGTAATTCTTGCGGCGCTTGAGGGCGCTATGCTCGTTGCACGATCGTACGGCGATCCGCGTCGTTTTCAAGCTGCGGCGGAACATGTGCTTGAGGATCTGGGTGCCGGAAAGAAGTCGCGGCGAGCGAGGCTGGTCTAACTCGCCCAATGAGGGCTGGCTGTTTGTGGGAAATATGGGCGGTGGCGGGAAGGGTGACCGCTCATGTTGAATCGAAAAGAAAGTGAATAGTTGTAACGGCTAATCGGCTCCGCGTGTAACGCGAAGCCGCTCTCGTTTCATCACTTCAACTGTTGTCCGGACCCGTCCCTATACCGACCCACGGACTTTCGGTATAGCGATCCCCAGAAACACAAAAGCCCCGCCGGGGTGGCAGGGCCAAGTGCAAGAAACGGTACAAAAAACGGTGGCTCCCCGACCTGGGCTCGAACCAGGGACCTGCGGATTAACAGTCCGTCGCTCTACCGACTGAGCTATCGGGGAATAATGCTTTGGGAACGGGTTGTTGCGGGAGCAAAGAGGGGCGTATTCTATCCGCGGATCGGTGGATGGTCAACGCGGGGATTTAACGTAAATGAAATGGCTTAAACGCCTTGTGCTGTTATTTGCAGTAGTGGTCGCAGCACTCGCAATCGTACCGTTTTTTGTGTCGCTGGATGATTACCGGCCCCGGATCGAGCAGCTGCTGGCCGAAAAGCTCAAGGAGCCGGTCAAGCTGAAAAGCCTGCGGCTCGCAGGCCTGCCGCTGCCGCATGTCATCATTGATGGCATCGAGATTGGCAAGGCCGACGTCAAGGTCGGCAGGATCGCGGTGACGCCGGATTTGCTGTCCCTGCTGACGGATACCAAGATCATCCGCAGCGTCGACATCACGGGACTGGTGCTCACCCAGCGCGGGCTGGACCGCATCCCGCTCTGGATCAAGACTGATCCCAAGGCCAAGCCTGCAGCATTCACGGTACGTGTGCAGACCGTTCGTCTCGACGATGCGCTGCTGCAGCTGCAGAAAGCCAGTTTCGGGCCTTTCGACGCGCGCGTGGCCATCGCTGCTGACGGCGCGCCGGAGCGGGCGGACATCACTGCGCGCGACGGCAAATTCAAGGCCACGATCAAGCCTGTCGGTGAAAAATTCAATATCGATGTGCAGGCCAAGGGCTGGCAGCTGCCGGTGGGGCCGCCCATCATGTTCGACGAGCTGCTGGTCAAAGGCGTCGCCACGATGAAAGAAGCCAGCTTTGGCGACGTCAAGGCGAAGCTCTACGGCGGCACGGTGGCCGGGAGGTCCAGCCTTGCGTGGCAGGACGGTTGGCAGCTCACAGGCGATTACACCGTTAACGATCTGGAGTTGCGTGATCTCGTGCCGTTGTTCTCGCCGGAGACCAGGCTCACCGGACGGCTGAATGCCAAACCGGTATTTTCGGCCAAGGCTGCCAGGCCGGAGCAGATCGGCAATGCAATGAAACTGGATACGCCGTTCAATATCCGCAACGGCGTGCTGCACGGCATCGACATTCAGAAAGCCGCCACCAGCCTGTTCACGAAAGACAGCAGCGGGCAGACCCGCTTTGACACGTTATCGGGCCATTTCGCGATGGATCGCGGCACGCAGCGCATCACCAGCCTGAAAGTGGCGTCCGGTTCGCTGGCAGCCGACGGCAACGTGACCATTGCGCCAAACAAGGCGCTGTCGGGTCGCATCAATGCGCAGGTCACGGCCGGCACCGTCGCTTCGGCGACGGTGCCTCTCAATGTCAGCGGCAGCCTCGACTCGCCATATCTGTTGCCGACCGGTGCGTCAATGACGGGCGCCGCGGTCGGCACGACGATACTCGGGCCGGGTGTGGGCACCTCGGTCGGTGCCACGATCGGCAACTGGGCCGGAAGCCTGTTCGGCAAAGACGACAAAAAGAAATAGCCGGCCCGCGGGCCGGCTATTCCGGAAACGCCGGCGCCTGCGCGCTAGACCAGCACTTTCGCGATGGCCTGCGCCACGTAATCGATGTTCTTCGAGTTCAGCGCAGCGACGCAGATGCGTCCGCTGTCGATCGCGTAGATCGAGTATTCCTCGCGCAGTCGGCGCACCTGGTCCTTGGTCAGGCCGGAGTAGGAGAACATGCCGCGCTGTTCGACGATGAAACCGAAGTCGAAATCGGCGCGAAGGGCGCGGATTTTCTCGACCAGCTGCTTGCGCATGACCTTGATACGCTCGCGCATCTGGCCCAGCTCCTCGTCCCACTGCTTGCGCAGCTCCGGCGTGGTCAGCACCATCGCCACTGCCTGGCCGCCGGTGGTGGGCGGGCTGGAGTAGTTGGTGCGGATCACCCGCTTCAGCTGGCTCAGCGTGCGCGCAGCCTCGTCTTTGCTCCCGGTGACGATGCTCAGCGCGCCGACGCGCTCGCCGTACAGCGACAGTGACTTGGAAAACGAACTCGACACAAACACCGCCGGGCATTCCGCGGTAAAGCGGCGGATGGTCGCGGCGTCAGCTTCGAGGCCCTCCGCGAAACCCTGGTAGGCGATGTCAAGAAACGGCACCAGGTCGCGGCGCTTGACCACTTCGATCACTTTCTCCCACTGCGCCGGCGTCAGGTCGACACCGGTCGGGTTGTGGCAGCAGGCGTGCAGCAGCACGATCGCGCGCGCGGGCAGCTGCTCGAAGGCGGCGATCATGGCGTCGAACTTCAGGCCGTTGGTTGCCGCGTCGTAGTAGGGATAGGTTTTGACCGCGTAACCCGCGTATTCAAAAATGGCGCGATGGTTCTCCCAGCTCGGATCGCTGATGTAGATGTCGGTGCCCGGGTTGACGCGGCGCAGAAAATCGCCACCGACCTTGAGCCCGCCGGTGCCGCCCAGGGTCTGCACGGTGACGATGCGGCCGTCCTTGACCGCCGGGTTGCCGGCGCCGAACAGGGTTTCCTGCACGGCACGGTCGTAGGCGGCGATGCCGTCGATCGGCAGGTAGTTGCGCGGCATCGCGGTTTCGGCGAGTTTCTGTTCAGCGGTGCGCACGCACTGCAGCACCGGCACCTTGCCATTGTCGTCGGTATAGACCCCGACGCCCAGGTTCACCTTTTTAGGATTCGGGTCGGCGTTATAAGCTTCGGTCACGCCCAGGATGGGATCCTTGGGCGCCATTTCAATGTTTTCGAGGACGGAGGGGGTCATTGGCAGGAAGGCGAGAAGTGCAGCAAAAGGCGTTGAAAAAGTGACAGAAAGCGCCATTTTAGCCGGGTTTTTGCACTGCACCCAAACGGAATTGCGATTCCGGCCACGGCCCGGCGGGACAAAGCGCACGGCGGGCGGCGTGCGATACCGGTAACATAGGGCGCTTTTGCCCGATTCCCATGGAAATCATCACGTTCCCCAACAGCCCGTACCGCCTGCACCAGACTTTTGCGCCGGCCGGTGACCAGCCCGAGGCGATCGCCAGGCTGGAGGAAGGCGTGCGCGACGGGCTGGTCTACCAGACGCTGCTTGGCGTTACCGGTTCCGGCAAGACCTACACCATGGCGCACGTGATTGCGCGCCTCGGCTGCCCGGCGCTGATCATGGCGCCCAACAAGACGCTGGCGGCCCAGCTCTATTCGGAAATGCGAGAGTTCTTTCCGGAGAACGCGGTGGAGTATTTTGTCTCGTATTACGACTATTACCAGCCCGAAGCCTATGTGCCGTCGAAGGACCTGTTCATCGAAAAGGACTCGAGCATCAACGAGCATATCGAGCAGATGCGGCTGTCGGCCACCAAGGCGCTGCTCGAGCGCCGTGATGCCATCATCGTCGCCACCGTATCGGCGATCTACGGCATCGGCGATCCGGTCGATTACCACGGCATGATCCTGCATCTGCGCGAGAACGAGAAGCTTTCCCAGCGCGATGCCATCGAGCGCCTGATCTCGATGCAGTACGAGCGCAACGATGTCGAATTCCAGCGCGGCGTGTTCCGCGTGCGCGGCGATGTGCTCGATATTTTTCCCGCGGAGAACTCGGAAACCGCGGTACGCGTATCGCTGTTCGATGACGAAGTGGAAAGCATCCAGATATTCGATCCGCTGACCGGACACATCCTGCAGCGGGTGTCGCGTTTCACGGTGTATCCGTCCAGTCATTACGTCACGCCGCGGGCGACCACGCTGCGTGCCATCGAGGCCATCAAGCTGGAACTGCGTGAACGCCTCGAGTGGTTCCAGCGGGAACAGAAACTGGTCGAGGCCCAGCGGCTCGAGCAACGCACACGCTTCGACCTGGAAATGCTCAACGAAATGGGCTTCTGCAAGGGCATCGAAAACTATTCGCGCCACCTGTCGGGCCGCCAGCCCGGCGAGCCGCCGCCGACGCTGATCGACTACCTGCCGCCGGATGCGCTGATGATCATCGATGAGAGTCACGTCACCATCCCGCAGCTCGGCGGCATGTACCGCGGTGACCGGGCGCGCAAGGAGAACCTGGTGAACTACGGTTTCCGGCTGCCCTCGGCGCTCGACAACCGGCCGTTGCGCATCGACGAGTTCGAGAAATTCATGCGCCGGGTGATTTTCGTGTCGGCGACCCCGTCGGAATACGAGCGCGAGCATCAGGGCCAGGTTGTCGAGCAGGTGGTGCGGCCGACCGGTCTGGTCGACCCCCAGGTGGAAGTGCGCCCGGCAGCCACCCAGGTCGACGATCTGCTGTCGGAAATCACCAAGCGGGTTGCCGTGAATGAACGCGTGCTGGTGACGACGTTGACGAAGCGCATGTCCGAGGACCTGACCGATTATCTGGCCGAGCACGGCATCAAGGTGCGGTACCTGCACTCCGATATCGAAACCGTCGAGCGCGTCGAGATACTCCGCGACCTGCGCCTGGGCGAATTCGATGTGCTGGTCGGCATCAACCTGCTGCGCGAGGGGCTCGATCTGCCCGAAGTGTCGCTGGTCGCCATCCTCGATGCCGACAAGGAAGGCTTCCTGCGCTCCGAACGCTCGCTGATCCAGACTATCGGCCGTGCCGCGCGCCACATCAACGGCAGGGCGATCCTCTATGCCGACAAGATTACCGACTCGATGCACCGGGCGATCGGCGAAACCGAACGCCGGCGCAACAAGCAGCTGGCGCACAACCTCAAGCAGGGCATCACCCCGATCGGCGTCCAGAAACGCATCAAGGACATCATCGACGGCATTTACGACCGCGACAGCGCCCGCGAGGGCCTGAAGGCTGCGCAGAACCAGGCGCGTTACGACCTGATGGGCGACAAGGAGATGACGCGCGAGATCAAGCGCGTCGAGAAGGAAATGCACGATGCGGCGCGCAACCTCGAGTTCGAGCGCGCGGCGCAATTGCGCGACGAACTGCATGTGCTGAAGCAGCGCTTTTTCATCGACGCGGCGTGACGCGATGGCGACGCGGGTGCTGTTTGTCTGCATGGGCAATATCTGCAGGTCGCCGACCGCTGAAGGCGTGTTCAGGCATCTGGTCGCGGCGCAGGGCCGCAGCGGGCAGATCATCACCGATTCGGCCGGCACCCACGACTACCATGTCGGCGCCGCACCGGATGTCCGTGCGCAGGCGGCTGCCGCGCGCCGCGGGTATGACTTGAGCGATTTGCGCGCCCGCCAGGTGACGCGCGGGGATTTCACCACGTTCGATCACGTGCTGGCGATGGATGCAGCGAATCACCGCCTGCTGCAGCAGCTGTGCCCGGCGGAGTGCCGCGACCGCCTGCGTCTGGTGCTGGAATTCGCCACCGGCACTGCGCTGCGCGAAGTGCCGGATCCGTACTACGGTGGCGCGCAGGGCTTTGAGGCGGTGCTGGATCTGGTGGAAAATGCGGCACATGGCCTGCTGCGCTACATATAAAAATAGATATTAAAAACAATAACTTATAGGCGAATCCGTAACGACGCTGAGTGCAGCACCAACGCAGGGGAGGGAGACGTGGACGCAACTCCGGTTTTGACTGCGGATACCTATGCGTGGGCGCTGCGCACGATATGCCGCCTGCATCATGTGCCGTTTGCGACGCAGCTGGCGTTGCAGCAGGTGGCACCGCCCTATGGCCTCGCTGCCATCGGTCAGGCCGCTGCGGCGCTGGGCTTTCGGTGCGCGGTGCAGACCGCGG
>Ga0113563_10001093_pt1 | contig 14767 bp, 16 predicted proteins | sample Mud3Dept3metaG_FD_80117 | JGI IMG/M metagenome (GOLD analysis project Ga0113563, IMG submission 80117) | Freshwater wetland microbial communities from Ohio, USA, analyzing the effect of biotic and abiotic controls - Mud 3 Core 4 Depth 3... | ecosystem: Environmental > Aquatic > Freshwater >...
GCTGGACGTGGGCTGCATCGAGGAGCACGCCAGCCACGGACGCGACGATCTCCGGCGGCTCGACGAAATCGGCGATGGGCGGCCGCTTCGTGAGCAGCACCCACGGGTAGGTTGCCCAGACCCGCGGCAGGCGCCGCAACTGCAGTTGGTTTGTCCCCGTCACGCGCCTAGGGCGACACCCTGTTGATCACGACTTTGACATCCTCCGGCGCGCCCTTCTTGTGCAGGGCTTCGCCGACCAGGTCGCCACTCGCCGTGACCGCCGTCCCGCCGAAGGCCACGCGGGCCACCAGCTGAACCTCGTCTACGGACGACAGGTCGCGTCCCTCGATCATGGTGTTGGCGTCGCTCAATACGACGGTCGTTGGAAGTTCGTCGGCCGTGATGCGGACGGCCGCGATCGGAGGCCCCGGAATCCCCGCCTCGCGCGCACTCACGAAGACCGTGGTGCCGGGCTGCAACTTGCCGGTCAGGGTCGGATCGACCGTGACCGCGATGCGGATCGTCCGGCCTTTGGGTCCGCCAGCCGCAGTGGTCCCACCGGCCATGCCCCCCATGCCCCCCATGCCGCCCATGGCCGGAGCCGAGGGCGACGCGGCCGCGGACTGCGGCACGGTGACGCCCAGTTCAGCGAGCTGCGCCACCAGGATCTGGCGGATCTCCTCAGGCGGATCGCTCTCGAGCAAACGGGACCAGCGCACGCGGGCGGTCTCGGAGTCTCCGGACCTCGCGGCCATCAGGCCCGAATACCAGAGCGCCTTCTGGTTGTTCTCGTCCGCAGCCAGCGCGGCATCGATGATGCCGCGCGCCCTGTCCTTCGCCTCCGGCTTGTCCGTGAGCACCAGCGCCTCGGCCAGGTCGAGTTCCAGCACCGCATCTCGGCCGCCGGTGAGCGCACTCGCCTTCTCATAGGCAGCCACGGCGTCTTCGGCGCGCCCGGACACCAGGTACGTCCAGCCCAGCATTCGCCAGCCTTCGGCATCGCCCGGGCTCTTCTGCAGCCGGGCCTCGAGCTGGGTCATGACTTCGTCCATCGAGCCGCCGCCCTGCGTGTGTCCGGCTGCTCCGGCGGCCAAGGCGGCCGGATTGTCCCAGGGGAAGTTCGACGTGGCTCCGTAGAACGCCGATGCTGCAAGCGGCAGGGCGATCATCATCACCACCGCCGCAGGGACGGCCCGCGTGGCGGGCTTTTCTCGACCCGCGTTGGCGGGCGCATTTCGCAACAGCGGGACGAGGATCAGTGCGAGCGCCGCCACGATCATGACGGCGCAGAGGATCAGGAACGTTGTCACGATTGGCCGGCCTCCGGGCCGTCGGATTCTGAATCGGTTTCCCTGGCGCGGCGCCGGACGACGCGAACGAGCACCAGCGCGCCGATGACCAGCAGCAGAACCGGTGCTGCCCATAGCAGGAAATTGCCGGCGGTCATGCGCGGGCGGTACAGGACGAAATCGCCGTAGCGTTCGATCATGAACACGCGGATCTGCTCGTCGGTCTGGCCCGCCGCGATCATGTCGCGCACTTCGCGCCGCAGGTCCTGCGCGAGCGTTGCATTCGAATCGGCGATGGTCTGGTTCTGGCAGACGAGGCAACGCAGCTCGCGGTTGATGTTCTCGTAGCGCTCCTGAAGCACCGGATCGTCGAAGGCGTCTTGCGCGTCGATGGCGAGCGCGTTGCCGCCGGACGCCAGCAGGATCGCGAGCAGGAAGATGCGCAGCAGGCTGGCAATCACGATTTCGACCCGGAGGCGGCGCGCGCAGCCTCGATCCGCGGCAGGAACTCCTTGTTCCAGACTTCCATCGTCATCGGTGCGATGTGCTTGAAGAGCACCACGCCGTCCGGCCCGATCAGGAACGTCTCCGGTGCGCCGTACACGCCCCAGTCGATGGCGACGCGCCCTTCGCGGTCCTCCGCGACTACAGCGTACGGATTGCCGAGTTCGAGCAGCCACTTCTGAGCAAGCGCGTTGTCGTCCTTCCAGTTGAGGCCAACGATCGGCACGGTCTTGGCGCGCGCGATCGCAATCAGCGTGTCGTGCTCCTGCCGGCAACCGCCGCACCAGGTACCCCAGACGTTGAGGACCCACGGCTGGCCGAGCAGCTCCCTGGACGAGACCGGGTAGGCCGCATCCTGAAGGCTCGGCAGCGAGAACTCGGGTGCGGGCTTGCCGATCAGCGGCGAAGGAACATACGAGGGATCCCGAAAGAGCCCGACCATCAGGAAGACGGCCAGCAGCAGGAAGAGTCCGAACGGGACGATGAACTTGAGCATGGCGCCCCCCGGTCAGCGTGCCGGTGCCGTGCCGGAGGCGCGGACCTCGTCCGCCGCCGTTGCACGCTTCGTCCGGTAGCGACGATCCGTCACGGCCACGATCCCGCCCAGCGCCATGATCAGCGCGCCCAGCCAGATGTAGCGGACCATCGGCTTGTACTGGATGCGCATGCTCCAGGCGCCCTGGCCGAGATCCTCGCCCATGGCGACGAACAGGTCGCGGCTCCACTTCACGTGGATGCCGGCCTCGGTCATCGGGCTGCGCTGCACCCGGTACACGCGCTTCTGCGGGTGAAGGGTGGCGACGTGCTTGCCGTCGCGGGTGATGGTCACCTCCGACTCGATCGCGTCGAAGTTCGGTCCCTGCACTGGCCGGGTGCTGTTGAACTGGAAGTTGTAGCCCTGCATCTCGATGCTCTCGCCGGGCTTGAGTGCGATGTCCTTCTCGATGCGGTACGTCTGCGTGACCGTCACGCCGATCGCGAACATCCCTACGCCGATGTGGGCGAGCGTCATGCCGACCATGCCGCGCGACAGCGACTGCCGCTTGCTGAGCCGCTTGTAGGGCTCGTACAGCGACGACAGGATCACCCAGACGCCGGCGGTCAGGCCGACCACGGTGCTCAGGTGGAATGCGCCATAGGCCACGGGCGGCACGATCAGGCCGATCGCCAGCGAGGCGGCGAACAGGATCACGAGCGGCCGCTTGATGTCCTCGAGGTTCGACTTCTTCCAGACCGAGTGCATTCCGATCGCCATCAGGAACAGCAGCGGAATCGTCGGGATTAGGAAAACCACGTTGAAGTACGGCGGGCCGACCGAGATTTTCCCCATGTTGAGCGCGTCGAGGAACAGCGGGTAGAGCGTGCCGATCAGTATCAGCGCGGTGGCGACCAGCAGCAGCAGGTTGTTGCTCAGCAGGAAGGTCTCCCGCGACAGCGTGTCGAATCCACCCTTCGTGCGCAGCCCGGGACCGCGCCAGGCATAGAGCGCAAGCGCGCCGCCCACGCAGATACCGAGGAAGGCGAGAATGTACATGCCGCGGCTCGGGTCACTCGCGAACGCGTGCACCGACACCAGCACGCCCGAGCGCACCAGGAACGCGCCGAGCAGGCTCAGCGAGAACGCAGTGATCGCGAGCAGCAGCGTCCAGCTCTTGAACAGGCCACGCTTCTCGGTGACCGCCAGCGAGTGGATCAGCGCGGTGCCCACGAGCCAGGGCATGAACGAGGCGTTCTCGACCGGATCCCAGAACCACCAGCCGCCCCAGCCGAGCTCGTAATAGGCCCACCAGCTGCCGAGCGCGATGCCGATCGTGAGGAACATCCACGACACCGTGGTCCACGGCCGCACCCAGCGAGCCCACTTCTCGTCGAGCTTGCCTTCCAGCAGGCACGCGACGGCAAACGCAAAGGCCACGGAGAAGCCCACGTAGCCGATGTAGAGCATCGGCGGGTGGATGGCCAGTGCCGGGTCCTGCAGCAGCGGATTGAGGTCCCGGCCGTCCAGGGCGGCGGGAACGAGGCGCTCGAACGGGCTCGACGTCAGCAGGATGAACAGCTGGAAGCCGATGCTGATGATGCCGAGCACGCCGATCATGCGCGCGGCGAACGTCTCGGGCAACTTGCGGCTGAAGACACCGACGGCCAGTGACCAGGTCGACAGCGCGAGTGCCCATAGCAGCATGGAGCCCTCGTGTGCCCCCCAGACGGCCGCGAAGCGGTAGAAGGTCGGGAGTTCCGAATTCGAGTTATTCGCGACGTACAGTACCGTGAAATCGTTCTTGTAGAATGCCCAGCTAAGCACCAGGAAAGACAAGAACACGAAGACCCACTGTCCCGTCGCCGCGGGGCGCGCCGCCGCCATCCAGCGATGATTTCCGAACTGCGCGCCAGCCAGGCCGAACCACGCCTGCGCCATCGACAGCAGCGCCGCGATGATGAGTGCGAAGAGCCCGAGTTCAATGACCATCCGATTCTCCCCTGCCCGTCCGGGCGGTGCTCAGGTGCCGTCGCCCTGGTTCATGGCCTGTGCGGCGTCCGCGTGCGGCTTCAGGCTGTCCTTCACCTCGGGCGGCATGTAGTTCTCGTCGTGCTTCGCGAGGACTTCCTCCGCCACGAACAGGTTCTGGTCGGTGAGCTTGCCGCGCGCGATGATGCCCTGTCCCTCGCGGAACAGGTCGGGCAGCACGCCCGTGTAGCTCACGCCCACGGTGTTGGCGAAATCGGTGAGCGTGAAGCGCACCTCGAGACTGCCCGGCTCGCGTTTCACGCTGCCGTTCTCCACGAGCCCGCCGACCCGGATGCTGCGCGTGTCCGGCGCCTCGCCGGCGAGGATTTGCGTAGGGCTGTAGTAGTACAGCATGTTCTTCTCGAAGGCCTGCAGTGCAAACGCGGTTGCAATGCCGACGCCGACGAGAATGGCTGCCACGGTAGCCATGCGCTTCTGTCTAGGTGTCATCGAGCGTTCTCCTTGATCAATCCGTGCCGGACCGGCGCCGCGCACTGTCCTGCTCCTGCGCCTCGCGGCGGCGGGCAGCCGACCAGTTGAGCAACAGCACCAGGGCCGTTAGACCGTACGAAGTCCAAACATATCCCGCGTAACCGCCCATCCTGAAGAATTCATTCAAGTCCATGACCTACCTGGCCTCCTTCAGCCACGACGCGTTGCGCTCACGGCGAAGGATCTCGCCCCGCAGTCGTCGCGAGATCGCCCAGCCGAAGTACAGCTGGAAACCGATGATCATGATGAACAGCGGGTAGAGCATCTCGATCGCGATCGAGGGCTTGTCGATCTTGGTGACGCTCGCCGGCTGGTGCAGGGTCGTCCACCACTCCACCGAGTAGTGGATGATCGGGACGTTGATGACGCCGACGATGGCCAGCACCGCGCTCGCGCGATCGGCCCGCTGCGGGTCGTCGAAGGACGAGCGCAGGGCCATGTAGCCGAGATAAAGGAACAGCAGGATCAGTTCGGAGGTGAGCCGCGCATCCCACACCCACCAGGTGCCCCACATCGGCTTGCCCCAGATGGAGCCTGTGGCCAGTGCCAGGAACGTGAACGAGGCGCCGATCGGCGCCGCCGCCGCAGCAGCAGCGTGTGCGAGCTTGATGCGCCAGATGAGCCCCACCGCGGCGGCGATCGCCATGACCACGTAGATGAACATGGACATCCAGGCGCTCGGCGCGTGGACGTACAGGATGCGGAAGGCGTCGCCCTGCTGGTAGTCGGCCGGCGCCTTCACCAGTCCCCACCACGTGGCGAGCAGGATCGTTGCGAGCGCGGGCCACCCGAACCACGGGGCGAGCTTCCCGAGCACCCGGTAGGCGTGAGGCGGCGAGGCGAGCTTATGAAACCAGAGCCACATGAATTGTCTTGCCTGTTTTCGTTCGAACGTGCGTTTCAACTCTCGACGCTGATGCGGATCGCCGCCGACATGGCGAGCGGACCGAGGCTGAGCGTGAGGAAGAAGATGGCGGCGAGCAGCTGCAGCGGCCCGGCCGGCGAGTCGCCGTCCATGGCCATGCCGACGGCCCGCGACCCGAAGATCAGCAGCGGCATCGCCAGCGGCAGCACCAGCAGGGAGAGCAGTACGCTGCCGCGGCGGACGCCCACGGTCAGGGCCGCGCCGATGCCGCCGAGGATGCTCAGGGTCGCGGTGCCGAGCAGCAGCGAGGCGACGAGCGCGCCCCAGGCGTCGAACGGCAAGCCGAGCGCCGTGCCCACCACCGGCGACATGATCACGAGCGGCAGCCCCGTCAGCACCCAGTGAGAGGCGACCTTGGCCAGGAGCAGCCACCCGAGCGGCTGTCCGGAGAGCACCCATTGTTCCATGGTGCCGTCTTCGACATCCGATCGGAACAATGATTCCAGCGCGAGCAGCGACGCGAGCAGCGCCGCCACCCAGACCACCCCGCCCGAGATCACTCGCAGCTGCGACAGGTCTGGCGTCGTGGCGAGTGGGAAAAGCGTGGTGACGACGACGTAGAAGATGAGGGGCTGGGCGACCTCGTCCCAGCGGCGCCAGGCAAGGGTGAGGTCCCGGCGGAAGACGAGGTTGGCGGCGGCGGTCGTGGCGGCGCGACGCATCAGGTGAGTTCCAGGCGCCGCAGGAACGGCTCATCGTCGAGCAGGCGCTGGTGGGCCGCCGCAAGCGCGAGTCCGCCGCGCCCGACGTGCTCCCGAACGAGGTCCTCCACCAGGCCCACGCCCGCGACGTCGAGGTTCGTGACCGGCTCGTCGAGGATCCACAGGATGGCCCCGGAAAGGAGCAGGCGCGCCAGCGCGAGTCGTCGCTTCTGGCCGGCCGAGAGCGACCGGGCCGCGAGATCGCCTCGCGAGAGGATGCCCACGCGCTCCAGAGCCGCGTCGATGTCGGCGTCGGTCAGCGCCTCCCGGAGCCCGGCCAGGAACTTGAGATTTTCCCGGGCCGTGAGGTCGGCTTTCAGGGAGTTCAGGTGGCCGAGGTAGCTCATGTCCGCGTGGTATTCGTCGTTCGAGCTGTCGACGGCCTTGCCACGCCACTCGACCGTGCCGGTCTCGGCCGGCAACAGGCCGCAGACCACCCGGATGAGGGTCGTCTTGCCGACCCCGTTCGGGCCCGTGAGCTTGAGAAACTCGCCCTCACGCAGGGAGAACGACACGTCCCGAAGGATGTGCCGGTCGCCTCGCCACACATTGATCGCTCGACCCTCGAGCCGGGCCCCGTCGGGCAACATCCATCCTCCGCGCATGGTTATCCGAGGCAGTCGCCCGGAACATGGCCCGCGCGGCGACTAAGTGGCCGCGAAGTCTAGCAAAATGAAAATCAGTCCGGGTCTGCGACTTCCCGCAGCCGCGCGGCCTTCCGGGGCTCGAGAACCACCAGTTCGACCCCCTCTTCTACGCGATCACCGGGCTTGACCGCGACGACGGAAACCGTTCCGTCCCACGGCGCACTCAGGGAGTGCTCCATCTTCATCGCCTCGAGCACCACCAGCACCGCCCCGGCCTCGACCCGCTCGCCCGGCCGGGCACGCACGTCGAGGACGAGGCCCGGCATCGGCGAGCGCAGGTGGCCCTCGTGCTCGGCCGATGCGTGGTGCTCGGCGCCGGTGTCCTCGGCAAACTCGAACCGCAGGCACTGGCGCCGCAGGACGAAGCCGTCCTCCAGCCGCTCCAAACGCGCCTCGAACGGCTCGCCGTCGATGCGGCCCGCAATGCGTCCCTCTGCTTTCGCGACGGACTCGATCAGGTGGTGCCGACCGTCCAGTTCGACCTGCAGGTCGGGACCGACCGGCTGCAGGCGCAGCCAGCGTCGCTCTTCGCCGAGCCGGAGCGCGAGGCGAAGCGCCGCCGGCGCATTGAGGCGGAATCCGCCGTGCCCACTCCAGGGCGTGTCGCGGCCGTCGGGTGCGCCGGAACCGCCGGGGCCGATCATGGCGCCCGCGGCCGCCGCGATCAGCCACGCCATGGTGCGATCCGCAGCCGTGGCGCCGCTCCCCGGCAGTCCGGTCTCGAGCAGGCGGGTGCTCACGTCGCCGCTGCGGACCGCGTCGGCGCCGAGGATCTCCCAGAGGAACCGGGTGTTGGTACGCAGGCCATCCACGTCCGTGTGCTCGAGTGCGGTTCGCAGGCGATCGATGGCCTCGAGGCGGTCCGCACCCCAGGCGATCACCTTGGCCAGCATGGGGTCGTAATGGATCGAGACTTCGTCGCCCTCGCGCACGCCGGTGTCCACCCGCACGTGCTCGTGTTCCTCCGGCAATCGCAGGCGGCCGATCCGCCCCGTGGACGGGAGGAAGCCGCGTTCCGGGTCCTCGGCATACAGCCGGGCCTCGACCGCGTGCCCGCGCTGCACGACCTGCTCCTGCCGCAGCGGCAGCGGCGCGCCGTCCGCGACCCGCAGTTGCCACTCGACGAGGTCGAGTCCGGTGATCATCTCGGTGACGGGGTGCTCGACCTGCAGTCGCGTGTTCATCTCGAGGAAATAGAACTCGTGGCCGTCGTACAGGAACTCGACCGTGCCTGCGCCGACGTAGCCGACCGCCCGCGCCGCGGCGACGGCGGCCTCGCCCATGGCGGCGCGGGTGCCTGGCGCCAGGCCCGGTGCCGGTGCTTCCTCGATCACCTTCTGGTGGCGCCGTTGCAGCGAGCAGTCGCGCTCGAACAGGTGCACGGCACCGCCGTGGGTGTCGGCGAACACCTGGATCTCGACGTGCCGGCCCTTTTCGACGAAGCGCTCGAGCAGCAGCCGCGAATCCCCGAACGCCTTCAGCGCCTCGCGCCGGGCGCCCGCGAGCGCCTCGACGAGCTCGCCCGCTGTCCGCACGATGCGCATGCCTTTGCCGCCGCCGCCCGCCGTCGGTTTCACGAGCAACGGGAACCCGAGCCGCAGCGCCTCGGCCTCGAGGGCCCCGTCGGACTGGTCCTCGCCGTCGTAGCCCGGCAGCACCGGCACGCCGGCGGCGGCCATGAGCTGCCGCGCCTCGCTCTTCGAGCCCATCCGATCGATCGCCTCGGCCGGCGGGCCGACGAACACAACGCCCGCCTCGCGGCAGGCGCGTGCGAAGGACGCGTTCTCCGAGAGGAATCCGTAGCCCGGGTGGATCGCGGCGGCGCCGGTCTCGCGGGCCACCCGGAGGATGCGCTCCGCATCGAGGTAGCTCCGACGGGCCTCGGCGGGCCCAATCTCCACCGCCTCGTCCGCGAGGCGCGCATGCAGCGCGCCGCGATCGGCCTCGGAGTACACCGCGATCGTGCGCACGCCGAGGCGTCGCGCGGTGCGGATGATGCGGCAGGCGATCTCGCCGCGATTCGCGATCAGGACACTTTCGAGCACGGTGACCGCCTCACATCCGGAAGATGCCGTAGGGCGACTCGCCCTGGTCGGGACGGCAGGTGGTGACGGCGAGCGCAAGCCTGAGCACCTCGCGCGTATCCGCCGGATCGATCACGCCGTCGTCCCAGAGCCGCGCGCTCGCGTAGTACGGATGACCCTGGGTCTCATACTGGCCGCGGATCTCGGCCCGGAAGGCCGCTTCCTCGGCCTCGGGCCACTCGGCGGCGCGCCGCTGGAGTCCCTCGCGCTTGACGATCGCGAGCACGGTCGCGGCCTGCTCCCCGCCCATCACCGAGATGCGCGAATTCGGCCAGGTCCACAGGAAGCGTCCGCCATAGGAGCGGCCGCACATGGCGTAGTTACCCGCGCCGAAGGAGCCGCCGATGATCACGGTGAGCTTCGGCACCGAGGCGCAGGCCACCGCGGTGACCATCTTGGCGCCGTCGCGGGCGATGCCGCCCGCCTCGTACTTGCGACCCACCATGAAGCCGGTGATGTTCTGCAGGAACAGCAGCGGCACGCGCCGCCGGTTGCACAGCTCGACGAAGTGCGCGCCCTTGAGCGCCGACTCCGAGAACAGCACGCCGTTGTTGGCGACGATTCCGACCGGGTAGCCGCCGATGCGGGCGAAGCCGCAGACCAGCGTCGCGCCGTACAGCGCCTTGAACTCGTCGAACTCGGACGCGTCCACCAGCCGAGCGATCACCTCGCGGACGTCGTAGGGATGGCGCGTGTCGCGCGGCACGATGCCGTAGAGGTCCTGGGCGTCGTAGCGCGGCGCGCGCTCCGCCGCGGGCGCCGGGCGCGAGCCCGCCCGGTTCAGGTGCGATACCAGCCGTCGCGCCATCCACAACGCATGCTCGTCGTTGTCGGCGAGGTGATCGACGACTCCCGATTGCCGGGCGTGCACGTCGCCGCCGCCGAGGGTCTCGGCGTCCACCCGCTCGCCCGTGGCTGCCTGCACCAGCGGCGGGCCGCCGAGGAAGATCGTGCCCTGTTCGCGCACGATGATCGCTTCGTCGCACATCGCCGGCACGTAGGCGCCGCCGGCCGTGCACGAGCCCATCACCACCGCGAGCTGCGGGATGCCGAGCGCCGACATCTGCGCCTGGTTGTAGAAGATGCGCCCGAAGTGGTCGCGGTCGGGGAACACGTCGTCCTGCCGCGGCAGGAACGCGCCGCCGGAGTCCACGAGGTACACGCAGGGAAGCCGGTTCTCGAGGGCGATCTCCTGGGCCCGCAGGTGCTTCTTCACGGTGATCGGGTAGTAAGTGCCGCCCTTCACCGTGGCGTCGTTCGCGACGATCATGCACTCGAGTCCGCTCACCCTGCCGATGCCGGCGACCACGCCGGCCGCCGGCAGCCAGTCGCCGTAGAGCTCGTGGCCGGCGAGCTGCCCGACCTCGAGGAACGGCGAGCCTGCATCGAGCAGCCGGTCGATTCGGTCGCGGACGAACATCTTGTCGCGGGATTCGTGCTGGACGCGGGCGGCGGCCGAACCGCCTGCCGAAATGCGGGCCATGAGTTCGCGCAGTTCGACGGCGAGACGGCGATTGACCTCGGCGTTGGCGACGAAGTCGGCGGATGCGCGGTCGATGCGGGTCTGGATGACGCTCAAGGTGGTGCCCTCCCCCTCAGCCGCGACCGGCCGCGGCCAGGATACGTTCGGCCTGCCGGAGGTGCGGTTTGTCGAGCATCCCGCCTTCGAACGCAACGGCGCCGACGCCCGGGGCCTCGCGGAATGCGGCGAGCACCCGCTCCGCCCAGTCGATCTCCTCCGCCGTCGGACTGAATGCAGCGTGGATGGGCGCCACCTGCGCGGGGTGGATCGCGAGCTTGCCCACGAAGCCCTGCCGTCGCGAGTCGCGGGCTCGTCGCTCGACCGCGGCGACGTCGCGGAACTCGGTGTCCACGGTGTCGAACGCCGGCACGCCTGCCGTCGCTGCCGCGAGCAGGCAGAACGAGCGCGCCAGCGCGTAGGTGAACTCGTACTCGCCGTCGGGCGTCCTGTTGCGCGCCGCGCCGACGTCGGCCGCGAGGTCCTCGGCGCCCCAAGTGAGCCCGGCCACGCGCGCGGGCAGAGCGGTGAACGTGGCCGCCTTGAGCAGGGCGCCCGCGCTCTCGGTGATCAGTGGCATGAGCCGGATGCTGCCGGGCGAGAGGCCGCAGTGCGCCTCCAGGCTCTCGAGCCAGTGATGCACGCGGTGCACGTCCGCGCCATCGCGGGCCTTGGGCAGCACGACTCCGTCCGGTCGGCCGGCGATGACCGCCGCGAGGTCCGGGAGCGCATCGGGCGAGTCGACCGGATTGATGCGCACCCACAACGGCACGGCGCGTTCGGCGCTGGCGAGCCATTGCGCAATCTCGGCGCGCGCCTGGGGACGACGCTCGGGGGTCACGGCGTCCTCGAGGTCGAGAATCACCGCATCCGCTCCACTAGCGGCTGCCTTCGAGAAGCGCTCCGGACGGTCGCCGGGGACGAACAGCATCGAGCGCATCAGGCCGCCGCCTTGCGCTTCATGAGCGCGGTGCGCTTGCAGCTCGCCACCAGTTCGTCGCGCTGGTTGAAGCAGCGATGCAGGAACACCACGATTCCCGCGTCGGGCCGCGAGCGGCTCTCGCGCATCTCGTGGACCAGCGTTTCCGTGCGTAGCGTGTCGCCGGGGAATACGGGCTTCGGGAAGCGCACCTCGTCCCAGCCGAGATTCGCGATGGTGGTCCCGAGCGTGGTGTCGGCGACCGAGACGCCCACCATCAGGCTGAGCGTGAAGCAGCTGTTGACGATGCGGCTGCCGAACTCCGTGCCCTTCATGTACTCCTCGTCGAGGTGCAGGGCCGCGGGGTTGTGGCTGAGCGCGCTGAAGATCAGGTTGTCGGACTCGGTGACCGTGCGCCTGAGCGCGTGCTCGAAGCGCATGCCGTTCGTGAATTCCTCGTAGTACAGACCGCCCATCGCCATGGCGCGCGCCTCAGGCCGTCGCCGCAAAGAGCTCGCGGCCGATGAGCATGCGGCGGATCTCGCTGGTGCCGGCGCCGATCTCGTAGAGTTTGGCGTCGCGCAGGATACGGCCGGCCGGGAAATCGTTGATGTAGCCGTTGCCGCCCAGCGACTGGATGGCCTCCAGTGCGAGCCGCGTCGCCGCCTCGGAAGCGTAGAGGATGCAGCCCGCTGCGTCGATGCGCGTCGTCTGTCCGCGATCGCAGGCCTGGGCCACGGCGTACACATAGGCGCGGCACGCGCTCGTCGTGGCGTACATGTCGGCGATCTTGCCTTGCATGAGCTGGAAGGTGCCGATCGCCTGTCCGAACTGCTTGCGTTCGTGCACGTACGGCAGCACGAGGTCGAGGCTTGCGCGCATCAGGCCGAGCGGTCCGCCCGCCAGCACCACGCGCTCGTAGTCGAGGCCGCTCATCAGCACCCTGGCGCCGCCGCCGACCGGTCCGAGCACGTTCTCGGCCGGGACTTCGCAGTCGACGAACACGAGTTCGCAGGTGTCCGAGCCGCGCATGCCGAGCTTGTCGAGCTTCTGCGCGGTCGAGAAGCCCTTGAAGCCCTTCTCGATCAGGAAGGCCGTGATGCCGGGCGTACCAGCCGACGCATCCACCTTGGCATAGACGACGAGCACGTCCGCCGTCGGGCCGTTGGTGATCCACATCTTGTTGCCGTTCAGCACGTAGTGCTCGCCGCGGCGCGTGGCGAGCGTGCGCATGCCCATTACGTCCGAACCCGCGCCCGTCTCGCTCATCGCGAGCGCGCCGAGGTGCTCGCCGCTGACTAGGCGTGGGAGGTAGCGACGCTTCTGGTCGTCGGTGCCCCACCGGCGGATCTGGTTGACGCAGAGGTTGGAGTGCGCGCCGTAAGACAGGCCCACCGAGCCCGACACGCGACTCAACTCCTCCATCGCGATGACGTGCGCGAGGTACCCGAGTCCGGAGCCACCCCACTCCGCTTCGACCGTGATGCCGAGCAGGCCGAGCTCCCCGAGCCGCGGCCAGAGATCGCGCGGGAAGACGTTGCTGCGGTCGATCTCGTCGGCACGGGGCGCAAGCTCCGACCGCGCGAATGAGCGCACGGTCTGGCGGAGCATCTCGATGTCGTCGCCGAGGCCGAATTCGAAGTCGAACACGATCGTCACCCCTATGGCTTGCCTGAGCGATGCGGTCGCGTATATTGTCCGACAATCGGAGGATCCGTCAAATGACGACGTCGCCACGTCCCCGCCCTGCCAAGCCGATCCAGTTCGACCCGCTGGTGCCGCAGCCTGCCTATGGGCGGGTTGCGACCGCCATCGAGCAGAAGATACTCGAGCGCAGCCTGCGCCCGGGTGACCTCCTGCCCACCGAGACCGACCTGGCGCGCCAGTTCGGCGTCAACCGCTCGACCGTTCGCGAGGCGCTGCGACGGCTCGAAAGCAACGGTCTCGTCGGCCGCGACAGCGGCGCGAAGCGGTTGCGAGTGACGCGGCCGGGACACGCGGACACCGCCTCGCGCGTGAGTCGCGCGCTGACGCTCGACGAGGTCACCTTCATCGAACTGTGGGAAGCGATGCTCGCCGTAGCGCCGCGCACTGCCGCGCTCGCGGCCGCGCACGTCGTCGCCGAGGCGCTCGAAGCGCTGGAAGCGGACATCGCCGCCGTGGAGGCGGCGCGCGGCTCGGAAGCCGCCGTCGCCGGCGTCGTGAGCTTCTTCGCCACGCTCGCCGCGGCGAGCGGCAACCGGGTGCTGATGCTCGCCATGCAGCCCGTGACGCGGCTGCTGGCGCCGTCCCTCAGGCGCATGATCGATCGCGTGCCGCAGGGACGCTCGCGCATCGTGGTCGCACAGCGCTGCATCGTCGAGGCGCTGCGCAAGGGCGATGCCGCCGAGGCGGAGACCTGGATGAATCGCCACGTCCAGGATTTTCGCCGCGGCTACGAGATCGCCGGCATCGCACTGGACTCGCGGGTCGCCTGAATCCTGCCGCTCGCCTGGTGCCCCGGACAGGGATCGAACCTGTATGGCCTTGCGGCCGACGGATTTTAAGTCCGTTGCGTCTACCAGTTCCGCCACCGGGGCCGATGATTGCCGGCATCGCACCGCGACAGTCTAAGCCATCGATGTCGAGGCAGCCGGCGGGCGGAGTCCGACGCGTGCATTGCATGCGTTGAACGGAACGTCCGCAAATCCGGGAGTCTTTATGTGAAAACCAACCCGCGCCGGCGTAGCAGAACGTTAGCCTCGGTCCCGACAAGAAAAACAAAGGGGATCCGGTCATGGGAGACGCCCGACTCACCACGCCGCGGAACCTGTCGTTTCGTGAACTGGCGCTCGCTCGAATCCACCGTCTCCTGATGGGTTCGCTGACCCTTTACCTCGCGGCGACATTCGCTCAACGCAGCTGGGAATTGCTCAACTCAGACGTGGGCGTGCTGCTTCGCCGCCTGCAGTGAGCGAAGCGGGGGCAAGGCCGGGCGGCCGATCTGGAGTCGTGGAGGCTAGGGTCGGAATCGAACCGGCGTACACGGCTTTGCAGGCCGCTGCATGACCACTCTGCCACCTAGCCACAAAAGCGCGTAACCCCGGGTTGGCCCGGGGTTACGGCGAGAGACTGGAGCGGGAAACGAGACTCGAACTCGCGACCCCGACCTTGGCAAGGTCGTGCTCTACCAACTGAGCTATTCCCGCCCGGGCACCCC
>Ga0113563_10001094_pt1 | contig 14765 bp, 12 predicted proteins | sample Mud3Dept3metaG_FD_80117 | JGI IMG/M metagenome (GOLD analysis project Ga0113563, IMG submission 80117) | Freshwater wetland microbial communities from Ohio, USA, analyzing the effect of biotic and abiotic controls - Mud 3 Core 4 Depth 3... | ecosystem: Environmental > Aquatic > Freshwater >...
CAACCAGAGCTCTCCAGGGCCTCGAGGAACGCGTGACGCAGGAACGGGTTGCCCGTGGGATCGAGCGCATCCCAGTCCGCGGCCGGCACGTCCGCCAGGCGCTCGATGATTTCCGCCTGCAGGCGCATCGGGCCGCGGCCCCGCGCGTCAGTGCGCGCCGGCGTCCAGCTGCTCGAGGTACTTGTCCGCGTCGAGCGCCGCCATGCAGCCCGTCCCGGCCGACGTGACAGCCTGGCGGTAGACGTGGTCCGCGACGTCGCCGGCCGCGAAGACACCGGGCACGCTCGTGGCCGTTGCGCCACCTTCGGAGCCTGAGCGCACGGTGATGTAGCCGCCCTTCATGTCGAGCTGGCCCTCGAAGAGCTGGGTGTTCGGCGTGTGACCCACGGCGATGAAGACGCCCGCCACCTCGATGGACCGGCTGCCCGAGCCGTCGGTCGCCTGGACACGTACGCCGGTGACACCCGAGTCGTCACCCAGCACGTCCTCGACGGTGTGGTTCCAGACGATGTCCACGACACCGGCCCGCTGCCGCTCGAACAGATGGTCCTGCAGGATCTTTTCCGAGCGCAGCTTGTCCCGGCGGTGGATGAGCGTTACGTGCGACGCGATGTTGGACAGGTACAGCGCTTCCTCGACCGCGGTATTGCCGCCGCCGACCACGGCCACGCGCTGGCCACGGAAGAAGAAGCCGTCGCAGGTGGCGCAGGCCGAGACGCCGCGGCCGCGGAAGGCCTGTTCCGACTCGAGGCCGAGGTAGCGGGCGCTTGCACCCGTCGCGATGATCAATGCATCGCAGGTGTACTCGCCGCGGTCGCCCTTGAGCAGGAGCGGGCGGCGGCTGAAATCCACCTCGTTCACGTGGTCCATGAGGATTTCGGTATTGAAGCGCTCGGCGTGCTGCCGCATGCGCTCCATTAGGCCCGGGCCCGTCAGTCCGTGCACGTCGCCCGGCCAGTTGTCGACTTCCGTCGTCGTCATCAGCTGGCCGCCCTGTTCCATGCCGGTGATCAGCAGTGGGTTACGGTTCGCGCGCGCGGCGTAGACGGCGGCGGCGTACCCGGCGGGACCGGAACCGAGAATGATGAGCCGCGAGTGACGGGGACCGCTCATGTATACTTCCTTGGTCGTTGGCGCGAAGCGCCCGGGTGGGGCGCGGCATGGTAAGCAACTACCCGCCGGACGGCAAAGCGCCCGCGGAGCATCCTCCGCCGGCCCGGCACCCCGAGCTTGTGGCGGTTCCTGCGCCGGCCCGGTAACCTTATTAACTTCATTGGCTTACGCGAAAGTCTTGAACTTCCAGGTGATTGCTGGTGGCTAGGACTGAATCGAAAGGTGTGGCGTCCCTCCAGGCGGCCAACGTTGCCCGCGGCCTGCGCGAGAGCGCGCTGTGGATCTTCGGCGCGCTGGCCCTGATCCTGTTCGCGGCGCTCGCCAGCTATGACCGCGCGGATCCCGCGTTCACCTCGACCGGCCAGCCCGGACCCGTCACCAACCTGATCGGCCCGTTCGGCGCCTGGCTCTCGGACCTGTTCTTCGTCCTGTTCGGGGCTCCCGCCTACCTGTTCCCGCTGGTGCTCGGGTTCGCCGGCTGGGTGCTGTTCCAGGAGCGGCGCAGCGCCGAGCCGATCGACCGACGCTCGATCGGCCTGCGCGCTCTCGGGTTCGTGCTCGCGCTCGCGAGCAGCTGCGGGCTTGCGACGCTCCACTTCTCCGGTGCGTCGCTTCCGAACAGCGCCGGTGGACTGCTGGGCGCCCTGCTCGGCGATGGCCTGGCCGGCGCGCTCAGGGATCTCGGCGCGACGCTGCTGCTGTTCGCGGTCTGGCTCGCCTCGGTGCAGCTATTCACGGGCGTGTCATGGCTCGACATCATGGATCGCATCGGCAACGGCGTGCTGACCGGCATCGCATGGGTGAAGGACCGCGCGTCGACCGCGCGTGACGTCAAGGCCGGCCGGGAAGTGAAGCAGGCCCGCCAGGAGGTCGTGCGCGAGGAGCAGAAGAAGGCGGCCGAGCGCAAACCGCCGAAGATCGAGTCGCCGGCCCCCAAGGTCGAGAAGAGCGAGCGCGTCGAGAAGGAACGCCAGGTCGCGATGTTCGAGCGTCCGGGCTCGACCGAATTGCCGGCGCTGTCGTTGCTGGACGATGCGCCGCCGCGCCTGGGTGGCTACTCCGCCGAGGCGCTCGAGGCCATGTCGCGCCTGGTGGAACTCAAGCTGCGCGATTTTGGCGTCGAGGCCGAGGTGGTCGAGGTGCACCCGGGCCCCGTGATCACGCGCTTCGAACTGCGGCCGGCGCCCGGCGTCAAGGTGGCGCAGATCTCGCACCTCGCGAAGGATCTCGCGCGCGCACTCTCGGCCGTGAGCGTGCGCGTCGTCGAGATCATTCCGGGCAAGTCCACGATGGGCCTCGAGATCCCGAACGAGTCGCGCGAGATCGTGACGCTCGGCGAGATCATCAAGTCCAAGGCGTACGACGACATGGCCTCGCCGATCGCCCTGGTCCTGGGCAAGGACATCGGCGGCAATCCCGTCGTCGCAGACCTGGCGCGCATGCCGCACCTGCTGGTCGGCGGCACGACGGGCTCGGGCAAGTCGACGGCCGTGAATGCGATGGTGCTGTCGCTGCTCTACAAGTCGTCGGCGGAGCAGGTCCGGCTCATCATGATCGACCCGAAGATGCTGGAACTCTCGGTGTACGAGGGCATCCCGCACCTGCTCGCGCCGGTCGTCACCGACATGAAACAGGCGGCGAACGCGCTGCGCTGGTGCGTCGCCGAGATGGAGCGGCGTTACCAGCTCATGGCCGCCGCGGGCGTGCGCAATCTCGCGGGCTTCAACCGCAAGGTGAAGGACCTCGCGGACGCCGGTACGCCGATGCGCGATCCGCTCGAGATGAAGCGGCTGCCGCCGGATGGGGACCCGAGCAGCGTGCCGTTGCTCGAACCGCTGCCATTCATCGTCGTCATCGTCGACGAACTCGCCGACCTGATGATGATCGTCGGCAAGAAGGTCGAGGAGTTGATCGCGCGGCTCGCGCAGAAAGCGCGCGCGTCGGGCATTCACCTGATCCTCGCCACGCAGCGGCCGTCCGTGGACGTCATCACCGGGTTGATCAAGGCGAACATCCCGACGCGCATCGCCTTCCAGGTCTCCGCGAAAGTCGATTCGCGCACAATCCTCGACCAGAGTGGCGCAGAGGCACTGCTCGGTCACGGCGACATGTTGTTCCTGCAGCCCGGCACTTCGCTGCCGGTGCGCGTGCACGGCGCGTTTGTCTCGGACCAGGAAGTGCACCGGGTCGTGGGCAAGCTCAAGGTCATGAGCCCGCCCGTCTATCTCGACGAGATCCTCGACGGTCCGTCCACGCCGATCCCGGGCATGCCCGGCGAAGGCGGCAACAACGGCGAGGAGGGAGGCGACCCGGAACAGGACCCGCTCTACGACGAGGCGGTGCGCATCGTCACGGAGAGCCGCAAGGCCTCCATCTCAGGCGTACAGCGCCGGCTCAAGATCGGCTACAACCGCGCGGCGCGCATGATCGAAGCCATGGAAGCGGCGGGCCTCGTGGGTCCCTTGCAGACGAACGGCAGCCGCGAGGTCCTCGCGCCGCCGCCACCCGAGTCGGACTGAGCGGCCCGATGAAGACGGAGCCTTTCGCGCGTGCCCTGGTCGGCAGCCTGTTGCTGCTGGGCGCGCACGCCGCCTGTGCGGCGGCCGGCGACCCGCTCGCGCGTGTCGAAGGCTACCTCGACTCGCTGAAGACCCTGTCGGCCGAATTCGTGCAGGTCGTGCGCAATCGCGACGGGCAGATCGTGGATCGTGCGACCGGCACGTTGTCCCTGTCGCGGCCGGACCGCTTCCGCTGGGACTATCGGGAGCCGTACGTGCAGACGATCGTCGCCGATGGGCGAAAGCTCTGGCTGTACGACAGCGACCTCGAGCAGGTGACCGTGCGCACGCTCGAAGCTGGCCTCGGCTCGACACCCGCCATGCTGCTGTCCGGTTCCGGAAACGTCGGCGACAGTTTCGTGGCCGGGGCCGTCGACACCGACGGCGGGTGGACCTGGTGCCGCCTGCAGCCGAAATCGTCGTCGTCGGACTTCGAGCGCGTGAGCCTTGCGTTCGACGCGCGCGGCGAACTTGCCGCCATGGAGTTGCTCGACAAGCTCGGCCAGAGCACGCAAATCGACTTCGGCAACGTGCGCCGCAACGTCGCGCTCGACGCCAGGCTGTTCCGATTCGTGCCGCCGAAGGGCGCCGACGTCATCGGGCAGGTCACGCCCTGAGCGGCGATGCTGCCGCTGAAACACAAGCGTCTGTGGCTCGTCCTGAGTGTGTTGCTCGTTGCGTACGTCGTGTACGGCAGCCTCGCGCCGGATCCGCCGATTGAGGCGCCCGGCAACTACGACAAGCTGGAACATTTCTTCGTCTACCTCCTCCTGGCGGTTTGGTTCACGGCGCTCTTCCCACGCGGACGCTACTGGGTGGTCGTCGTCGGCTTGCTCGTGCTCGGCCTGGCGATGGAACTTCTGCAGCAGTCGATGGGCCTCGGACGGATCGGCGACCCGCTCGACATGACCGCAAACGCCGCGGGCATTGCCAGCGGCGTCGCGATGGCCCTCGCCGGCATCGGCGGCTGGGCGCGCAAGGTGGAGGCATGGCTGAGCCGGAACTGAATTTCGCGCCTTCCGGCGACGAGGGCTGGCGCCCGCTGGCCGATCGAATGCGGCCCTCGAGCCTCGACGAGTTCGTGGGCCAGTCGCACCTGCTTGCGCCGGGCAAGCCGCTGCGCCGATTGATCGAGGGCCGCAACCTGCACTCCATGCTCCTGTGGGGCCCGCCGGGCACCGGAAAGACGACGATGGCCCGGCTGGTCGCCCGCACCTGTGACGCCGAGTTCGTTGCGCTCTCCGCGGTGATGGCCGGGGTCAAGGACGTGCGCGCGGCGGTGGAGCGCGCGCAGGATCTGCGCCGGCAGTCCGGGCGGCAGACGGTGCTGTTCCTCGACGAGGTGCATCGTTTCAACAAGTCGCAGCAGGATGCGTTCCTGCCGTACGTCGAGGACGGCACGCTGTGCTTCATCGGTGCCACGACCGAGAACCCGTCCTTCGAGATCAACAGCGCCTTGTTGTCCCGGGCGCGCGTCTACGTGCTGCGCGCCTTGTCCGCGGACGACGTGAAGGAGGTGCTGCGTCGCGCCCTGCGGCACGAGGCGGCTGCGGGCGGCGCACGAATCGAGATCGAGCCGGACGCCCTCGAGACCCTGGCTCGCGCGGCCGATGGCGACGCGCGCCGGGCACTGAACCTCCTCGAGGTGGCGCTCGATCTGGCCCGAGACGGCGCGGGCGTGATCACCGAAACGGTGGCAGGCGAGGTCTCGGCTGGCGGCTACCGTCGCTTCGACAAGAAGGGCGAGCAGTTCTACGACCAGATCTCGGCATTGCACAAGGCCGTGCGCGGCTCCGACCCGGACGCCTCGCTGTACTGGCTGTGCCGAATGCTGGACGGCGGCTGCGACCCGCGTTACATCGCGCGGCGCGTGCTGCGCATGGCGTCCGAGGACATCGGCAACGCCGATCCGCGTGCGCTGGCCCTCGCGCTGCAGGCGTGCGAGGTCTATGAGCGGCTCGGCAGCCCGGAGGGCGAGCTCGCGATTGCCCAGGCGGTCGTGTTCATGGCGTGCGCCGCGAAGAGCAATGCCGTCTATGTCGCCTTCGGAGCCGCCATGGAGGACGCGAAGAGACTTGGGACGCTCGACGTGCCGCTGCGGCTGCGCAATGCGCCGACCGGCCTCATGCAGGGACTGGGCTACGGCAAGGGCTATCGATATGCGCACGACGAGCCGGAGGCATATGCGGCCGGGGAGAAGTACTTTCCCGACGAAATGGAACCCGTCCGATATTACGAGCCGGTCGAGCGCGGACTCGAGATCCGGATCCGGGAGGCGCTGGCGACGCGCAGGAAAGGGGATAGGGGTTAGGGGATAGGGGGTAGTGCGGAGCGCGCTCGCGTACAATCGCGCCCCGCTTGGTTGTCAATCGCTTCGCCAGAGTTTCCGGAATTTATTGAACATGCTCGACGTAAGACTCCTTCGCACCGACTCCGAGGCGGTCGCACGCAATCTCGCACGTCGCGGCTTCGCGCTCGACGTCGAACGCCTGCGGGCGCTCGAGGAACGCCGCAAGGCCGCGCAGGTGGCGGCCGATGCAACGCGAGCCGCGCGCAATGCCCACGCCAGGAAGGTCGGCCAGGCGAAAGCGCAGGGGCAGGACATTGCGGCGCTGGTCGCGGAGGGCGACGCGCTGGCGCGCCAACTCGACGGGCTCGACAAGGAACTGGTCGCCGTTCAGTCGGAGTTCGACGAACTCGTGCTCGGCCTGCCGAACTTGCTGCACGAGAGTGTGCCCGAAGGCCGCGACGAGACGGCAAACGTCGAGGTTCGACGCTGGGGCACGCCGCGGGAGTTCGACTTCACGCCGGTCGACCATGTCGCAATCGGCGAAAAGCTCGCCATGATGGATTTCGAAGCCGCCGGACGTATTTCGGGCGCGCGCTTCGTGGTCCTCAAGGGCGGCGTGGCCCGCCTGCATCGCGCCCTGATCCAGTACATGCTGGATCTGCACACCGGGCAGCACGGATACACCGAGATCTATGCGCCGTATCTCGTTGCGCGCCAGACGCTCGTGGGTACCGGACAGCTGCCGAAGTTCGAGGCAGACCTGTTCCGGGTGGTCGGCGGGGAGTCGGAGTATTTCCTCATTCCGACGGCCGAGGTTCCGGTTACCAACCTCGCGCGGGAGACGATTTTCGAGGCGGCGGTCCTGCCGCGGAAGTTCGTCGCGCACACGCCGTGCTTCCGCTCCGAGGCGGGGTCCTACGGCAAGGACACGCGCGGCATGATTCGCCAGCACCAGTTCGAGAAGGTGGAGCTGGTGCAGCTCGTCCGCCCTGAAGACTCTTACGCGGCGCTCGAGGAACTGACCGGCCACGCGGAGAAGGTGCTCCAGGGCCTTAATCTTCCGTACCGCGTTGTCGCGTTGTGCGGCGGCGATGTCGGCTTCGGCAGCGCCAAGACCTACGATCTCGAGGTGTGGCTGCCCGGTCAGCAGAGATTTCGCGAGATCTCTTCCTGCAGCAACTGCGAGGCTTTCCAGGCACGGCGCATGCAGGCGCGCTGGCGCAATCCCGCAACCGGCAAGCCGGAGCCGCTGCATACGTTGAATGGCTCCGGGCTCGCGGTCGGCCGTGCGCTGGTCGCGGTGCTGGAAAACTATCAGCAGGCGGACGGCAGCGTGACCGTGCCGGATGCGCTCAAGCCGTACATGGGTGGCGCGGAAGTCATCCGCGGATAGCCTTACAATTCGCGCGACGGAGAGGTGGCAGAGCGGTTGAATGCACCGGTCTTGAAAACCGGCGTCCCCGTAAGGGGATCGAGGGTTCGAATCCCTCCCTCTCCGCCAACGATTCAGCGATAGAGCACCGGCAATGACGCGGGCGAGCCAGCAGGGCGCAATCCCGGCAGCGCACCCTTGTGCGCGTGGGCGGCCTGACAGGGATGGTGACTCCGACCGTGCAACGCGACACCCGTGGCCTCGCGGGCCTGTGGGGCAGGCGGTATGGTCGGGCTCGGAAGGGCGCGCCACGCGTCGAGGGGCTGGTAGTGGGACAGTTTCGTGGTCAGTGAGTTGCGCGACGTCCGCGATTTTCTGGCACTGCACCCGCCATTTGCGTCGCTGCCCGCCGCAACGCTCGACGACTTGCCACGGCGCGTGTCCATTCGCTACCTCCGCCGAGGTACCGCCTTCCCGCCCGACCGCGTCGATCCTTCCAGCTTCTATTTGCTGCGCAAGGGCGCCGTGGAATTGCGCGACGAATCGCTAACCCTGGTGGAGAAGCCGGCCGAAGGTGACACCTTCGACGACGACACGAGCACTCTCGCCCCGGGGCTCCGGTGTCAGCGGCGTGACCGTCGAGGATACGCTGGTGTATGTGCTGGCGGGATCGGCGCTCGGCGAACTGCGCCGTTAACACCCTGCGTTCGATGCGAGTTTCGAGCGATCCCTCATCCAGCGCCTCCAGCGAGCGAGGGAAGCGGTCTTGGCCGCGCCCGGAGTCGGCGGCAACCTCCTTCGACTCGCGGTGGGGGACCTCGTCTCCCGCTCTCCGGTAGCCGCGCTGCCCGACCTGCCGGTGCGGGAGGCAGCGGCTCTCATGACCCGGGAGCGCGTGTCATCGCTGCTGGTCGTCCGGGACGGAACCTTGCTCGGCATCGTCACGGACCGCGACCTGCGCGCGCGTTGTGTGGCCGGCGGGCTCGATGGTGGCGTGCCGCTCCGGCAGGTCATGACTCCGGAGCCGCGCACGATCGCGAGGACTGCATCGGCGTTCGACGCCCTCATGCTGATGAGCCGCCTGCAGGTCCACCATCTGCCGGTGGTTGACGGCGACGGCGTGCACGGGTTGATCTCCACGCATGATCTGCTGCGCGCCCAGTCCGCAAACCCACTGTACGTGGCGGATCGCATCCGACGCTGCCGTACGGCGCACGCGTTGCGCGAGGCCGCCGCCGAGACGCGCGAATTGCAGCTGCAGTTCGTTGCCGCGAATGCCACGGCGCAACAGCTGGGCCAGGCCATCACGTCGGTCTGCGATGCGGTGACGGTCCGCCTGCTGGAACTCGCGTTCGAACGTCTCGGGGAACCGCCGGTCCCGTTCGCCTGGATTGCAACGGGTTCCCAGGGTCGCGGCGAACTCACGCTGCACTCCGACCAGGACAACTCGATCATCCTTGACGACGCGTACTCGCCGGTCGAGCACGCGCAGTATTTCGCCACCCTGGCGAAGTCCGTGAACGACGACCTGGACGCCTGTGGCTACGCGAATTGCCCGGGCGACGTCATGGCGTCCAATGCACGGTGGCGACAGCCCGTGGGGACGTGGAGGGCGTATTTCAGCGAGTGGCTCGAGCACACCGACCACAAGGCAGCAACGCTCGCGGCCAATTTCGTCGACATGCGCACGGTCTGGGGGCCCGACAGCCTGAGGCAGCACCTGATGGACGAGATCCTGCCGCGCTGTCGGGAGGACGCGGCGTTTCAGGCCTACCTGTCAGCGCACGCCCTTGGCAACCGCCCGCCGCTTGGATTCCTCCGGCACTTCGTGGTGGTCCGGTCCGGGGAGCACGAGGGTGCCATGGACCTCAAGCTGCACGGTCTGCTGCCCATCGTGGACCTGGCACGTGTCTACGCGCTTGCCAGCGGCATGGAGGCGGTCGGCACGCAGCAGCGGCTGCGCCCACGCGGCGGGGCTCGGGAAATTGAGCGTGGAGGGAGCGGAGAGCCTGCAGGCCGCATTCGAATACATCTCGGTCCTCCGTGCGCGTCATCAAGCCGGACAATTGCGTGGCAACGCCGGCGTCGACAACTTCATCGCGCCCGAGCTCCTCACGTCCGTGGAGCGACGGCACCTGAAAGACGCTTTCGCAGCGATCGCGACCATGCAGGACGCGGTGCGCGCCGCGCACGGCGACCGGTTGCCGTTGTGAACCCGTGGGCGCTGTTGTCACTGGAGTTGCAGCGGCGGCGACTCGCCCGGACGGCACCCGCGGGGCCTTTGCGGTCGTTCTATCTCGAGCCACTCCTGCCCGCGACTTCCGAATGGCGGGAGGTACCCTTTCTCGCGGTGGACCTCGAAACGACCGGCCGGGACGCGCGAACCGAGGAGACCGTCAGTGTCGGTTGTGTAGAGGTGCGTCACTCGACCATCGACCTCAGCACGGCGGCCAGGCGCATGGTTCGCACCTCCAGGTCGATGCCGGAGCGGAGCGCCGTGATCCACTCGATCACCGACGACGAGGCGGCGAGCGGCGAATTGCGGCTCGACGCGTTGCGTGCCCGCCATGGGCGCCCGCGGCATTCGAGCCACGACGCACTGAGCGATGCCCTCGCCACGGCGGAACTTTTCCTGGCGCAGATGGAGGAGCTGGGGGCGGCAGGGCCAGTGAAGCTCAAGGCGCTGCTCGCACACCGCTCGTGAGTTCCCCGTCCTGTCAGCGGCGCTTTGTCATCGAGCGTATGGACGGCTTCACATTACTTGCGATTCCATCGCCCGGTGGGTTCATAATTGAAAAAACAGGAGGTGGGGCCGGAATGTCCAGAGAACCACGGGATGACGTCCCCACGGAGGGGGAGCCGTTGCCAACCGAGGGACTCGAGGTCGAAGAAGCGCGAGACGAGGACACGGCGCAACTCTTCATGCGCGAATGGCGCACGAGGGTCATTCGCGACCCTGCACCGCACGACGCAACGTCCGATGGGACTGAACAATCGCCGCTAGATACAGCGCCGCGCTGATCGAGCCCGACCGTGATCATCGACGCCTGGGCCCAACACCCGACCGCTCGGCACCTCGACCAACCGATGTTCGAATCGCTGCGCCGCTGGACCCGCGGCGACCGTTCCGGTCTTGCGCAGGCGTCGACCGAGTGGCCGGTATCGGTCACCGTGGCCAGCATGGACGAGGCCGGCATCGCGAAGAGCCTCATCTGCGCCTGGGTGGGACCGAAAGGCGCGCTGATTTCCAACGATGAAGTGGCCGGGTTCGTGCGTGAGGCGCCCGACCGCCTCGTCGGCGTCGGCTCGGTGGACATCGCCAGGCCGCGGGAGGCGGTGCGCGAGATCCGTCGCTGCGTGCGGGATCTCGGGTTCAAGGCGATCCGTGTGTTGCCGTGGCTGTGGGAGATGCCTCCCACGCATGCGCGGTTCTACCCGGTCTTCAACGAATGCTGCGAACTCGGCGTGCCGTTCTGCACGCAAGTGGGTCACACCGGCCCGCTGATGCCGTCGGAGGTCGGGCGACCGATACCCTACATCGACCAGGTGGCCATCGACTTCCCCGAGCTCGTGATCGTCGGCGGTCACATCGGTTATCCCTGGACCGAGGAGATGATCGCGGTAGCGACGAAGCACGCCAATGTCTACATCGACACGTCGGCATACACGGTCCGGCGCTACCCGCCCAACCTCGTCGCCTACCTCAAGGCGCACGGCCGCGCAAAGGTCATGTTCGGCTCGAACTGGCCGATGATTTCTCCGGCGAAGGCACTCGAGGGGCTGGACAGCCTGGGCCTGGACACGGATACCCGCGCCGCATTTCTCTACGAGAACGCGGCACGCGTCTTCCGCCTGTAGCCCATTACTGGATCTGTCCCCGGATCTCGCCGAGACGATAGTCGCCCGGGCCTGAGTTCGGCGGGTCCACGCCGTCGTTGGTGTGCACGTTGACGTAGGCGTTACCGGCGCGGATTTCCTCGATCAGGTCGGACAGCGCGGAGCCGGCCAGGGGCCCGATCAGGTCACTCGCATCGAGCTTGCCTTCGACCAGTACGCCGCTGAAGTCGCCTTTCTTCGGGGCTGCACCGTGCGTCGGGAACAGCCTGGCCACCAGTGGACCATTCGCTATTGGCGGTCCAAGGTGCATGTCGGCGGCGGCCGGGTTCTTGATGTTCGTCACCGTCAGCGTGTAATTCAGCTTCTTCCCATCGGCGCTCGCGACGAGCTTGAGTACGCCCTCGGCCTTGGTGTTGACCGGCTCGGGCAGTTGCGCCGCACCCGTCAGCGTCGCGCTGAAGCTCGTTTCCTGGGCCCGGGCAGAGAAGGCCGCCAGCGCGAGGGTGGCGGCGGCCAATGGAATCCAGATGCGTCTGTTCGTCATCATTTCAACGTCCTTCCTGCGGTCGAGACTGAGTCCCGAAATAGGCCCCGGGTCGGCAAACGGAAATACGTAGTTTCGGTAGACTTGTCGCGGTGCAGCACGTCCGGTGACCAGGATGGCGCCGGCGTTCCGTCGAACGGTTCCGACTTACCGCCCGGCCGATGGTCCCGCGTATTGGTCGATTACCCGGTCCAGTGCGCGCTGGCACACGCTGCAGAAAGGGACTTCGTCCCGGGTAAACATCACGCAGTCGAGCTGCGGCCGGTAGTAAGCGCGTGCATCGTAATTAGCCCCCTGGAAGGCGCCGACCTCGCCCGCGTGCGCCGCGGTGGACAGCAGGCGGCTCGTATACGACTGTTCCTCCCGGAACAGCGCCGTCATCTCGCTCTCGGGCCGGCGCTCTGCGCGGATCTGTTTGCGCCGAGCCTGGAAGTCACGCTGGCGCTCCTCGAATGCCTGCTTCGGCCACGGTGTCGGCACCGGGGTACTGCGGGCGATCAGGTCGTGCCACTTGAGACGGTCGGCGTCGAGCAGTGCCGTGACGTTCGGTTCCCAAGGCTCGACGACGCGCGTCGCCGGTTCGTAGACGGCAGGCGAGGTGTAGTACTCGTCCGCGAGCGCCGCGAAATGGTGGCCGAATTCGTGCACGAACAGGTAGTCGGCCCAGTCGCTGTCCACGGCGACGGTGGAGAACGTGCCGAAGATGCCGCCGCCGCCATAGGTCTTGCCGTTCACCAGGATGGTGAGGAACTCGTAGGGTGCCCAGGCGGCCACGTCGCGCAATGCGCGGTTGTCGAACGTCAGAACGTAGCGTTCCGCTCCGAACGCGTCGTACGCGGCCCCGACGGCGGTGCGCCGGTACGTGCCCGTTGAGGGTCGCGCGACGCCGGACTCCGTGGACGGCGGGCACAGTCCCCACACGTTGAAATCGCGGCGGCGCGCAGCGAAGGGCTCATGACGGAAGAGGGCGGCGGCCATGCGTCGCGCGTCTGGCAGGAACTTGGCCGCGCATTCGGCTGTGGTGTAGCCGTCCCCGATCAGCAGCAGGTCCACCTTGTCCGTCGGTTCGCCGTTGTGCTCGACTTCGAGCAGCAGCTGCGGCGGCGGCGGCGCGCGGTCGACGAACATGTCCGACGGGTCGATCGCGGTCTGCCAGACGGTTTCGAAGCGATGCTCCGCGTTCCGTCGTTGCACGGTGACCTGCACGGGAGCGGCCGGCGCAGGAAAGCGCAGGGACTCGTGGAACGTGCGGTGCGCCCGGCTGGCTTCAGCCGTCGTGACCCACTCGGCGAAAATGGACGAGAAGCCGCGCGAGTACACGAGCTTGCCATCGGCGTCCCGCACCTCGAATCGATAGGTGCCGGCCATGCTGGCGTCGACGGTGCGGTCGGGGTGGCCCGGCCAGGCCAGCGGTTCGACCACGACGCGATCCACCGCGAAGATCTCCACGCCCTGGCCGCCCGTGTGGAAATAGTCGACGCGCAGGGTTCCGGCGGCGACGGCTTCGCCACCGCACGTCACGATCAACGCGGCGGCCGCCAGGAGGCAGATGCTCGGCCGCGCCATGTCAGCTGCGCCGCGCGGGGCGGGCGGCTCGCTTCGCGGACGCGCCGGTCTTGCGCGCCGGCATGCGAGTCGCACTCTTGCTCTTGCGGCCGCGTCGCTTGATGTTCATCCGGGCGAGTGCGCGCTGCTCCCGCGCCTGGATGGCGGTCTCGACCTGGCGCAGTTGCGTCACGAACAGCTGCGCCGCGCGCGAGAGCGAGCGCTTGCGCGGGTAGAAGAGCCCGTAGCTCATGTGCATCCACGGTGCATCGAACGGGATCAGCGCCACCCTGCGGGCGCGGAGTTCCGGCTCGATCGCCGTCAGTGGCGCCAGTGCGATCGCGTCGCCTGCGAGCACGGCGGCCTTGGCCACCGCGAAGCTGTCGAGCATGAGATTGGGCGTGAGGTCGCCGGTTTCGCGATCGACCTTGGCGAGCGGCATGGACTTGGCGATGTGCACGGCGATGCGCTGGGGCACGCGCGGCGACACGAGCGGTGCCGCGAGGATCGACTCGGGCGACAGGTCCCTCGCCGAGGTGAGCGGATGGCCATGACGCGCGAAAAAAAACATGCGGTGCTCGGCCACGGGCTCGATCGCGAGCCGTGCCGTGTGACGCTCGGCACTCGTCGTGTCGGCGATTGCGAACTCCAGCTTGCCGCCAAGCACGGCCCGCGTGAGTTCCTCGAAATCCCCGACGACCGCGTGCACCCGCAGGCGGGAGTTCGCAGTTGCCATTCTTCCCAGGGTGATGCCGAGCGGAAGTTCGGCCGCGAACATGTCCGTGCCGAAGTTGATCTCGGGGGCCTGGAGTCCGGCGAGTTCCTCGAGATCCCGGGTGAAGTCGCGGGCCTGCGAGAAGATACGGCTTGCGTGGTCGATGACCAGGCGCCCTGCCTCGCCCGGCTTCAACGCCTTGGCCGCGGTGTCGACCAGCTTGGTGCCGATCACCGACTCCAGTGACGCAACGCGCTTGATCAGCGTGTCCGGTGTGAGGCCAACGGCCTTGGCCGCGCGTGCGATGTCGCGGGACGGGAGTAGCCCGATCAGATCGAGCAGGCTGGGTGTCTTCGCCATGGTCTCGAAACCTAGCAGATGATTGGTTTGATGGCACGCGCCGCAGGGCCCGAAGGTCGTCACGACTCGGTTGCCCGACTCTACGGTTTCTCGGCGCGATGCGTCAGCCGGTATGATGCTTACCATGACCTCGAAACTCCTCTCACGCCGCGACGTCGAGTTCCTCCTCCATGAATGGCTCGACGTCGGCGCGCTCTGCAGCCGGCCGCGATTCGCCGATCATTCCCGCGAAACCTTCGACTCGGCGCTCGACACGGCCGAGCGCATCGCCACGGATCTCTTCCTGCCGCACCGGCACAAGAGCGACCTCGAGGAGCCGTCGTTCGACGGCGAGCGCGTGCACCTCATCCCCGAGGTGGCCGTGGCATTCGATGCCTTTGCGCAGGCGGGCCTGCTGGCCGCCGCCCAGGACTACGACCTCGGCGGGATGC
>Ga0113563_10001095_pt1 | contig 14758 bp, 14 predicted proteins | sample Mud3Dept3metaG_FD_80117 | JGI IMG/M metagenome (GOLD analysis project Ga0113563, IMG submission 80117) | Freshwater wetland microbial communities from Ohio, USA, analyzing the effect of biotic and abiotic controls - Mud 3 Core 4 Depth 3... | ecosystem: Environmental > Aquatic > Freshwater >...
AAACGATATCGGCCACGGATGGCAACGTGATGGCGCTACCGTCGTGGTCGTCACAGAGGAGGAGGAAATGGCGTTCGAGTATCAGCTGACTGTGTGGATCACTTCCACATCGTCAATCACAGAAGATGGCTGGGACCGCGCCATCGAGAAGGCCGCGGTCAGGTGGCTGAATCATCCCACCAACAGTCCGCTACCTGAGGATGCGCGAGCGATCGACGCGGAGATCATCTCGATCTGCGCGGAGTGTCACGAACAGTGGCACGACTGTACCTGCACCACCGAGGCGGAGGACAGCGATGTCACTGCTGGATAGGTGGCGGGAGTTCTTCTGGGACCTTGTTGCCGCCGTAATTCTAACGGCGATGGCATACTTCATTCTCGTCGGGGCATTCGTACTTTAGAGGAGGACTGAAATGGATGACAAAGAGTTGGTAGCCATAGGTACAACGCCCGGCGCACTGATCGCCCGGGCAAGCGACGCCGCTGGGGCCTGCCGAGCTATCGTCGAGGCCACCGCCCAGCAGATCGGCGGCAAGAGATACGTCCGGGTCGAGGGCTGGGAAGCGATCGCCGTCGCCCACGGCTGCGTCGCTTCCGCCGGCAACGTCGAGCGCGTCGACACCGGCTTCCGAGCGGTGGGGGAGATCAGACGCATCGACACAGGCATCCTCATCGCTCACGGCGAGGGCTTCGTCGGCGACGATGAGCCGATGTGGGCAAAGCGCACGGAGCACGCTAGGCGGGCGATGGCGCAGACCCGGGCCATCTCTAGGGCTTGCCGGTCGGCGTTCGCCCACGTCGTCGTAATGATGCAGGCGGGGCTGGAAACGACGCCAGCTGAGGAGATGGTCGTCGAAGAGAACGGCCATGACAGCAAACCGCCGCGGCCGATCACTGCACGCACGATGGCCAAGGAGAAGGACGACCGCCGGATGCGCGCCGCGGCCGAGCTCGAGCAGCGGATTGCAGCTAAGGCAGACGATCCGCAGCCCACCGCGCCCGCGATGGTCGTCGAAGGCACGCTCGAACGCGTCGTCGTCAAGAGCGGTAGCACCCGTGGCAAGGAGTGGACCCGTTACGGCCTGCTCATCGACGGCATCTGGTACGGCACCTTTGACCGGACTCTGGGCGAATACGCCCGCGGGCTGGATGGGCAGCTGGTGACCGCGCAGTACGAGCAGGGCTCTGGCGACCGGCTCAATGTGGTGGGTCTTGCGCCTCAGGACGAAGCGGAGTGGACGGTGCCCGACGAGCAGAGCGGTCTGCCCTATTGAGGAGATGCCATCATGCAGGAGATCAGAAACGTCAGCGTGGCCCCGCACAGCGTCGAACTGACGACGAATGCCAAGGGCAAGGTCCAGGCGAGCGTAAAGGTGTACGACGAGGACCCGAAGGCAGCGGCCGACAAGGCCGTCGAGGTGCTCAAGCACTTGACTGCCAAATTGGGGAACAGTGCTGCGGGTGCCGAATGAGAATCGCACATTTGGGGGATCTGCATTTGACCGAAGGTCCCCGCTTTGAGTCCACGCTCAAGTGCTTGCGGTACGTCGTAGAGGACGGCGTGGAGCACGGCGTGCAACTGTGGCTCGTAGGGGGCGACCTGTCAGGCACGACGGTGCCTCACAAAGCGACGCCAGCAGAGCGGAACGCTCTCGCCGAGATCTTCATCGCAATGGCGGCCATTGCTCCGGTGGTCATCTGCGAAGGCAACCATGAGGCACCGGAAGATCTCTCCATATACGGCAAGCTGCGTGCGCCTCATCCGATTGCAGCAATCACGCGGCCCCTCGCGCTCACTGTCGCCGGTTGCCGGATGTACGTGCTACCGTATCCCAGCAAGCGCCATTTTGTCGCAGCCGCCGGCGCCGGAGCACTCGAACAACAGAAGGTAAAGGTCGAGGGCGGCCTACAGGCGATTCTATCCGAGTGGCGCGCGGACCGGCGCGAGCATGCTGACCTGCCCGCCGTGCTGCTCGCCCACATCAACATCGGTGGCTGCCATGTCGCTGGCGGTGAGGTCCTGATCGGTCAGGAGATCGAGCTCGCCCCTCGCGATCTCGACGAGCTCGGCATCGGGTACGCGGCGCTCTCGCACATCCACCTGCACCAGCAGGTCAGTCAGGTCGGGTGGTACGCCGGGAGCCCGGACCGCAGCAACTTCGGTGAGACCGACGAAAAGGGATACGTGATCGCGGATGTGACGGCCGCCGGCGGACTGACCGTCACCCGCCGCCTCACTCCGGCGCAGCGGCTGGTGACAATTCGGGCCGAGTGGGGCGTCGATGGAGACGTCACCGGGTGGATCGGGGATGATGTGCCCCGCGCCGCCGAGATCTCCGGCGCCGAGGTGCGGGTACTCGTGCAGGTGGCGGAGGAATACCGGGCAGGGGCGGAGGCCGCAATCCAGCGGCTGGCGGAGGATCTCACGCGCGACGGCGCGGCGAGCGTCAAGGTCGAGCGGCGGATTCTCCCACGAACGCGCGTCCGGTTCGCGGCGATCCAGACGGCGCGTACCGCAGCCGAGAAGATCGAGGCGTACTGGGAGAGCCTCGGCGACAACGCCCCGGACGACGCGCAGCGGGGCAGGGTGCTCGGCAAGTTAGCCGAGCTGCACACGACGGAGTCCGCGGCGGAGATAGCGGCATGAAGCGCCGGACAGGCAACAGTCGGCGCGCGGCACTGCTCCGCTGGGACAACAACTTGGTGTCCCGATTCTGGGCGAAGGTCAAAAAGTCGCCGGGGTGCTGGGTCTGGACGGGCTCACGTCTCGCGACGGGCTACGGTCGGCTAAAGGCTCGCGGGAAGCATTACGGCGCGCATCGCATGGCCTACGAGCTGACGTTCTGGGCCGTGCCGAGCGGCATGTGCGTGCTGCATCGCTGCGACAACCCGCCCTGTGTGCGGCCAGATCATCTCTTCCTCGGTAGCAATCGCGACAACGTGGCGGACAAGGTTGCCAAGGGTCGACAGGCACGTGGCGATACCCACGGGTCGCGCACCCGCCCAGACAGAGTGCCGCGCGGTGAACGCAACGGCGCACACCTGCATCCAGAAACGCGCCCGCGCGGCGAACGAGTGAATACGTCCCGATTGACGCGTAAGCAGGTGCTTGAGATCCGCGCACTCGTACAGAGCCGGAACGCCACGCAGCGCGCCATCGCCGAGAGGTTGGGCGTCAATCGCATGACCATCTCCCGTGCTGTCGCCGGCACGAGCTGGGGTTGGATATGAGACTCAAGTCGCTACGGATGCGTGGCATCTCCATGGCGTTTCGGGATCGCGAGGTCCGCATTGAGTTTGGCGATCTACCCAATGGTCTCGTTGCGCTTGTTGGTGAGAACGGCGCCGGAAAGACGACACTGTTGGAGTGCAGCGGCCCCGCAACGCTGTTCCGGTCGTTTCCAAGCTACGGCAACGAATCGCTCGCCGATCATGTCGCGCCGGGCGTGCGCGACGCATTTAGCGAACTGACGTGGGAGCAGGGCGGATCGGAATACCGTGCTCTCGTCCAGATCGACCCGCAATTCGGCGGCCGCGGGAAAAGCGAGGGCTACCTGACGCGCGATGGGGTGCCGGTTGCTGGCCCGCTCGTGAAAGAGTACGACGCGGCTATCGGCGGGATACTGCCGCCGCAGGACCTGTTCTGCGCCTCGGTGTTCGCGGCCCAGGGCGGCGAGGGCAGCTTCTTTGCGATGCCGAAGGCTGCGCGCAAGGACTTGTTCTCCGCCATGCTGGGCATCCAGCACCTGCAGGATCTATCCGAGCAGGCAAAGGATCGCGGCGGCCGCGTTCTGGCCGCGCTCGAGACGCTACGGGCCGAGCTCACCACGGCCCGGGCGCGCCAGGGGAGGCAGGCGGAGCTAGCTCGACAGCTCCGGGAGGGCGAGGCAGCGCTAGCCAGACATCGTGACAGCGTCCAGGAGGCCCGTGCAGCCGTCCAGAGCGCCCGCGCCGCCCTGACCATCATCCGTGACGATTTCGCGCGCCTGGAGGCCGCTGAGGCTGCGTCCGGGGCCGACCGGACGAGAGCTGCACAGGAGCGCGACGCGCTGCTCGTCGAGATCGATCGCCTGACAGCCAAGATCGATAGCTGCCAGGAAATACTGGCGGGCCGCACGGCAGTTGAACAGGCGGTTGACGAGCTGAGAGCTGTCGAGAGTCAGTTGCCTGCCTTGCAGGGCGAGGAGCGTGCCCTTGCCGAGCAACTCCGCGAGATCGAGGCCGCTCTCGCGACCAAAGGCGCCGAGTTGCAGGCCGCACGGGCAGAGTACAAGCGACTGGATGCGGAGCGCCAGGCCGCGGCAGCGGCCGGCGAGCGAGTCGCCGCCTACGACGATCTCGTCGCCGAGCGCGATCGCCTCACAGAGACGCTGGCGGCAATAGATCGACACATCACCGAGCTGGAGGCCCGGGAGCAGCCGCTCGAGCTGGCAGCGCAGACCGAGGCCGAAGACGCCGCCAAGCAGCGTCGGCTGAGAGACCAGCTCGCCACGCTGGTGAAAGTATCGTCGCTCGATGGCGTCGACGTGACGCTGGACATCTGCTCTCGCTGCCCACTGACAGCTGGGGCCAGGAGTGCAGCAGCCGAAGTCGAGGCTATCCGGACAGAGCTAGCCGGACTGCACGTCGACGCTACGTTGCCGGCGCAAGCAGCCCGGGCGAGGCTCATCGCCGATATCCGCGTCCAGCAAGATGAGCGAAAGACCGTTGCCGCAGCGCTGAACAGCACCAAGGACACGATGGCTGCCCTCGAGGCAGACCGGGCCGCGGCCGCGCGGCTGGATGATATTGTGCAGGCCACCGAGGCGAACATGGTCCGCGGCAAGGGTCTCCAGCATGCAGTGTCGGAGATTTCCGACGCCAAGACGGAGCTTGCTGCCGAGCTCGCCGTCGTGTCCGAACGCCGTCAGGGGCTGGAGGAGCGACGGGATACTTTGCGTCCGGTTGCGGCCCACCAGGCGGGGATTACCATCGCCGAGGCACAGCTCGCCGAGGCTAGCACCACGCTGGCGGCCAAGTGCGAGGCGAAAGTGGGCACCGAGCAGCGCCTCTCCGACCTCGGGGCCCCACGCGACTTAACGCCTGAGCGCCAGTCGATAAGTAGCGCCGAGGCGGGGCTGGTGGACCAGGAGCGGCTGCTCGCCAGTGCCGAGGCCGGGCTCGGTGAATTGCAGCAGCAACGGGCCCGCATCGAGGGCGAACACGCCGCGTTGGGTGACGCCGGGGCCGATGTCGAGCAGCTCGCAGCCCGAGAGGCGGCACTGGCTCGCGACGCCGCAGACTGGACACTGCTGTCCCGAGGCCTCGGCCGCGAAGGCGTCCAGGCGTTGGAGATCGACGCGGCTGGACCAGGGATCACCACCATCGCCAACGATCTGCTGGCCAGCTGCTACGGACCGCGGTTTTCGCTCGCGATCGAAACGACTGCCATGAAGAAGGACGGCGGCCAGAAGGAGGTGTTCGATGTCCGGATCATCGATGCCGAGGCTGGTCGTGACGCCAGACGCGGATCCGGTGGCGAGATGGTCATTCTGGACGAGGCTCTCCGTCTGGCGCTGGCGATCTACAACGCGCAGCGCAGCGGCTTCGAACTCCGGACGCTCTGGCGTGACGAGACCGCCGGCGCGTTGAGCGCTGAGAACGCCGACCGCTACGTGCAGATGCTGCGGCGCGCCATGGCAATCGGCGGCTTCTACCAGGTGCTCTTCATCGCGCATCAGGAGGACGTCTACGAGCAGGCCGACGCCCGCATCTACCTCGGCGGCGGCAGAGTCGAGTTCGAGCATGAGAGAGTCAGATGAATCGCGATGTAAATGCGCTCCGCATCGCGATTATTTTGATCTAGTCGACGAGCTCGGAAGCAGCGAAATACCGTCCCTGATGCATCTACAGACCAGCTGACAGACTGAGCACGAATAGAGCCAGAGATTCAGAGAGACGCATCTCGCGCATCGCCGGAGCTCGTCCCCGCAGAGCGAGCACAACTCAGTAATCATGGGGTTGGAGTAGCAGCGGGGGTCGGTGGCGCATACGGTTGCACCTGCACCTCGTAACTCACAGCTTTGGTCCCAGTGTATCCCGCTCCCCACTCCCACGATAGATTCAGCTCGCGGCCCATCGTCGTGTTCGGCTTTGTAGTCGACTTTCGCTGGTGGGCCGAGATGGGCAAGATGAATGTCCACGTCGATCCGGGTGAGCTCACCGTCGTTGGCCCAGCGACGATTCCGCCTCCAGGGCTCTCGGTAACCTTGTAGGTCGCGGTAGATGGAGCTGTGGATGCGCCAGCTTGGTCAACGAACGTCACACTGACGAAGGCAGTGGCATTTTCCTGCACGGTCGCGATTGATGCCGCATAGGCTATTCTTGCCAACGCAACAAGGGACACGAGCGCGATTCGTTTCATTTGATCTCCTCACCATATCTCGACCGACGCATCGCCGGTCGTCATCGTCGTTGTTGCACCGCCGCTGGTTAGAGTCGCATCACAGTCCGCACTGGTCATCGACGGTGTAGCTGCCGAGCTCGACATGCAGACCGACGCACTGCTCGAGTAGATCGCCACCGAGTAGATCTCTACACGCTCTGGGGTCGGTGCCGCCACGTCCGGTGTTGGAGATGGAGTGTGTGTACCAACCGAGGTCGGCGCCGGAGTCACACAGGGCAGTGTTGGAAGTGGCGTTTGAGTCCGCGTTGGGGTAGCCGTTGGCGTGCTAGTGCGTGTCGGTGTATTCGTTGGTGTATTCGTCGGCGTCTCGGTCGGTGTTGCGGTCGGCGTTTCTGTCATCGTCGGCGAGCTCGTCGGGGTGTTTGTTGGCGTGCTCGTCGGCGTTTCTGTCGGCGTATCCGTTGGGGTTTGAGTTGGGGTCTCGGTCGGGGTCTCCGTAATCGTCGGCGTATCCGTCGGCGTGTCTGTGGCTACGCTTGTCGGCGTCTCCGTCACGGTAGGAGTGTGAGTAGGCGTATCGGTAACCGTCGGCGTCTGTGTCGGACTGTCGGTTGGGGTTTCGGTCGGCGTCTCGGTAATCGTCGGCGTATCCGTGGGCGTATGAGTCGGCGTCACCGTAGACGTCTCCGTGGGCGTGTTCGTCGGTGTTTCGGTTGGCGTATCGGTCGGGGTCTCGGTGGGAGTGCTCGTCGGAGTTGCTGTCGGAGTCGAAGTCGGGGTATCGGTAGGAGTTGTGGTTGGCGTATCCGTAGGGGTGTCCGTCACGGTCGGTGTCGCGGTAGGTGTATCTGTCGGGGTCTCCGTTGGAGTTCTGGTGTCGTAGACGTCGCCGCATCCCGATTCGCATGAACCTGACGGCAGCCAGTTCAGGATCGTGCATGGGAAGCCCTGACTCTGGCAGTAGGCCAGACAGGAGGCCGTGTTGTATGTGCCATCCACGCAGGACGGATTTTCGTCAGCGCATCCCGCCCCGATACACGCGCAGCAGCCGGCAGCGGAAGTCTCCGTAGGCGTAGCCGTGGGAGTCTCGGTCGGGGTGTGGGTATTCGTTGGCGTGTTCGTCGTCGTCGGCGTCTCCGTGGGCGTCTCTGTCACGGTTGGTGTTTCTGTCGGCGTCGGCGTCGGCGTATTCGTGATCGTAGGTGTGATTGTCGGGGTAAGTGTCGGTCCCGTGTAGATGCAAATCCCAACGATGGTTGGCGGCGGATTCGCATCCGGCCATGAACCGCAGCCGACGCAATCGGTGCCCGTCCACTGCGATGCCACTGCGGCGGTTGCGACGCAGACCAGCAGCGCAATTGCCGTATATGTGTACGCCCGTCTCACCGCCTCTCACTGCTACCGTCGCTCCGCCCAATTAAACGTGGCCCGCACGTCGCTCGTCCCGCCGATTCCGGTCGCAATCAGGCTGAGCGTCCCGAGGGCTCGAACCGCCCCGGCTTCGTTGAGCGTGATCGGATACCGGGACAGGATGTTTCTTTGCGCGAAACCGGATCCGGTATTCTGCCCGACGTATCCGCTTGCAATCACGATTGCCGGGCTGCCGCTGATCGTTCCCGCCGTGTTGTACTCGAAGGCCGAATACGTCGCGTTGCAGTCGGCATACGTCGTCGTGCCCGTAATTGCCTGCCCGAGCACCAGCTCCCAGAATACGAGCCTAGTTCCGGCATTCCCGACCGTGACCGAATCGAGCGCGAAGGAAATGCGGTTGACGATGCTATTGAACGTCGTCTTTGGCCGCAGACTCAGGATATGCGCCCTCGTACCGCTTCCTGCCGTCCCGTTGCCTTCGATGCCGAATGTTCGATCCGCGGTCGTGTCGCTGCCGCCCTCCGAAATGACGGAACAGCAGATGAAGTTCATCGTGGTCGATACCGTTCCGGTGCAGGTCATCCCGGCGCGGATCGGCAGGTTCACAGTCTGAATGTATGGCGCCGCGTCGATGTTGGCGTGCTTGAACTCATGCGCGTAGTAGACCAGTCCGTCGATATCGAAGCCGACGCGCACCCGCCCGACGTACAGCGCCTGGAGGTCGATCACGAGGATCTGTACCGTGCTGAAATCCAGCGTGATCCCGCTTGGCCCATTGCCGTCCAGCGTGTCTAGATTCCACGTTGCCTGACTGACGATATCGTCCCCCTTGTCCGTATCGGACAGGATAGCGATTTGCGGCGTTGTGCCGTTCAGCCGGAACTCGATCCCGTTGGCCCCGGTGCTGTATCCGGCGAACTTGAGCACGTCGGCCGCTCCGCCATTCATGTTGAATGTCACGAATACGAGCTGCGATTTTCCAGGCTGGTAGCGGAAGTGCTCGTATGTCTGCATGTACGCTTTGCCGCCTGTAGGAGTCGATGAGAACGTCATCACCGCCTGTCGGTTCGTCGCATCGTGCGTAACCGTGGCGCCACTGCCGTTGGTAACAGCTTCAAACAGCAGCGGGTTCAGATTGTAGGTGAACTGCGCGTCGAACAGTCCGGTCGGATTCGAAACACGGAGCCGTGAGAATGCGTCGATCGACGGCGAGTCGGCCGCTCGAATCAGGGTCGTTTCAACATATGCCATCGTATCCTCCTAGTAGATGAACCAGTTGCTGCCGTTCGTGAGAAGCTGGATTGCCGTATCAGGCTGCGATAGCACCTGCGTCAGCTCCCCGTCGATCTTCTCTGTTCCGTTCGCGTCGATAGTGCATAGCCGGGCCGTCGCGTCTATTTTCTTCACGATGTACCTTCTGCCGCTCCCCGCGCTCGCGGCGGCGGGTAGGTTCAGCGTGATTGCATTGGAAGTCGCATCGCAGAGCACGATCTCATCCTCGGTGGCCAGAAGCGTGTATGGCGTAGTCGTCTTTGTGGTCACGGTCGCCTTCGGCAGTTCGGCCATGCGTGGCGGAATGTGCATGATGGCAGTCCCGTTCGTCACCACACATTCGTCGGTCGCCGTTGCGTCCTTGTCGTAGAACAGGCACGTATTGGTAGCCGGTGTAGGCATGACGTCGATTGTGGCGCTGTTCCCTGTCTGCCGCAGCGCGTTGGCGACAGGGGTCGGGAGCGCGTTGTTGTCTCGGCTGATGTGCTCATCACACGTATGCACGCCGTTCGGTGATTCCACGCAGACCTGCGCCGCGAATATCATACGCGGAAGCAGCAATGTGAGTAGGACGAGTCGTTTCATCGGATCACCTCATGGCGGCGTTGGCGTAAGGCATGAATAGCCCGGTTCGCATCCATTGTCGGAATAGCAGGTTGGGTTTGGCGTTGGCGTTACCGTGGGCGTCTCTGTCGGCGTGTCGGTTGGTGTCTGCGTTGGCGTATTGGTTGGAGTCTCTGTCGGCGTCGATGTGGGGGTATCTGTAACTGCCGGCGTGTTGGTCGGTGTATTTGTTGGGGTGTCCGTTGGCGTAGGTGTCGGCGTTTCGGTTGGAGTCTCTGTTGGGGTATGGGTAATGCACACGCCCGGAACCTGGCATTTTGAGTTCGGGATTATGTTTGCCGGGTCCGAGCAAGTGAACGCATTGCAACTCCCTTCGTTCTGACAGCAACTTCCCGGCGGGACGGGCACAAACGTCGGGGTTGATGTTGGTGTGTTCGTCGGCGTAGCAGTTGGCGTTTCAGTCGGCGTCGAAGTTGGAGTCTCGGTGATAGTCGGCGTATGCGTCGGCGTGTGCGTCACCGTTGGCGTCTCGGTTGGCGTCTCGGTGATTGTAGGAGTGCTCGTTGGTGTGTCTGTGATCGTTGGGGTGTTGGTCGGTGTATTCGTCACGGTCGGCGTATTGGTTGGCGTGTCGGTTACAGTTGGGGTTTGAGTATGAGTTGGCGTCTCGGTTGGCGTATCCGTAATCGTTGGCGTCGTAGTTGGCGTATTTGTCACTGTCGGCGTTGTTGTTGGCGTGTCGGTCGGCGTATGAGTCGGCGTCTCCGTGGGCGTGTCCGTAATGGTCGGAGTGTGCGTAGGCGTCTGCGTGATCGTAGGCGTGTGAGTCGGAGTCTGAGTTATCGTTGGTGTATGTGTAGGCGTTCGCGTGGGCGTATTCGTTGGCGTGTGCGTTGGCGTGTTGGTGATCGTCGGCGTGTGTGTCGGCGTGTGCGTGATCGTCGGAGTATGAGTTGGGGTGTTGGTGATCGTTGGCGTATTCGTCGGCGTACTTGTGATCGTGGGCGTGTGCGTAACCGTTGGCGTAGGCGTAGGTGTCGCGGACGGACCGAACGTTACATCCGCAGCGATCTGCACCCAACTGGCAATGGTATTCCCCGTCGACCCCTCGGTCGCGTCGTTGCCAGTCCCACCATAGTAGAGTGAAACAGTCCGCGACGTATTGTTGCTATCCGTCGCCGCGCCAACCTCAATGACGATACGGTCTCCCGCCTGCGGCTGCGTTCCACCGGCGATGGCGTCGCAGCAGCTCCCGGCGCCGCCAGACGAATACGTCACCGTGGCGTTGTTATCTACGCCCGTCGGCGTGGTGCTGCTGTTCCCCCATTCGTCTGCTGTGCCTGCGGTTCCATTGGTAATAGGCGTGCTGAACGCAATCCAGCATCGCCGAGCCGAAGTTGAATCGCCTTGCGTGACCCACATCGACCATGCCGTCACGGCGTTTTCCGCCGCTGCGGATTCAGCCGTCATCAATCCGAATCCGTTTCCGGCAGTGTTTGACCCACCGCAGATCCACTGCGTGTTGCTGATTACGTCCGTGACAAACGTCCCACACAGCGCATTCAAGGCTCCGTTGGTCGTCTCAGTCACAGTTACGCCAGTTTGCGCCCCGGACTTAGACGTTCCAGCCGCACTGGACGCAAATCCAGTAGTCTGTCCCCACGACGCCTGCGGTGTTGGGTTTATCGCCGGAGAGGCGTTCTGTATGTACAGGCGCGTCGCCGCCTCTGCGCGCACGGCGCACAGCAATAGAATGATCGCTACGGCCAGAATGCCGAACGCACAATGCTTGCTCGCTATCACATGGATTGCGTGCCGAGCCATGCGATAGTATGCCTTTAGCATGGCTAACAGCGCGCCACCGTAGCTATCTACTTTAGCGAGACGGGAGAGCGAGTAATCAGTCGCAGGATGATATTAATCGCAGCGAGGATCGCTCCCTGCTCCTCTGCGCCGAGCCCGACGCCAAGCAGCGACTGAACCACCATCGCCGCGCCGGCAATGATATTTACCCAGAGCGTCTTCGACTGCCACCACGGCTTCGCGTCAAGTGCCTCGTTCCATCCAATAGGGGTAGGCATCACAGTCCTCCTTCTTTCGGTGCGGGGTTGCCACCGGCTTCTTCCCAATCAACGCACTTCTGCACTTCCTGCGGCTGGCAGGTCGTGAGCGCATTCACGCGCCGCGTAATCTGCGCTTTCCAGGCATCATCCGCTTCACCTTGCGCCGTATCGTAGCTGAGCACGATCCGGTGCGTCCATGTGCATCCGGGCATCGCGCCAAGCGCAATCACCGCAACAAGTAGCCATTTCATTCTTACTCCACCTGCTAGGAAGTTGGACCAGTGAGCTTCATGTAGTGGACGGTTGCCGTCAATGATCCGCTGACAGTATCGTTGAACGTAACAATCACGTCCGTTGCGGCAGTTCTATACTGATCCGCAATCGTCATCGACGCGACCTTGAAACTTGCGCTCGATGTTGCTGACGCTACCGCAATGTTATCCCCCCATACGTCGAGATTGTCAGTACGCCCAACGTCGTAGGTACTGCCAGCGCCCGTAATGCCGATAGGCTTTACCGTGACGCCCAGCACAAGTGATCCTGCAGGGATAAGTCCGGTAAAGGTCTTGCTGGATACCGTCGATAGGCTTGCGTTTGACTCCGCAAAGTAGGTTTCCGTTTTGGCTCCACGCGGAGATTCAGCCTGCACTGCGGCTGCGGTTGTCCCGGCCATTTGCACGATGATGCCCTCAGCATCGGTCGCATTCTGATCTACGCCCAGCGCCCCCGAGGCGCTGTAGCTGGTCAGTTGCACGCTCCCATCCGTACCCATCTGCAAGTTGCCGCATTCCGGGCTGCAATCTCCCGTTGGGCCACCTCCGCCCGTTGCTCCACCAACGTCCAATACGAGGCCACCGCCGTAGTTGTTGATGACGAGCGAATCACCGGATCCGCTTGGCGTGTTGATTATCGCTCCGCCGGTGCCCGACACGACTCGTAACCCATAGCCATACGTGGCGCATGTGCCCGATCCGCATTCCCAATCGAGCGTGCAATCGAATCCCGACAAAAGGCCAGAATCGACGTTGCACGTCCCTGGAATGACGAATCTCGCAATGTCCCCTGTTCCGGTGTTAGAAACAGTCAGGCCAGAATGAGTCTGATCCCATGCTGAAATCCGTGTTGCTCCGGACGAGTAGAGAGTAAGACCGGCGTACCCCTGCCAGCTCGACGGCAGCGCATTGTCGGCAATGAGGCCACCGAGGGCCTCGAACGTCTTACTTTGGATCCCCGTGCCACCAGTCCATGCATTCTGCTTGACGCGAAAGGGCACAGCTCCAGATGTCGCCTCCACGTAAACCGCTGTCCCTGATGCGGCGTATTTCTTCGCGTGGATCGTATATCCGCCGCCGTCGTTGCTGATGTCCATGCCCGAGCTGCTGGACTGTAAGCCTAGGCCGGCGCTCCCGTCATTGCGGACCAGCCAGCGAAGGACGTTGTTGGCATCGTAGAGAGACATGAGATTGTTCGTTGAATACGTTTTCCCGAAGATGTTCAGCGCCGAACCGCTGGCCTCCTGCGAGTTGATCGTCACGTTACCGGAATCCGATACGGTAAAGCGCGGCGATGCGATGGAATCCTCATAGAGACCGAGCAGGTCGTTCGTTCCCGTAGAGACAACGGATATTCCACCGGCGACGCTGTGCGTGTTCGTGATGCTCAGAGCAGCCCCCGGTGTCGTTGCCGTAGCGACAATGGCATTGGTCACATCCCCAACGCGCCACGTCGTCTCCCGTAGCGTGCCTGTAGAGTCATTGAAGGCCGGAATCGCGTTGATCGTTGCTGAGCTCGGAAACTTGGCTTGCAGAGCCTCGATCTCCGTTTTGGCTCTCGAAAAGTTTCCGCGAATCGGCGTCGGAACCAAATCCGATGAATCAACCGGCTGTGTCGTGTCGATAGTCGATGCCGCCTTCGATACGACGACAAGGGCCAGGATAAGGGAGACAATTGCTCCCGCACAGCAAGCCCAGAATAGGATACTATCCCGATGTTCATCCTTCATTGTGGTTCCCTCATGTTGGCGTAGCCGTCTGCGTCGGCGTGTGAGTATGTGTGCGAGTCGGCGTCTTCGTTATTGTTGGCGTTCTCGTAGGCGTGTGTGTCGCCGTTCTGGTTGGAGTTAGCGTGTTGGTTCTCGTATTGGTCGGAACTAAGGTGGGTGTTTTTGTGCGTGTCTGTGTCGGCGTCGACGTAGCCGCGGGCGTGTTTGTCGGAGATCCAGAGCACGCCTGATTCCACACCTCGCCCGGCTCGTTCCACTTCGCTCCGGCTTCATTCCACTTGCACCGCCGATTTGCGGGCGTGGATGTAATCGTAGGCGTAGGAGAAATCGTTGGAGTATCCGTTGGCGTGCTTGTCGGTTGCGTCTCCGTCGCCGTTGGCGATGGGCCTGTCGGTGTGATTGTCGGTTCTGAGGTCGCCGTGATCGTTGGCGTGTGTGTCGGTGTATACGTGGGCTGAGTTGCGGTTACTGTCGGCGTGCGTGTTGGCGTCTTAGTCGCACGCCCGGTGCTCGTATAGTTGTACGCAAAGGCGCAGACCCGGATGTTCGTGCGCGATTCCGATGAGGAATAGTTGCGGACTACCGCAGCAGCCTCGTTCTCCGTGTGCCACAGTCCGCGTTCGACGCTGACCGCGCTACTCCCTGCGGAAGCAGCATCTTCCACGGACCACACCACGTCATAATCGTCAGGATCTCCGAATGCAGGCACCCACGTAACTCTCACTTCAACTGCATTTCCGGCCTTCAGCGTGTCGATATCGCGGCAACGGATCTGCGCCCGATGCGTGTCCATGTATTCCTGTCGTTCTGCTGGCGGAGGGGTAGCGGTTGGAAGCGTTCCGCCGTCGTGCGGGACGCGAATACGATTTGGCTCGATCGCCATGAAAAAGGCGATTGGCTCCGGCGTTGGTTCAACCGTCTGCGTGGCCGGTGGCGTGTACTGTTCGCCGCAGGTCGGTATGGGCGTCAAGGTTGGCGTACTTGTTGGCGTATGGGTCGGGGTGAATGACTGTGGCGGGCTCGTATGCGTAAGTGTCGGCGTGTTCGTCGGCGTATGCGTCCATGTTGGGGCAATCAGCAGTCCATTGTTGAATCTCACCG
>Ga0113563_10001096_pt1 | contig 14748 bp, 8 predicted proteins | sample Mud3Dept3metaG_FD_80117 | JGI IMG/M metagenome (GOLD analysis project Ga0113563, IMG submission 80117) | Freshwater wetland microbial communities from Ohio, USA, analyzing the effect of biotic and abiotic controls - Mud 3 Core 4 Depth 3... | ecosystem: Environmental > Aquatic > Freshwater >...
GACGCCGTCACCAGCGGCCGCTCGACCGGCGTTCCGGGTGCGGTCGCGATGCTCGGCGTGGCGCACCAGCAGCACGGCCGGCTGCCGTGGTCGCAACTGTTCGACGACGTCGAGCGCGCGGCCGACGAGGGGTTCATCGTGCCGAAGCGACTCGCGCGCTTCGCCAACAGCCAGTTCCGCCAGGCCACGCTGCCCGACGCACGCGCGCTGTTCGGCAAGCCCGACGGCAGCACGGTGCAGGCCGGCGACACGCTGCAGAACCCGGCCTATGCCGCCACCCTGCGCATGCTCGCCGGGCACGGCCCGCGGGCGCTGCTCGAGCCCCCGATCGCCGGGCAGATCATCCAGCGCACGCGCGCGGAGCCGAGGCCCGGCACGCTGGCACCGGTCGACTTCGCATCGTACCGACCGCGCCAGGGCGAGCCGTTGTGCCGCCCGTATCGCGTGTACGTCGTGTGCGTCCCGCCGCCACCCTCGAGCGGCGTGGCACTGTTGCAGATGCTCGCCATCCTCGAGCACACCGACATCGCGCAGCGCGGCCCGCGGGATCCGCAGGCGTGGTTCCTGTTCGCGGAGGCGAGCCGGCTCATGTATGCCGACCGCGACCGCTACGTGGCCGACCCGGCGTTCGTCGCCGTGCCCGTCAACGGGCTGCTCGACCCCGCCTACGTCGCGAGCCGCGCGCAGCTGATCGGCGCGCGCGCGGGTGCCGCCCCGGCGGCCGGCGAGCCGCCGCAGCTCGCAGCGGCAACCCGCTTCGGCGAGGACGCGACGCAGGAGGTCGCGGGCACCAGCCACTTCGTCGTGGTGGACGGCGAAGGCGACGTGGTGTCGATGACCACCTCGGTCGAGTCGCTGTTCGGCTCCGGCCGCGCGGTCGGCGGGTTCTTCCTCAACAACCAGCTCACGGACTTTTCGTTCGTCGCGGTCGAGAACGGCCGCCCGGTGGCCAACGCCGTGGCGCCCGGCAAGCGCCCGCGTTCGTCGATGTCGCCCGTGCTCGTGCTCGACCGCGACGGGCACCTGGTCGCCGCGCTCGGCTCGCCGGGTGGCTCCGCGATCCTCGCCTACAACGCGAAGACGCTGGTCGGGCTGCTGGCGTGGCGACTGCCGCTGCAGGAGGCCATCGACCTGCCCAACCTGATCGCCCGCGGCGAGAATTTCTTCGGCGAGGCGGCCAAGTTCCCGCCCGAGGTCCTCGGGGGCCTCGAGTCGCGCGGCATCGTGGTCAAGCCCGGGCGCGGCGAGGAATCCGGGCTGCACGGCGTCGTGCTGCACGCGGACGGCCGGCTCGAGGGCGCCGCCGACCCGCGGCGCGAGGGCGTCTGGCGCCAGCCGTGATTCGTCGAAGCCGTCAGGCCTGCAGCAACTCGAGCACGGCCGCCCTTGTGGCGAGCCCGTGTACCGGCAGCGCGAGCACGTCGCCGGGCCGTCCCCACTCCAGCGCGCTGCGCACTGCATCGATCTCGGTGGGTTGCATCGTGAGCGAGCCGCCCGGCAGCCCGGCACGCAGCAGCGCCGCACGCAGGATGCGCGGCACTTCACCCGGCTCGCGGCCGCGCAGGTAACCTTCGAGCTCCTTGACGACCACCATTGCGGGCGCGAACTGCGCCGCCGTTGCGGCGAGCCGCTCGATGTCGCTGTCCTCGCGATTTCCGGCGTGGCCGAGCACGAGTCCGAGCCGCCCCCCCTCCGTGAGCAGCGACGTCGCGACCTGCAGCAGGCCCGCGAGCCCCTCGGGATTGTGCGCGTAGTCCACCAGCACCTGCACGCCGTTGCGCGCGAACCGCATCATGCGGCCGGGATTGTCGGTGACGCGCTCGCCGAAGCGACTGAATACCCCGGCCACCGCCGCCGCCGGCACGCCCAGCCCGACGGCCGCAAGGGCGGCGGCCGACAGGTTGGCGACGTTGTAGGCCGCGCGCCCGCCGACGGTGAGCGGCATGCGCGTGACCTCGCCGAGATCGTGCTCGACGCCGCGGTGCGCGAGAACGAGGCGCCCGGCGCGGACGCCGCAAGTCGAACCACCGCGCGCGCGGTGCGCCGCAAGGTACGGGTCATCCGCCTCGACCGCGAACCACGCGAGCGGCGGGCAGTGCCCGAAGCGGCGCGCCAGTCCCGCGGACTTCGCGCGCAAGGTCGCGTCGTCGGCGCTCAGCACCAGCATGCCCTCCGGCGGCACGACCGAGCCGACCGTGAGCTTCACGTCCGCCAGCACCTCGAGGTCGTGGATGCCGTACTCCCCGAAGTGGTCGGCGCTCACGTTCGTGACGACCGCGACGTCGGCCCGTGTCGTCGCGAGGCCGCGTCGCAGGATGCCGCCGCGCGCCGTCTCGAGCACCGCCGCTTCGACATGCGGATCGCGCAGTACGCGGCGTGCGCCCGCAGGCCCGGAGTAGTCGCCCGCCTCGAGCAGCGTGCCGCCGACGAATACGCCGTCGGTGCAGCAGTACCCCGGGCACAGGCCTTGCGCCTCGGCGCAGGCGGCCACCAGCCGTACCGTCGTGGTCTTGCCGTTCGAGCCCGTGACGAGTGCCGTCGGCACCGACTGCAGGCCGTGCCAAGCGACGTCGGCCGCCGACGGCAGCTCCGCCAACCGGACACTGCGGCCGCGCGCACCGGCGCCCAGCGTCAACAGGTCGTCGTCGACGATGACCGCCAGGCGACGGGCCTGTGCCTCGCGCACGAGTTCCAGCAGGCCGGGACGTCGCTCCTGCGCGGCGATGCTCGTGAGCCGGGCGAGCGCCGCGTGCCGTTCAATCTCCGCCGGGAACGCACTCGACGGCGAGGGCCCGGACTGCTCGGCGTACGCACGCAGCGCGTCGCGCAGCCCGGCCCAGTGCGTCGGGTCCCGGTCGTGCAGGGCCGCGCACAACGCCCACTCGTTGAGCTCGGTCGCGGTGAACAACTGGTCGAGCGGCGCGGCGATGGCGAGCGACACGCCGCTCGCGTGACGGCGCGCGACGCAGGCGGCCTCCGGGTCCCAGCCGAGGTGCCAGCGCGCACGGGTGACGTTGCGGCGCCATTCGGCGACCAGTGCGTCGTCCATCTCGACGCGCACGACCTCGAGCACGGCGCCCGTCGCCGGGAAGAACAGGTTGCTTCCGGTCAGGCGCCGCGAGTCCTCGACAGGGTGTGCGAGCGTGACGGTCAGTCTTCGACCTCCGGCGCGAAGCGGACGCCGCGCTCGTCACGGATCAGGCCTTCGAGACTGAGCGGCTCGGGCTTCCCGACCGTCTCGGCCGCGACCGCGGGTGCTGCCGACCAGCCCTCACCGGCGCCGCGCCCCCCGTCGACCGGTGGCGCGGCAGCGGCCGGGCGCGAGGTCGCGTGCTCCGGCCGGAACTTGGTGATCTGCTTCCACGAGCGTACCAGTGCATCGGAGAACACCAGCAGCAGGTCGCCCGGCTGCCCCATGCGCAGCGCGGCGTCGATCGCCTCCTGCTCGTCGGGGATGACGGAGATCGCGCCGTCCGGCACCCCCAGCGACCGCAGGGCCGCCGAGATGATGCGCGGCACTTCGTCCGGCTCGCGGCCGCGCAACGCGTCGTCACGGCGGCAGACGTAGTGATCGAAGCGACCGGCGACGGCCTGCGCGATGGCGACCAGGTCCTCGTCGCGGCGATCGCCGGGGCCTGCCAGCACCACGATGCGCCGCCCGGTGCAGTCGAGCCGCTGCGCGAGGTCGGCCATCGCCGCCACGGCGTGCGCGTTGTGGCCGTAGTCGAACAGCACCTTGAAGGGGTGCTCGTCGTAGACGTTCATGCGGCCCGGTGCCTGGTAGAACGTCGAGTCGAAGGTGCGCAGCCCCTGGCGGATGGCGTCGAGCTTGATGTCGAGTGAGAACGCGACCGCCGCGGCGAACATCGCGTTCTGCACGTTGTGCATGGCGCGGCCCTCGAGCGTCGCGGGGATCAGGTGCGTCCACACCAGCGGCAGGTGCCGCCCGCGCTCGTACAGCGTGATCATCTGCCCGTTGACGCCCGCCTCGAGCGCGCAGGCGCGGCCGCCGGCGCGGATGTGCTCGCGCACCAGCGCGTGGCTCGGGTTCAGGGTCACGTAGCAGATGTTCTTCGCCTCGGTGTAACCGGACATGCGCAGCACCAGCGGGTCGTCCGCGTTCAGCACCGCGCAGTCGGTCGCCACCTCGACCACGATGCGCTTCACCTCCGCCAGCTGCTCGAGGGTGTCGATGCCCTTGAGCCCGAGGTGGTCGGCCTGCACGTTGAGCACGGCGCCCACGTTGACCTCGCGCACGCCCATGCCGGCCCGCAGCAGGCCGCCGCGCGCGGTCTCGAGCACGGCGACGTCGATCTGCGGGTCGGCGAGCACCATGCGCGCCGACACCGGCCCGGTCATGTCGCCCTGCACCGTGCGGTGGCCGTCGATGTACACGCCGTCGGTCGTCGTGAGGCCCGGCGTGTAACCCGCCATCTTGGTGATGTGCGCGAGCATGCGGCAGGTCGTGGTCTTGCCGTTCGTGCCGGTCACCGCGGCGATCGGCACGCGCGACGGGGCACCGGGCGGGAACAGCATGTCGATGACCGGGCCGGCCACGTCGCGCGGCGTGCCCTCGCTGGGCGCCACGTGCATGCGGAACCCCGGCGCGGCGTTCACCTCGCAGATGCCGCCGCCGATCTTGCGGTAGCTCTGCGTGATGTCGCGCGACAGGAAATCGACGCCGCCGACGTCGAGGCCGATGGCGCGCACCGCGCGCTCGGCCATCTCGCGGTTGTCGGGGTGGATCACGTCGGTGACGTCGGTCGCCGTGCCGCCCGTCGACAGGTTGGCGGTGGAGCGCAGGTAAACGACCTGCCCCGGGTCCGGTACCGAGGCCGGCGTGAGCCCGGCGCGCTCGAGCATCTTGAGCGCCTGCGCGTCGATCTCGAGGCGCGTGAGCACCTTCTCGTGGCCCACGCCGCGGCGCGGGTCCTGGTTCACGATCTCGACGAGCTCGGTGACCGTGTGCGTGCCGTCGCCCACGACGTGTCCCGGCGTGCGGCGCGTGGCGGCGACCAGTTCGCCGTTGACGACCAGCAGGCGGTGGTCGTCGCCCTCGAGGTAGGTCTCGACGATGATCGAGCGCGAGTGCTCGCGCGCCACGGCGAAACCCTGCTTCACCTCGTCGTCGCTCGTGAGCCGGATCGAGATGCCGCGGCCGTGGTTGCCGTTGTAGGGCTTGGTGACCACCGGATAGCCGATGCGGTTGGCGGCGCGCACGGCCTGGGCCTCGCTCTGCACCAGTTCCTGCCGTGGCACCGGCAGGCCGAGCGTGGCGAGGATCTTGTTGGTCTCCTCCTTGTCGCTCGCGAGTTCGACCGCGATGTGCGAGGTGCGGCCGGTGACGGTCGCCTGGATGCGCTGCTGGTACTTGCCGTGGCCGAGCTGCACCAGCGACTGGTCGTTGAGCCTGAGCCAAGGGATGTCGCGCGCCTCGGCTGCCTTCACCAGCGAAGCGGTCGACGGACCCAGCGCGCGGCGCTGCGCGAAGCGGATGAACTCGTCGCGCGCCTCCGGCCAGTTCCAGCCCTCAGGCACCGCCCCGGCCGGGCGGATCACCTCTGGCAGCAGCGAACAGATCAGCCGCAGGCCGAGCTCGCCCGCGGCGATGCCCTCGTCGCGCTGGGCGTACTCGTAGACCACGGTGTACACGCCCGGCGGGCCCGCGCTGCGCGTCTTGCCGAAGGTGACGCTCTCACCCGCGATGTTCTGCAGCTCGATCGCCACGTGCTCGAGCACGTGGCCCAGCCAGGTGCCTTCGTCCTCGCGCATGCGACGGAAGAAGCCGCCGGGCTCGCCGTAGGAACAACCGTGCTCGCCGAGGCCCGGCAGCGCTGCGGCCAGTCCCACGACGAAATCGGGGCCGAGGCGGCCGGTGGGCCACGCTTCGAGCTCGCCCAGGTCGAGCTCCAGGCGGATGACCGGGAAGTGGGCGTACAGCGACGGGCCGACGTAGACGGAACGATCTAGGATGCGCATCGGCGCAGGGTCTCCCGCAAGGCTGTCCTGGTTTTCCGCGGCATCATGGCACACCGCACGCACCGCGGAGTAGCCGCCCGCCACCATGTGCCGGGCGCGCGGTCGTCACGCTCTAGGCAGGCTGCTGCAGCAAAGAACTCACACGGGCCGCCAGACCGCCAGCAGCACCGCCACCAGCGCCCCGACCCTCATCGGCACGACGTGCCGGTGCACCCGCTCGAGCGACGTCCGGCACCGCTCGAGCGCCGTGCCCCCGTCGTCGGTCGACAGGGCCGCGATGTCCGCATAAGCCCTGCGGAACGTCGGAACGAGCAGTGCCATGTCGATCAGTATCAGGAGCATGATCGCCTGCTTGATACCGAGCCAGAGCTGCTGAAAGAACCCCCAGCCGAGCAGCAGGGACATGATCAGGCCCGCCGCGGCCACCACCAGCGTCGCGACCGCCACGACCGCGGAGTAGCGGCCGTAGATCTGGATGAGCGACACCTCGAGCGGCGTGCCGCGGGCGCGACGGATTTCCCGGTAAACGAACAACTCGTAGAGACCGACGCCCAGCCATGCGATCACCGCGATCAGGTGCACCGACAGGAGGAAATTGCGCAGCATGCAGCGGCAGCCTGCCTATTCCTTCGGCTGCAGCAGCGACCCCGGCGACGCCACCCGCGTGTGCATGTTGAACGTGGCGCCGGCGACGAGGATGTGCAGCTTCAACCCGAGCATGCACACGGGCTCGCCCTCGGTCACGGCGTCCATGGACGAGTAACTGACGTCGGCGGCGTCCACGATCGTCACGCCGCCGCTGCCCACGACCTCCACCGTCTCGTCCGGCCCGATGAACGCGGCGGTGTCCTCGTCGAGACCGATGCCGATGGCGAACGGGTTGTAGGCCAGCGCCGTCAGCAGCCGTCCGAGGCGATCGCGCTGGCGGAAGTGCTGGTCGATGACGAAGCGGTTGGTCAGCCCGAGGCCCGGCGCGAGGCGCACGCTGCCCGAGATCACCGCCGAGCCCTCGTCACCGAAGGCGATCATGTGCTCCGAGAGAAAGCTCGCACCCGCGCTGGTGCCGCCGACGGCGACGCCCGCGGCATTGCGCAGGCGCACCAGCTTCGCGACGGGCGTGCCGCCGAGCAGCGTGGTGAGCCGCAACTGGTTGCCGCCCGTGAAGAAGATGCCGGTGGCCTGCTCGAGCCGCGCGAGGCGGCCGGACTCCTGGCAGTCGCGGCGCGTATCGAAGTCCATGACGCCGACGCTTGCGGCGCCGATGTCCTCGAACAGCTTCTGGTAGCGCGCGCCGGTCTCGTGCAGACGGCTGGCCGTCGGGATCACGACGATGTCGGCCTGCCGGCCGCCCGAGCACTGCACGAAGCGCTCGAGGATGTGCCGGTCGTTCTCCTTGTTCTCGGCGCCGCCGATCGGGATGATCCAGCCGCGCGTGGCACCTTCGGGGACGATGCTCGGCATCCGCTCTGCTCCTCGTGCCCGGACGATCCAGGCGGCTGCAATCTTACGACAACGCCTCCCGGGTTGACGTATAAAGCCGCGTCCACCCGAGGAACCCGACATGACCCCGCGCGCCCTGCTCGCCTTGTGCCTGCTCGTAGCGATGCCGCCGGCCGTCCACGCCGCGCCTCCCCTCGCGCCGGCCGACGTGTTCGACCTGCAGTGGGCCGCCGACCCGCAGGTCTCGCCGGACGGACGCCTGGTGGCCTACGTGCGCCACCGCGGCGACCTGATGAAGGACGCCTACTCCGGCGACCTGTGGATCGTGAGCACGGACGGGCGCGAACACCGGCCGGTCGTGTCCAGGGCATCGTCGCCACGCTGGTCACCCGACGGCACGCGGCTCCTCTACGTGGCCGCGGGCGACTCCGGCATGCAGGTGTTCGTGCGCTGGCTCGACACCGGTGCCACGACGCAGGTGACCCGCGTCCAGCAGAAGCCATCGGACCTGGCGTGGTCCCCGGACGGCCGCTCGATCGCCTTCGTACTGCCTGTAGCCGAGGAGGCCCCGCGGCTCGCGGAGCCGTTGCCGAAACCGGCAGGGGCCGAGTGGGCCGCGCCGCCGAAGGTGGTCGAGAAACTGATCTACCGCGCGGACGGCGAGGGTTACCTCGCCGACACGCGCCAGCAGGTGTTCGTGGTCTCGGCGCTCGGCGGCACACCGCGCCAGCTCACGACTGGATCGTTCGATCACGACGGGCCGCTCGCCTGGACGCCCGATGGCCAGCACCTGCTCGTCTCGGCCAACCGGCACCCCGACGGCGAGTACGACCCGGCCAACTCCGAGGTGCACGAGATCCGCGTCGCGGACGGAGCGCTGCGCACGCTGACCACCCGCCAGGGTCCGGATCACTCGCCGGCCGTATCGCCCGACGGCAAGCGCGTGGCCTATCTCGGTTTCGACGACCAGCGTCACGGTTACGAGAACACCCGCCTCTACGTGATGGACCGCGAAGGCCGCGACACGCGGGTCGTGAGCGCCGCGCTCGATCGCTCGGTAAAACAGCCGACGTGGGCGCCTTCGGGTCGCGAGCTGGTCGTGCACTACGAGGACGAGGGCAGCGTCAAGCTCGCCTCGCTCGCGCTCGACGGGCGGCTGCGAGTGCTCGCCGACGACGTGGGTGGCCTGTCGATCGGCCGCCCGTACGCGAGCGGCGACTACTCGGTGTCGAAGTCGGGCATGGTGGCCTACACCGCGGCCGGCCCCGACCGGCTGGCGGACGTGACGGTCGTGTCGTTGCGTGGCGGCGCGCCGAAGCGCCTCACCGACCTGTCGGGTGACCTGCTCGCGCAGCGCAGCCTCGGCCGGCTCGAGGAATTCTGGGTGCCGTCGTCGCACGACGGGCTGCGCGTCCAGGCCTGGATGATCACGCCGCCCGGCTTCGACCCGACGCAGAAGTATCCGCTGCTGCTCGAGATCCACGGTGGGCCGTTCGCAGCCTACGGACCGACCTTCGCGATGGAGCAGCAGCTCTACGCGGCGGCAGGCTACGTCGTGGTGTACGTCAACCCGCGCGGCTCCACGGGCTACGGCAAGGCATTCGGCAATGCGATCCACCACGCGTATCCCGGCCACGACTACGACGACCTGATGTCGGTCGTCGATGCCGTCATCGCGCGCGGCTTCATCGATCCGACGCGGCTGTTCGTCACCGGCGGCAGCGGCGGCGGCGTGCTGACCGCGTGGATCGTCGGCAAGACCGTCCGGTTCCGCGCGGCCGTCGTACAGAAGCCCGTGATCAATTGGACGAGCTTCGTGCTCACCGCCGATCGCTATACCTTCTTCTGGAAATACTGGTTCCCGGGCACGCCGTGGGAGCAACCGGAACAGTACTGGGCGCGCTCGCCCCTGTCGCTGGTGGGCAACGTGAAGACCCCGACGATGCTGCTCACGGGCGAAGAGGACTACCGCACGCCGATGTCCGAGTCGGAGCAGTACTACCAGGCCCTGCAGCTGCGGCGCGTTCCCACGGCCCTCGTGCGCGTTCCTGGGGCCGGCCACGGTCTCGACCGGCGACCGAGCCAGCTCGCAACCAAAGTGGCCTACGTCCTGGCCTGGTTCGAGCGCCACGCGTCGCCGGACGAAGCTACGAATTCCCCAGCCCGCTAGAACGCGGTAGAAAAGAGGCATCCTGGTCCGCTCCGCGCACTCAGGCGTGGCCGGGCCGGGGGGCCCCGCACCGTCGTGGACGACTTCTTCTTCATGATCTCGTTCCTGTTCTGGCCGCTCCTGATCATCGTGATGATCATGGCGTGGCGACGGCGGCGACGGCGCCTCGACGACGAGTTGCAGCAGACCCTGGGCGAGCTGGGCGGCGCCCTGCGTGACCTGCGCCACCGCGTCCGGCTGGTCGAGTTGCAGCTCGACCGCCTCGAGGGGCGTGGCCTCGCCGAAGCCCCGGCTGCGCCAACGGCCCAGGCACTCACTGAGGCGGCTCCTGCGCCGGCCGAGGTGGCTCCCGGCCCGCAGGAGATCGCGCCCGGGGCCGTCGCCGTCGAAGCCGCGGCGCCACCTGCGGAGGCTCCGCCACCCGGGCCCCGTCCAGTCGAAAAAGCGGTCTCCGAACTGAAGCGCCGGCGCCACGAGATCGAGCAGCGATTCATCGAGAACTGGACCGGCATCCTCGGCGCACTCGTGGTCGTGGCCGGCGTGACGTTCGTCGGCATCTACACGGCCCTGCAACTCGCGCCGGTGTATCGCTTCCTGCGCACGCTCGGCGTCGCCGGCGCGCTGGTCGGGGGCTCGTTCGCGCTGGAGCGTCGCGAGAGCTGGCGCAAGTTCGGCGGCTGGCTGCGCAGCGCCGGTGCGGCCATCGCCTTGTTCGCGTGCGCCGCGGCCGGCGGCCTTCCCGGACTCGGGCTGCAGTGGATCCACGCCCCGCTGCCCGCCCTCGGGCTGCTACTGGCGGGCATCGCGGCAAACCTGTTCCTCGCATGGTCGGGCGGGGTGCAGGTGCTCGCCACCCTGCACGTGCTGCTGAGCCTGGTGCCGCTCGCGATCGTCCCACCCACCACCACGGCACTCGCGATCGCGAGCGCCGTGAGCCTGTTCGGCGTGGTGCTGGCGGTACGCGGGCGCTGGGACCGTCACCTCGCCTTCGTGCTCGGCGCATACCTGCTGTTCCACGAGGTGTGGTTCGTGCGCATGGGCGACGCGCTCGACGCGGACGTGGCGCGTTACCTTGCGGCCGGCTGTGCGATGCTGGTGTTCGGCGCCGCGGCGCTGGTGCATCACCGTCGCGACTACGCGACGGCGGCAAAGCCATCACCCCTGCGCGTGGGCGTGCACCTCGCGGCCTGGCTGCTGCTGGCGCTCGCGCTGTTCGTGTACGTCCCGTCGTCGCCGGCGCGAGGCGCACTGCTGCTCGCGACCGGCGTCGTCGCGTATCGCCTCGGGCAGCGCGGCCGCGCGCTGCGCGTGCCGTGGCTGCTGCGCTCCGACACGCTGGCGGCCCAGGCACTCGTGCTGCTCGCGCTGTTGAGCGGGTTCGACCTGGGGCTCAGCGCGTCGCTGGTGCTGCTGTTCGTGTTCGCCGAGACGCTCGGGTTCCGCTGGCTCGTACCACGCGAGCAGGACGCGATGCTCGACCGCGTGGCCGATGCGCTGCCGGCGCTAGCCGCCACCCTGCTCGCCGTGGCGGGCGTCCTGGACCTCGGCCTGCCGGCGGACCGACATCTCGCCCTGGCGGCCGTGCTGTTCGTGGGTGCGGCGTTGGCGGTGATCGGCCAGCGGGTGCTGCGAGCGCCGCCCGAGGGTGACCCGACGCCCTCCTCGGCCCGTGAACTCGACGCGTGGTTCCGATCGCCGGGCACGCTGCTCGGCGCGCTCTCGGGCGTGCTCGTGGCGGTCGGCCTGGCCGCGCTGCTCGACCGGCCGTGGTTCGAGGCGGTGGCGCTGGTGGCCGGTGGCGCGCTCGTCATGGCCTGGACGCGACTGCGGCACGCCGGGCTGCAGGCGGGCGCGACGGTCGCACTCGCTGGCGCGCACGTCATGTCGTGGGGTTCGCTGCTGGCTGGCACGGATCTCTCCCCCGGCATGCTCACGATCCACCTGGCGCCGCTCGCGGCGCTCGCCGCACTGGCCACCTGGATCGCGCGACGGGGCTGGATCCGGCCGCTGGCGATCGCACTGGCCGGCATCACGGCGGGCATCGCCGCCTGGCTCTACTTCGAGCCGGTCTCCGCCCTGATCCCGCCGGTCGCCTGGCTGGTGCTGTCGCTGCTCGCGCTCGAACTCACCAACCGCCTCGCGCGGCGGGAGTCCCTCGTGGTGCTGATGCTGGGCTACGGCTACCTGGCGGCCTTCGTCGTGGCGTACGTCGTGGTCATCCTGCAGTCGCCCGCCTACGTCGGTGTCGTGAGCGCGCGGCTGCTCATCGAGTTGTTCGCGATCGCCGTGCTTGGCTACTGGTGGCTGTTCCGGCCGCGAGAGGCGCTCGCCGCCGGGCGTTCCTGGCGGCTGGTGCACCCGATGTTCGTCGAGCTGATCCTGGTCGGCACCGCCGTGACGGTCGTGGTCGAAATGGCCGCCCAGTGGTGGGCCGTGGCCTGGGCGGTGATCGCGCTTCTGCTGCTGTCACCGCCGGCCGAGCGCCTGTTCGACGCACGCGCCCGGTTGTACTCGCTGGTGTTCTACTGGGTCTCGGTCGTCGACATGGCCGTCGTGATGAGCACCCTCGAGGTGCCCTCGCAGCAGTGGTTCGAACAGCCCGAGTTCACGTCGCTGGTCGCCATCGCGCTGCAGGTCGCTTACGTGGCGTGGGCGCAGCGGCGGTTGCTGCTCGAGGCCCTCGAGCTTCCGGTCCCGCTCGGCGTGCTCGGCCGGGTCGGCACGGCCGTGGCGAAGCGCCGCAACCTCTACGTGTACTACCCGCTGTTCGCCGGCGTCGCGCTGTTCCTGTACTGGCGCTTCGACCGGTCGCTGCTCACGCTGCTGTGGGCCACCGAGGCGTTCGTCGTGTTCGTGCTGAGCGCGTGGCTGCGCGAGAACCAGTTCCGCTACGTGGCGCTGGCGGGGCTGGCCGCCTGCCTGGCGCGGCTGGTGCTCGTCGACATGGCCGAGGCCAATCTCGCCCTGCGCGGCGTGGTATTCATCGGCGTGGGCTCGCTGATGCTCGGCATGAACGCCATCTACAACCGCTACCGCGCGAGGTTTGCCACGTGAAGGCCGGCGCGCGCCTCGGCCTGCTGGTGGTGCTGCTTGCCTGCGGCGTGGCACTCATCACGGTGCTGCACCGGGCGCGCGTTCAGCCGCCGCTCGCATCGACGTTCACCAGCGCCTTCCAGGTCGTCGGCGCGCCGCTCAAGCTCGTCGACCGCGTCGCGAGCCGCGTGCTGCCGGTCAGCGAACTCGACGAGAAGGAACTCGGTGACGTCTACCGCAAGAGTTACGACCCGCAGGCGACGCCCGCGAGCCGCGAGCAGCGCTACGTCGACTCACTGGTCGCGGAGCTGCAACCGCTCACCGGCAAGCCGTTCCCGTACCGCGCCTACGTCGTGGACTACCCGATGCCGAACGCGATGGCGCTGCCGGGCGGCGTCGTGCTCGTCACGCGCGACCTGCTGACCACGCTGCGCTCCGAGGCGGAACTCGTCGCCGTGCTCGCGCACGAGTTCGGCCACATCGAGCGCGGCCACTGCTTCGATACGGTGCGCTTCGAGCTGCTCGCCCGCAAGGTCGGCGCCGAGCCGCTCGGCACGCTCGCCGACTTCGCCGCAGCGATCCTGCTGCGGCATTCCTACAGCAAGACGATGGAGCACGAGGCGGATGCCTACGCGTTCGAGCTGCTGACCAACAGCCGCTACGACCCGCGCGGCGTGGGCGGCAGTTTCGAGTCGCTGCTGGCATACCAGGCCACGCACGACATCCCGTCGCCGCAGCGGGCGAGCCCGATCCGCGACTACTTCACCTCGCACCCGCCGCTCGAGGTACGCGCCGAGGAATTCGGCCAGCGGGCCGGCGCGTGGTGGCTGCGCCATCCGGAGGAGCGGCGCTACGCCGGCCGGCGCAACCTCGAGGCCCTCGTCGCGCTGCCGCGCCATGAGCTCGCCGACGAGTGGGTCGGGGCTCAGGAGAACCCGCCATGAACGTCAACCAGCACCCGCCGCCGCAGCGCGGCTCCCTCCTCTCCCACGTCGAAGGCGCCGAGAAGGCCTTCCTCGCGGGTCCTCGCGCGCGGGAAGCCGACCTCGAGAGCGCCGTGCGGATCTTCCTCGAGTTCCTGCGCGCCTTCGAGAGCTTCGAGTTCGCGCAGCCGTGCGTCACCGTGTTCGGCTCGGCGCGTTTCCAGGAAGGGCATCGCTACTACGATCTCGCGCGGGAGGTCGGCGCCGAGCTGGCGAAAGCCGGCTATGCCGTGATGACGGGCGGCGGCTCCGGGATCATGGAGGCGGCCAATCGCGGCGCGCGCGAGGCTGGCGGCCTGAGCATCGGCTGCAACATCACGCTGCCGCGCGAGCAGAAGCCGAACAAGTACCTCGACCGCTTCATCCAGCTCGATCACTTCTTCGTGCGCAAGGTGATGCTGGTGAAGTACTCCAGCGCGTTCGTGGTCATGCCCGGCGGCTTCGGCACGCTCGACGAGGCCTTCGAGATCGCGACGCTGATGCAGACCAACAAGCTCGAGCACTTCCCGCTGGTCGCGGTGGGCAGCGATTTCTGGGCCGAGCTGATCGACTTCGCGCGCGACACGCTGGTCCGGGAAGGCACGCTGAGCCCGGAGGAAGCGCGCTTCATCCACATCGTGGACACGGCGTCCGACGTGGTACGACTGGTGCGCGAGAACGTCTAGCTTCGGCGCGCCCGCGGTTCGCAGGCGCCGGGCTCGAACTCGCGGTTCGAACCCGGCGCCGCTGATGTGCCAGTCTCAGGCGGCAGCCTTCGGCGGCTCCGGTTTGCGCTTCTCAGCCTCGGCGTACGCCTCTCGCACCGGGTGCTCGTAGTCGTTCTTCTCCCAGTCGCGGTACTGCGGCGGGATCGGGTTGATCGCGCCGGCCGCGAGCCAGTCGAGCTTGCCGTCCATCAGGAGTCCCGAGACCTTGTCGTACTGGCGGTTGAAGTTGCTCTTCACCGCCCTGAAGCTGGCCTCGATGCGGCGGCGCGCGTCGCTGCAGTACAGGTCGGCGAGTTCCTGCGGCGTCTGGTCGGCCGGATTCTGCGCGACCAGGTGATCGGCATACGACAGCGTCGCGCCCATCACGAACAGCTCGACGCCGATGTCCACGAAGTTACCGAGTACGATCTGCTCCTTCTCGAGCTTCGGCCCGTAC
>Ga0113563_10001097_pt1 | contig 14741 bp, 14 predicted proteins | sample Mud3Dept3metaG_FD_80117 | JGI IMG/M metagenome (GOLD analysis project Ga0113563, IMG submission 80117) | Freshwater wetland microbial communities from Ohio, USA, analyzing the effect of biotic and abiotic controls - Mud 3 Core 4 Depth 3... | ecosystem: Environmental > Aquatic > Freshwater >...
CCCCGGGCTGCGGTGTTCACTCCAGAAATGGTTTTCAGCAAGGTAGATTTCCCGGCTCCATTGGCCCCCAGAACAACCAGGAGCTCTTTTTCTTGAACATCCAGGGATACCCCGTAAATAGCCTGCACGTTGCGATAATAAACATCCAAATCCCTTATCTCAAGCATGGTGAAAATCGCCTTTCCCTAAATAAGCCTCAATCACATCGGGGTTTCGCCGGATGTCTGCGGGCTTTCCTTCCGCGATTTGTTTTCCGGAGTTGATGACCACGATCCGGTCGCAGGTATTCATCACCGCAGGCATGTTATGCTCGATGAACAAAATCGAGGTCCCCTTTTCCCGGATTCGCCGGATCATCTTAAGGGTTTCGGCCACCTCCTCGGCGATCATCCCAGCCGTGGGTTCATCGAGGAGAAGAATGCGCGGCGAAGAACACATAGCCAGGGCGATCATCAGCCGCCGTTGCTCGGCGGAAGTAAGCCTTTCCACCGAATAATGAGCTTTGCTCTCTAGGTTTACCAAGCTCAGGCATTGTTGGATCTGGCCCTCATCGACATTTTGCCGCAGGACTTCACAGCCCACCCGAATGTTGTCCGCGACCGTGTGGGTGAAGAAAAGGCGGGTAGTCTGAAAAGTCCGTCCAATTCCCAGCCGAGCGTACTGATAGACAGGGAGACCGACAATATTTTCCCCATTGACCAGTACTTCACCGCTGTCCGGCCGGTAAAGGCCGGTCAAAAGATTGAAGACCGTGCTTTTGCCGGCACCATTGGGACCGATGAGTCCCAAAATCTCGTTCGGGGCCAATTGGAAGGAAAGATCTTGGACGGCATGAACTCCTCCAAATTTTTTGGTCAACCCCTTGACTTCGAGCATTCCTTCAGTCTCCCTTTTTGGTTCTGCGGTATTCGTAAATGGTTCCTATGATTCCACTGGGCATGAAGAGCATAACCAGAATAAGAACGATCCCAATGACTATGTAACGGGCATCTGTCGTAAAGCGAAGTAACTCAGGAAGGCCCATGGCGACTCCACCGCCCATGATAGCTCCCAGGGTGGTACCAATTCCTCCTACGATCATCCCCATGATCATTGAAAAAGAATGGGCAAAAGAGAAGAGGTCAGGATGAATATAGTTAATGTAGTGAGCCATAATCCCGCCGCATAGCCCGCTGATGGAGGCGCTCAAGGTAAAAGCAATCATCTTGATCCGAAGGGTGTTGATCCCAAGTTGTTCAGCGAGATTTTCGTCGGCCCGGATGGCTCGAATCTTTCGGCCGAAACGGGAATACAATACCCTGTGAGTCAGAATCAAGACCCCCAAGGAAACGAGGAGAATTAAATAATAATAATGCATGGGGTCCATAATGGGGCCGTATATTTCGGCTAACCCCCGGTCTCCTCGTGTCACCTCCCCCCAGTTGTGAAAAACTAGGCTGATGATCAATCCGAAGGCCAGGGTGGTAATTGCGAAGTAATGACCTCTCACCCGGAAGGCCGGATACCCAACGAATAAACTCATGAATCCAGCTAGGGCGGTTCCAGCGATCAAATTCAGGGCAAAAGGGGTCCCTGCTTTCAAGGTTAAAAGTGCGGCTGTGTACGCTCCGAGGCCGTAGAAAGCGCCATGACAAATGGATATATAGCCCATCGATCCAACCAGGTTTAAACCCATGATGAGCATTGCCCATATCCCCACCATGGCTAGGATGTGGAGAATATAAAAGCTCACTAGAAAAGGCATCAAGAATAATCCGCCAATGACTACCAGAACCACAAATGTTCGAGAAGTCAATTTTTTCTGGATCATCCGATTCTTTCCTTCGTTCCAAAAAGTCCCGAGGGTTTAAATAGCAAGACAAGAATAATGATTACAAAAGCGAATAAATCCTTATAGGCACTGGAAAGAAAAGTGGCTCCCAGACTTTCCGCCAGGCCAATGATCAATCCCCCGACCGCCGCACCAACTACGCTTCCCATACCACCCAAGATGATGGCCCCAAACCCCTTTACGACGATGTAATCTCCCATGTTCGGGAAGACACTGAAAACGGAACCGATTAACGAGCCGGCGATAGCCGTTAGAATACAGGAAACTCCAAAGGTCGTAGCTCGGATATGGCCGATATGGATACCCATAAGCACGGCGGCATCCCGATCCTGAAAAATGGCCCGTACGGCATCCCCCGTTTTGGTATGCATCAGGAAGATGTGCACTCCCAGAATTAAGAGGACGCCGACTACAATAACCAATGCTCTTTCCAGAGAAAAAGACCTTCCCCAGAAGCTCAAGGTTTGCCCCACGAGAGCCGAGATGGAGATAGACTTGTGCTCATGGCCCCAGATAAAAAGGGCTGTATTATCCAGGATAAAAAGGAGTCCCAGAGCGACAATCAGAAGACTTTCCGGTGGCTTTTTTTGAAGGGGACGGTAGGCCACTCGCTCAATAACCAGACCGAGAAGGATGATCATTCCAACCGAGATGACCAATGATGGCAGATAGGAAAGGCCCAACAGGCGGGTACCCGTAAAGGTAAAATAAGCCCCCAGAGCATACAGGCCGGCTTGGGAGAAGTCGGGAATTTCCAGCACGCCGTAAATCAATACTAAACCCAGGGCGATTAAAACGTAAATCGAGCCCAAGACAATCCCATCAATAATTGCCCAAGCAAGCATGAATAATCCAGGATCCTTTCTGGGGGGTTATTATTCTTCCATGGGAGTCCGGTACGACTCAGGAGGGACAATACGGCGTCCAGGAAGTGGGGCGGAGGCCGAATAAATCTCGTCCACGCGAATCACCCCGGCGGCACGAACCCCAAAATATGTGTTGTATTTAAATTCGGGCAGTTCGTTTAGGTATTCAAAATAAGACCCAGAGGTTTGAAAACCCTGAAAAGTCCCCTTAACCTGGTAAGAAATAAATTTTTCTGGCAAAAACACGTTAACCGCGACAGGTCTGCCGGGTTTTAAGTTATTTTTAGTTTTCACCCCAACTGTATCTGCATAGATTAAGGTTTCTTCATCCGCAGCTCGAAGGGACCCAATATACACAACATTTGGGCACCCGTCCTCTCCAACGGTCGCCAAAAATTTAACCGACTTCGGGTCATTAAATTTCTCGATTACTCGGCGAGGCATCTTGGCCATTTTTGCACCCAATTGATGGTAGGAGGTTCAATTCACAGGAAGAGAATATTCCTGAAAATATTCTCGGATCTGATTCATTTCCTCTCCCGAAGGGGCTTTCAGGTCCACGAGTCTATAATCCATTTTAAAGCGGCGATACTTGTCCCTTCCCAATGGGTGGTAAGGAAGAAGTTCGACGCGCTTCACATTTCGAATAGAAGAAATCATTCGGGCCAGGGATCGCAATATTCCCGGGTCGTTATTGACCCCCGGAATCACAGGGATTCGGATCCAGACCTCTTTTTCTGTCTTGCCCAGCTTTTGAAGGTTCTCGAAGATCAAATGGGGATCTACCCCGCAATAGTCCCGATGGGCTGAAGGGTCCGGGTGCTTTAGGTCGAAGAGAACCAGATCCGCCTGTTTGACCACCGATTCCAGTACGGGATAAGGAGCCAGACCACTCGTATCCAAAGCGGTATGCAAGCCCGCCTCCCGGCAGAGGGCCAGCAATCTTTCCACAAACCCTGCTTGAGAGAGGGGCTCCCCTCCGCTTATGGTGACCCCTCCACCGGAGGTTTCGAAAAAGACCCGATCTTTTTCCAGCTCGGCCAGAACCTCCGCGACCCCATACATCCTTCCTACGCGTTCCCTAGCTCCGGCGGGGCAGGACTCGACACAGGCACCGCATACCGTGCAGCGCGCGGGATCAGTGTTAAGGCCATCCTCTGTTTTTTGGATGGCTTCCTGCGGGCAAACTTGTAAACAATCCAGGCAGCCGATGCATTTTTCGTTATACCAAACGATCTCCGGAGGAAAGTGCAGACCCTCGGGGTTATGGCACCATTGGCAACGCAGCGGGCATCCCTTCATGAACACGGTCGCGCGAATCCCAGGCCCGTCCTCGGTGGAAAAATGTTGGATATTGAATATGGTTCCGGTTGGTTCCTGATTCATGGCCCACAGCTCGCTCAGGTTTCAAAGACCGTGCGCGCAATAATCTCATCCTGAAGGGCCTTGCCAATCATGGTGAAATAGGCGTTATATCCCGTAACCCGAACAAGGAGGTTTTGGTACTTCTCAGGATGCTTTTGGGCCTCCCGCAACATGTCTGCATTGATCATGTTGATTTGCATCGCCGTTCCGCCCAACTTTTCATAGGCTCGCAGCAGGGCTCCAAATTTTCTGCGATGTTCTTCATCCCGAAGACTCGCCGGGCTAAAGCTCGGAGTATAAGAAGCGCCGTTGGGAACGGTTTCGAAGCCCAAATGAGTCACAGATTTAAAGGCAGCCGTCGGGCCTTTCCGGTCCATCCCCTGTGTGGGGCAGACGGCGTTCGACAAAAAATCTCCCGCGCGGCGGCCGTCTGGGGTGGCAGACATGTTGAGGCCAAAAGAAATAAAATAGTTCCAGGAGAGATACCCCGCCCGATAGCGACGACCATTGAAAGTATAATATCGGCCCACCTCCTTAGACCAATACTGAGAAATCTCCCTCGCGATACTGTCAGCTTGAGGGTCATCGTTTCCAAACTTGGGAGCCTGATTCAGAAGACGAAGGCGGATTTTTTCAAAACCCTCAAAATTCTTCAGGATGGCGCTAGTCAAGTCAGTCATGTTCACTTTACCATCCTCAAAAACCAGTTTCTTTACCGCACAAAGAGAATCAGCTGCGGTGGCAAATCCGCCACCCTCCACGGTTACAAAGTTATATTTCGCTCCCCCTTGGGTGACGTCTTTGCCCGAATCCAGGCATCCCCGAACCATGGTGGAAAGGTAAGGAACAGGCTCAAAGTGTCCCCGAAGCTCATCGGCCTGGTTGTGCAGATCAACCGCGATCTTAAGGAGATGGCTGAGCTGCTTAAAATAGGCGGTCTTAAACGCATCGAAGTTTAGAAAAGAAGCAGGGTCGCCCGTATCCAAACCGGTCTGCTCGCCGGTCTTGAGGTCTTTCCCCCGGGAGAATACCCATTCCACGGGCTTGGCAAGGTTGATATTGACATCTACCGTTCCGGATCGGTCATTGCCCTGAGCGGTGTTCTCCAGGCAACCGACAACTCCGTAGTCGACGGCTTCCTCGTGAGAGATACCAGCATTTTCCAGCGCCCGGATTGACATGCTGTCAAAATTAAGTAGAAAGGGCGCTCCCTGGGCTCTGGCAACCATCCCGAGAAGAAAATCCATGAATTCATCTGGTGTGTTGGCGTGCAAACGAACATTAAGCTTAGGCTCCAAGAGATTGATTTCCTCGGCTACTTCCAGGATAAGGTATGTGAGATCGTTGGTCATATCCTTACCCAGAGGGCCCATTCCGCTCAATGTAATGAGCTGACCGTCTCCGGCGGTGATTCCCTGCCTTCCCCCGGCAGTCCCAAAGTGGTCATAGGCGTAATTGTGTTTGATATCAAAACAGGCGAAGAGTTCTTTAGCCTCCTGCCGCGTGATCCGGTTTTCTCGTAAATCTTTCTCATAATATGAATAAAGGTATTGATCCATACGCCCGTAAGAAACCCCGGGCCCTGGGTATGATTCGGCCATCAAAATAAGCATGTGCTGAAACCATAAAGATTGCAGCGCCTCGTGAAAATTACGGGCGGGGCCGTACGGAACCTGCTGGCAATTTTCAACAATGTTCAGGAGTTCTCTTTTCCGCAGAGAGTCCGGTTCCTTTTCGGCCATTTTTTTGGCAAGCCGAGCATAGCGTTCGGCAAACCTTTTAACTCCCTGGCAGCAAACGATGAAAGCCCGAGCCAAGGTTTTCTGCTGGTCCCCGTAACTTTGTTCCAGGACCTTGCGGGCGTTGGCCTCTATAGCTTGAAATCCCCCAGCAAGAATCGAAGGGTGATCCGGTATGATATGGCCTTGAATAGCGCCACAATTCAAAACCCCCTCGCGGATCATTTTTTTCACGGCGGAAAAGAAGATTTTTTCCTTTTCCCAAAAAGCCCTGCTCTCTTCTTCATTCAGGCAGCTGGAGAAAGCCGTGGCAAAATGGGCTCCGACAATCAGTTCTCCGCCCAGGATGAAAATAGGATGGTGCTCAAGAACTTTGGCGAAGAACTGAGCATGCCGAACAAGGATGGACTCCTCCCAAAAGGTGTCCGGTAAATCCACCTTTTGGGCCATCGCTAGAAGCGTGTCCTGCACAGAATCCAGCCCGACCACGAACTCAGGAACGATGGTCCTCTCGTGGGGGGAGTAAACGCTGTCCCAGGGTTTCCCGGTAGTATAGGAAACAACTTCATTCCGAAAGTACGATCGGTTATCGTAATTCCAGTATTCTTCCCGAAGGTTTTTCACCCGAGGGGGGAGCGATTCTGAAGGCCGCCAAACCTGGTAGGCATCCATCTTTTGGGCAAGAGCTTGGGCCATTTTAACCTCTTTCCACCCCAAGGGGCGCTGAAAATGTCGATTTCACACCCAATGGCGCACCATTGGGTTACTTTGCATCCTGGTAAACTTCTTACCGGGTAAACTCCTCCTGCAGGATTACAAGGCCAACCAAGAACAACGGGTTATTGACCTTTGACTTCCTGGATCTCCCCGCCGATCACCGAGTAGTATTTTTCCGTAGTCCATCCCTTATCTTTCCATTTGAGGACAACCGCCAACGAGTAGGCCTGCCTGTTTTTATCGAAGATTCGCCCTCCCCCCAAATCAACATAGGGGGTAACATAGGAATCTAGAATGGGCGTTTTCTCCAAAGCGCTTCGGATCTTTTCCTTATCCGTGACAGAGCCTGCAGTTTGAAATGCCTTCACGACCATAAAAGCAGCATCCCAAGCCCACATGGTGAGATCCGCCGGGAAATATCCATACCGTTTCTTGAATCCCTGATACCATTCTTGAGCGGCTTTCGTAGGCAGCACGTTTGGATCGACTCCCCGGGATTCATATACATTGGCCATAGCCAAGTTGTAGTTGTCGCCGATTAAATCCTTGGCCTGCTCTGGGGTCATACCGGTGTATCCACCAAGAGGCTTCTTGAGCCCAACTTCAAAAGCCTGTTTGTACACCAATCCGTTGTGTTGGGTACTGCCAGCGACATAGACCGCATCCGCCCCGGAATCCTTAACTTTGCTGAGGAGAGGGTAGAAATCTTGAACCTGTCCGGGTATGTACCAATTCTCCGAAACGATCGTTCCGCCCGCTTTCTCGGAAACTAACTTCCACATCTTAAAGCAATCCCGGGCAAAATCCGTGTCGGCACCCACGACGGCTAATTTCTTTGTTTTTAACCCCTTCATAAAGAAGTCAGCTAGTGGGGGAGCACATTGGGATGCATCTGGTCGTATACGGAAAATGTGAGGATTTTTTTCAGTGATACCAAGGGTTGCGGCCAAAATGATTATGGCAGGGGTTTTGCTATTTTCAATGGGACCGGCAGCCACCCGGGTGATGGGCGTTCCCCCCAAAAGGATTAAAGGGACCTTGTCGGAATAAAGGGCTTTTTTAACCATGCCGGGTCCTTCCACCTCGGGCTTCGAGGCACTGTCATAGGTGAGAACCTCCAATTTGTATTTTTGTCCGGCCACTTCAAATCCCTTTTTATTGATCTCTTCCAGGGCCCAGTTCATAGCATCCCGCATCGGGACCCCATAAACCGCATAAGGTCCTGTCAGATCATGCAGAAAACCAACCTTGGCTGTTTTAAGAGAAGCCGCCATTAGAGAGGAAGGATCACTAACCCCCAAAGAAAATAAAAAGATTCCGGAGAATATTAGAAGACGATAAAATCCTTTTCTGCTCTTATCCATTTTTTTCTCCTTTCTTATGCGTCGCAGCTTAGAATTTTCTTCCTTATTACGCTTATTCATTTTACTGAAAACCTTGGCTTTTGTCAAAGATGAATGAATCTGGGTTTGGCATGAAGGACCGGAAGGATTCTCACGCTTATCCGATGTTGGGAAACCGATCCTTTCGAAGAGGCAAAAGGGCTATTAGGCGAAATCCGGAGAGGAGGGCTGAAATCAAGATGTCGGCTGAGATGGTGGTCAAGGTGAGGATCGCAAAAGCCGTGACGGAGGTGGGTGGACCGGGGGGAGGGGGAGAGAATCGGGTAGGTCTTTTCAACTCTTGTGGCTGCGCCTTGGAGACCGTGTACCCAACTAAATCCATTTTGGGAAGATGGACATCCAGGATGAACCGGGGATTGGATAAGGTTCGAGAATACCCATGGGATAAATAGTCCGGTGAACACTGTGCTAAAATTGTGATAGAAATAACTCAAAAAGATCAAAATAGATAGAATAAAACGGAATAGATAGAAATGAAATTCTATTGTGATCTTAACCGGTTACGGGAAAACCGGACCAATATCAAGGAGTTAGAGAAAAAAAGATTTTTCGCACTCAAAATCCCGTGGGGTCTGGCTCCGTGTCGGTTCGATTCCGACCGCCGGCACCAATTTTTTCAATTAGTTAGGGACCCTCCGGGGTCCCTATTTTTTTGAATTGAAAAGCCCGTCTGAACTATGCCTGAACTTTCTCGAGTTTTTTGTTCCACCAATAAGAGGTCTAATTTCCGCATAGCTTCCAAGGCATCATCCTGATCTACCGTAAGGTGTGCCTCAGGTCATGGAAGCGGAAGTTCTTTATTTTTGCCCCTTCTAATGCGTTTTTGAACCCCTCTCTTCTGTCTTTTAACGGCCGACCTCTGTAAGTGAAGACAGAACCAGTCTTGCTCTTCCGAGCATATTGTTGCCTAAAAATGCTCCAGAGCACGTCGTTAAAATACAAGCGTCGGGGCCCTGAGGTCGTCGTGTCCTTGGGTTGAAGGTCTATAAATCCCACCTGCATATTCACTTTTTCCCAGGTAAGATTTAAAATTTCACCCCGCCTCATCCCGGTGTAGTATGCAGGGAGAAAATCCAAGAAAGGATGTGGGGGAACGCACCGAAATAATTCAATTGACATAGAGGGAAATGGGGTGATAGAGAAGGGGCGATGTCGAGATTCACTTGCCTTGATTCTCCGAGAGTTTTTCAGCATATTATCATCTGGGCATTGAACACCGAAAAATGTTCAGGGATAATTGCGGTGGGGAAAATTTTCTTGAGCGGAGGGAGATCATTCGAAGTGGGAATCTAACGGTTCGTGCATGAAATTAAAAAGCATGTGCTTCATCTCGAAATGAGATTGAGCGGGATTGGGCCTTTGCCGGGAATCGATGGTAGGAAATGATCTCTTCTTCCTGTGATCCAGGGGCATTTCAAAGCGAATGTTGAAGATGAAAGGAGACTGGGAATGAGTTCACTAAAGCCGTCGGCCAGACTTGGCCGTTTGCTCCGTCAGGATGATTGGGAGAAACTCGGGCGACCGACCCAGGAACAAGTCTGCGACGCCATTGATGAAGGACGCCTCGAGGAAGCGAAGCGTCTGTCCCGGTATATGGTTCCGGAAAACAAGGCCCTCCACGATTTTTTCTGCGACTTGATCTGGAATATCTTGAGCGAAGTGGCCAAACGCCACGGGGAAGAGGAGATGGCGGACATCCTAAAGAGGAGCCAGGAAACGTGGATGATGAAACGCACGTGGAAAGGGTTTCTCACTCTCTCCGTGGAAGAACGGGTTCAAATCGAGGCCGAGATCATGCGTTCCCACCGCTGTGGTCCAAAGCAGGACGGCACCATCCGGGTGGTCGAGGATGAGGACTGCTATTCCATCATCATGGATCCGTGTGGAAGCGGCGGGAGAATGCGCCGGGGCGACCCTTTCGATCGAACACCCTCCCGCCTCGGACCCCCTTACCACTTCGGTGCAACTCAAGAGGCCCGGGACTGGAACTGGAACAAGAAGGGGGTTGGGTATTATTGCGTTCATTGCGCATTCAACGAAATCCTTCCGATGGAATGGGGCGGCCATCCCCTCTGGGTTGTAGATTACCCTGAAGATGCCGACAAGCCTTGCGTTTGGCACTTCTACAAAACAGCGGAGAAGATACCGGAGGTCTATTACACCCGGGTCGGACGCAAAAAACCGGGTCCCGGCGAAGGGAGATATTGATTTGCCTGGGGTGATCTTTTGACGGGCCAAGAAAAACGGTCCGGTGCAATTGAACGGAGGAGGCAGATGCTGGGCAATGACATGAAGTTGGAAATGCTGCGAAAGATGCTCCTGATCCGGCACCTGGAGAAGGCATGGGGAGATGCTTACTTAAACGGGGAGATCGAAGGGATCCCCCCCGCCCTGAGCACGGGTCAGGAGGCCGTGTCGGTCGGAGCGTGCCTGGCACTGGAGGCTGGGGACTTCGTCTTCACCACGCATCGGGGCCAGGCCCCGCAGGTGGCCATGGGGCTCGATCCCAAGAGGATCCTGGCGGAGCTATATTGCCGCAAAACAGGGTACAACAAAGGAAAGTCATACCACGTTACGGACTTCAGTCGGGGTGTCATCGGGATGGGAGGCATCGTTGCGGGACAGGTACCGGTGGCCGGAGGCATGGCGCTGGCGAATCAGATGAAAGGAAACGACCGGGTCTCTCTGTGTTTCTTCGGCGACGGGGCAAGTAATGAAGGAGCCGTGCACGAGACGGCGAATCTGGCCGCGATCTGGAATCTGCCGCTGATCATGCTCTGCGAGAACAACGGCTATTGCATCTCGCTCCCCGTGTCCAGGCAGATCAAAGCCGCTCACATTTCCGATCGCGCGGCCGGCTACGGGATGGCGGGGGCATGGGTGGAGGGAAACGATCCCGTCGCCGTGTATGAGACGGTTAGCCAAGCCGTGAAAAGGGCGCGTTCCGGGAACGGTCCCTCTTTCATTGAGGCAATCACCGTCCGGTTAAGCGGGCATCTGGTGCATGATCCCCAACGCTACCGTTCCCAGGCGGAAATCGAGGCGGCCTGGGAGAAATGCCCGATCAAAGGATTCGGCACCCGACTGCAAAATGAAGGTCTGATCACCCGCGGCGGCATTTCGGAGATGGAGGCGCAAGTTGCTCGAGAGGTGGAAGCAGCCGTTCAGTTTGCCAGGGAAAGTCCTCCCCCCGAGCTGGAAGAAGCATTTGAAGACCTGTGGGGTTGAGTTTGAGAAAGGTGGGGAGTCATGATTGACAAGAAACTTTTTCGGGCGGAAGGAAAAATCAGTCCCGAACAGCGCGAGTGGCCCAGTGTACGGGAAGCCATCAAAGAGGCCATGCGGGAAGAGATGAGACGCGACCCCCGGGTGTTTCTAATGGGAGAAGACATCGCCGGGGCAGCCCCCTTTGGAGTTACGGCGGGGTTGGGGAAGGAATTCGGCGTCGAACGGGTCCGCGATACGCCGTGCTCCGAAGTTGCCGTGCTGGGGGCCGCCATCGGGGCCGCGATGGGGGGCATGCGGGCGATCATGGAACTCCAATTCGGGGATTTCATGTCCGTGGCCATCGATCAATTGACCCACCAGGCGGCCATGCTCCGTTATCTGACCGGTGGACAGGTCCGCGTTCCCATTGTGGTCCGGCTTCCGTGTGGCGGTTATCAGGGTGCCGGTTCACAGCATTCCCAGTGCATGTATTCCTGGTTTGCCCATGCACCCGGCATCAAGGTGGCGCTTCCCGCAACGGCCATGGACGCCAAAGGATTGATGAAATCGGCCATTCGGGATGATAATCCCGTCCTTTTTTTCGAGCACAAGGCCCTTTACAGAACGCGCTGGCCGGTTCCAGAGGAATACCGAGACCCCGATTTCTTGATTCCCTTCGGGCAATCCATGATCCGAAGGCAAGGAGATGACCTAACCGTGGTGGCCACCCTGGCGATGGTTCATTATGCGTTAGAGGCTGCAAGGCGACTGGCCGAAGAAAACATCTCCTTAGAAGTGATCGACCCTCGTACCCTTGTCCCCCTGGACAGGCAGACCATTATAGCATCCGTGAAAAAAACCGGTCGGCTCATGGTGGCCGACGAGGCTTACCAAACCTGCGGGATTCACGGCGAAGTCATTGCGTCGGTTGTGGAAAAGGTTTTCAAGGATCTAAAGACGGCCCCGCGCCGGATCGGCAACCCGGGCGTCCCGGTTCCCTTTGAGCCTAGCCTCGAAGACACCGTGCTGCCTACGATAGACAAGATCGTTAGCGCTGCAAGGGAGATGATGCGGCCTTAGGGTATGAAGAGAAACGGTGGCCGATTGACCCACCGTCCCTCCCTTTGACCCAAAAATCAGTATTTGTCCACAGTAAATTCATGATGATTTAGGATTTCATTCTTATACCTCCAAGTTAGTGACCAGAAAATGGAAGGATCCTTATTTTCGTCTCTAGTGAATGGGATGGCAAAGGTCCTTTATAATGCCCGAATAAGGGAAATAATGAATTTCTAACCAATCGGATCAGAAGAAGGAGGAAACATGGGGGAACAAGTGCTGTGGGGCTATATGGGAAAGGTCCTGCGGGTGGATCTGACCCAGGGGGTGATCAAGGAAGAGCGGTTGGAGAGGGAACTGGTGGAGAATTATCTCGGGGGCACGGGTTTGGGGGCGGAGTATCTGTACCGAGAGGTTCCTCCTGGGGTAAGTTGGGATGACCCGGAAAATCGCATCATTATGGCATCGGGTCCCTTGGGGGGAACGACGGTATCGGGGACGGGGACGTTTTCTTTGGTGACCAAGGGGCCGATGACGAACTTAGCCGTTTCGACGCAGGCCAATGGGTTTTGGGGAGCGTTCCTCAAATTCGCAGGGTATGACGCAGTCATTATCCAGGGACGAGCGGATCGTTGGAAGTATCTTTATATAGGAGAGGGAAAGGTAGAATTAAGGGATGCCTCGGCCTTGATGGGCAAGGACACTTGGGAGACAGAGGAAATCATCCGTCGGGGGCTTGGGGCAGGGCAGAGGGTGAGTGTATTTGGAATCGGGCCTGCGGGGGAAAAATTGGTTCGTTTTGCGGCTGTGGCGGGGGATCAGGGGCATATTGCCTCGAAGAATGGGTGCGGTTGCGTGATGGGTTCCAAGCGTCTGAAGGCTATTGCGATCTGCCGGGAGCAGGGCGCTGTTCCGGTGTCCGACAAGAGTCTTTTGGCGGAGAAGGTGAAGGCGTTGGATTTGGATGCGAAAGAAAATCGGGGCGGCCAGATGTACAAATGGGGAACTGGAGGAGGTTTTTCCGGTCATGCCCTTGCCGGGAGTCTCCCGATTCGCAATTACACGACGAATATTTTCCCTGAACATGAGAAGATGAGCGGGCAGTATATCCGAAGTCACTTCGAGTACCGAAACAAGCCCTGTTGGGCTTGCAGGATGGTACACACGAAATACATGAAGGTTACAGAAGGGGTATATGCCGGTGCTGAAGGAGAAGAGCCGGAGTATGAATGCCTGGCTGCTTGGGGACCGGTAATCGGGAATACAGACCCCGGTGCGGTCATCGTGCTTTCCGATTTGACGGATCGGTTGGGGTTAGACATAAATGAAGCGGGTTGGACCATTGGTTGGGTGATGGAATGTTATGAGAAGGGGATCTTCAGCCGCGGGGACCTGGATGGCTTGGACATGAAGTGGGGGAATGTGGAGGCTGTCCGCGAGATGTTGAAAAAGATCAGTCGGCGGGAGGGGATTGGAGACCTTTTAGCGGAAGGGGTGATGCGGGCATCGGAAAAGATAGGTGGCGAGGCGGTCAAGATGGGGGTATACGTCTGCAAAGGTGCGACACCGAGAGGGCATGATCACCGGGCCATATGGGCGGAAATGTTGGATACTTGTGTTTCAGCCACAGGCACTATTCAGTCTGTATCGCGGATGGTTCCGCTTCCTGTTTTTGGTCATCCGCCGGTGAGCAACCCCTTTTCTCCGTGGGAGGTGGCAGGGGCGAGTGCGAAAGCAGAGGGTTGGTATGTGTTCCTAGATTGTCTTGGGCTTTGCCGGTTTACAGCCATTGACCCGAAACTGACCCTGGATTGTGTGAATGCGGTGACGGGGAGAGGATTGACGTTGTCGGATGCGCTGATGATTGGGCGGCGGATTATAAACCAGTTGCGGGTGTTTAATCTCCGGCATGGGTTGGATTCTGCTTTAGAGGTTCCTTCGGCTCGTTATGGGTCTGCACCGGTGGATGGGCCGGCGAAGGGAAAAGCCATCGGGCCTCATTTTGAGTGGATGAAGAGGTTTTATTTCGAGCTGATGGGATGGGACCCGGAGACGGGCAGGCCGTTGCCGCACACGCTCAAATCGCTGGGTCTGGAAAAGCTCATTGAGGCGTTTTGAGGATCGAAGCCGCACGAGGTATGATGGAGATTGGAAAGGTCAGATTACAGTTTTGGATGGCTGGTTCACCCGGGGGGGCTCAATCGGGTACGGTAATGATGGAGGAGGAGATCCGAGAGGGTGAGTCTTTGCGCAGCCTACTGAATCGCCTTGCGGGACGACTCCCTCAGCTTGCTGGCCCCATCTTCGACCCCGAAACGCAGAGCTTATCGAGTGAAGTGGCGGTGTTGATCAATGATCATCTCGATCATTTTTCCCAAGGACTGGAGACTAAACTGAAGAACGGAGATCGCATTTTCATTTTTCCCTATTTGGCCGGGGGATAGATAAAAGAGTGCCCTTCCTCGCGGGGCACTCCGAATTTTATGTTGCCAAGCGGTCCTGATTTTAAATTCTGGCCCCCTGGCGCTGTTCCCCCGGCGGAAAGCTTCACCCG
>Ga0113563_10001098_pt1 | contig 14734 bp, 15 predicted proteins | sample Mud3Dept3metaG_FD_80117 | JGI IMG/M metagenome (GOLD analysis project Ga0113563, IMG submission 80117) | Freshwater wetland microbial communities from Ohio, USA, analyzing the effect of biotic and abiotic controls - Mud 3 Core 4 Depth 3... | ecosystem: Environmental > Aquatic > Freshwater >...
ATCGGGAGTTGGAACTTTACTGACGGGGTCTCAAGGTTATAAGATTGAATGGCTTTGTTGAGCGACTGGATTTGCACGGTGAACGATTCGAGCGCGCCCTTCCATTCTAGCTCGATTCGATCCAACGGTTGTTTTTCCGCCAATGACTGTTTTTTAGTCACCGCATTTAGCCGCCACCGCCAGGAATTGACCAAGGCTGCGCGAGCTTCTTCTAGCTGAGCGGTTATTTGCTGGCGTTTCTCGATCCAGGGCAAGGTGAAACCACTGCTTTTAAGCATATGATGCGCCAGGCGCCATTCGGGGTCGGCGAAGGGGTTATCATCCATCTGCAAGGGTTTGCCCTTCCCCGGCAGATTCGAGAACTGCCCATCTTGCATCGCCTTGCGGATTTGATCATCGATATTTGGCATTGCAGTCCTAGGGTACTGAATAGGTAGCCTGGATTGTCCCTTGCGGGTCACGCAGCGTGACAACCATGCCAGACTGCCATAGCGGCGAAGGTAAACCCCAGTATAACTCGGCAGCGTTGTCCGTGCCGGCCTTGGTATACAGGCTGGCGCTGCCTCCTTTTGAGAAGAGCGTTAACTGAGGGAAGGTGTACATATGGCCGCTGTTATCTTCGAGCTGCCAACCCCCAAGAGATAGTTGGCCATCCAGGTTGTTCAAGATGACAACATGCTCAGTGTTCAGGTCGCCTGCGCCTATTACGCTGTCGATAACAGCTGGTTTGAGCGGAATGCGCAGCAGCTCGCCGGGACTGAGGGTCTGTGGCTGTGAGTAACCGTTGACTGCGACCAAATCTGCGATACTCACCCCATACGTCTGGGCGATGCTGTCAAAGGTATCGCCATCTTTAACGGTATAGGTGTCGAATAACGCCGCCGGGGTGACCGCCGGCTCATCGGTGGCGACGGGCGGCGGAGGCGTTGGAGTTGCCGGCCGAGAAAAGCTGATCGCAAGCGGTTGAATCAACCCACCAGGCATCGGAGTGCGTAAGCGATCCCAGGCAAATAATATCCCCATCGTCGTACAGGCAGAGACGAATATGTTAATTAGTAAGAAAAAAGTGAGGCGTTTCCATTGTTTCATAGTTCATAATTCCGGATGAATGATAGCATATTTTTTCGATCCTTGACCGCGAAACTTATCGATTAGAATTGGTCATCATGCCATATTTGATTGACGGTCATAATTTGATCCCGAAGATCCCAGGGCTAAGCCTGGAGGCCGTAGACGACGAAATCCGTTTGATAGAGCTGCTGCAAGATTTCTGCCGTGTGCAGCGCAAACAGGTGGAAGTCTATTTCGATAATGCTCCAGCGGGACAATCTGGTAAGCGCCGCTATGGCCAGGTGACTGCATTCTTTGTACGCCAGGGGAATACGGCGGATGCGGCGATCCGGCAACGCCTGGCGCGGCTGGGCAAGAACGCCAAAAACTGGGTATTAGTCAGCTCGGATGGACAGGTACAGGCGGATGGCCGCTCGGCGCATGCCCGGGTCGTCGGTTCAGAACAATTTAGAGATGAACTCCGTGCAAGCCTAGAGCGATCTTCCCAGAAAGCAAACCTACGAACCGAAGGGTTATCGGCGGATGAAGTCGATGAGTGGTTAATCTTGTTCAAACAAAAACGAAACCCTCCCGGATAAAGACTCATAGGCTTTTAATGCAATCTGGACCGAATTAGTGTATATTTGAAATGCTGACACCTGCCCTCCCTAATATTTATTGGTATTCAGGTGTCCAGTCACCGGAAACGGTGATCAGCACGTCCCCCCCGTGTTGATGCTCCCGGTGGCCCTCCTTAGATTGCCAGGCGTGTCCCCCCCACGCCTGGCAATCTTTTTATTGCGATACTTTCCCCCTCTGCCGGTAAAGGATCAAAACGGTTGAATCATCAGCAGGTGGGATTCCCGCCGTAAAGGTTTCTATCGCAGCGTCGATTGCCTGTAGCATCGATTTCGCCGCTGGTCTGTCTTCAGAAGAATCCATGGCAGCCACTGCCTCGCCAAAAGCTGTTTCAGCAACGCATTGGTGCAATCGCTCGTAATCGAAGGTCGTTCCGTCTGCGGAAATGGCCTCGGTTACACCATCGGTGTACAGCACCAGGAAGTCGCCTTGCGCCATCTCCAGCCTGCGTTCTTCCATTGGGCTTCCTTCTTGGACGCCCAAAGCCATGCCAGTCTTCGTCAGCAGCGCAATCGTTTGATCTCCTCGGCGGGCCCAAAGCGGCGGGTTGTGACCGGCGTTGGAGTAACTGATCGCGCCTGTCTTGGGGTCAAGGATTGCATAGAACAGGGTGACAAACATACCACCTTGGGCATCGGGCGCCAACAGATCGTTAACCTGGGCAAGCACTTCCGCGGGCGAGCCAGACTCTTTCGCTGAGGCGCGCAATAGTGCACGCACCAGAACCATGAACAAAGCGGCCGGCACTCCTTTATCGGCGACGTCGGCAATTACCAGGCCCAGATGGCCATCTGGTAGATTAATGAGATCATAAAAGTCGCCGCCCACTTCACGGGCTGTGCGCCACCATACGGTCAGCTCCCAGCCGGGCAGGCGCGGTAATTGACCCGGTAAAAATGTGCGCTGGATTTCACGAGCAAGCTGCATTTCACGCTCCAGCCGCTCGCGATCTTGCATCTCTCGCTTTAACTGATCATTTTGGATAGCCATCGCAGCCTGCTGGGATATGCCCGTGATGATTTCCAAACGTTTAGGGCGCAATCTAAGATTGGAGATGCCGCTGCTCAATGTTTCGCCGTCCTGAGAGGCTGGTTCTTCAACCAGCATTACCCCGAGTACTTCTCCCATTACTGTTAACGGAAGGGCTAATACCAGGCGCGCCTCGCTGGCCAGGCGCTCGTCGACTTGCTCTGACCCTGGCGCCGGCTGGTAGGTCCAGATATCGGGCACATCTTCCCAATCCTCCCCGCCGGTCGGATCGAATGGAAGGACCGCAATTTTATTGCGTTCGAAAGCGGCCGCCAGGAGTGGGAATTCATCGATCCCATACGGATAAATATCCGCGTCGCGGGGCAATCCATAGGATTGAGCCAGGCGGAATTGGATAGATTTTGGCTCATACAAGTAGATGGCCACCCGCTTAACTCCGGTTAAGATAGGGGTGATGCGTACGACTGCGCCAAGCGTTTCGTTCAGGTCGCTCGAGCTTACAACAGCTTGTGCTACTTGTAACAGCGCCACCGAGATATAAGCTTCTTCCTTTTGTGATTTGAGCAGGCGGATATTTTCGACGGCAGTGGCTGTTTGATGCGCAATACCTTGCAATATGGCTAAACGTTCGTCGAAGAAATTTTCCAGGGCCTGGATAGAGCCGGCCAAAGGATCACTATTATATTGGATAAATAAAGCGCCTAAAACCTCGCCATGTCCGAGCAGAGGAACCAAAACCAGGAATTCAAGCGTTTCACCTTTAGCCGGTTCGGCAGGAAATAGGCTAACCAGGCGCAGATCCTCACCCTCACGTTGGAGGACGGTCGGATGTTTATCCGCCCAGAGATGATCCAGAGCAGGTAGATCACCGGGGGCAAAAAAACGCCTCTCGAAATCGATTTGCGCCTCGGGCTTAAGGCCAGAAGCCGCAGCCGGGATGAAAATCCCTTCTTCTTCAGCCAAATAAATTGCACAGGCTTTTACTCCAACCAAGGTTGGGGTGATGTTCACCACGGTGGCCAGCAGCTCGTTCAAATCATCTAGTGACTGGGTCGCCTCGGCGACTTGAAGCAATACGGTCGAGACCCATATCTGTTCGTGCGCCGATTCAAAAAGACGTGCGTTTTGTATAGCGACCGAGGCATAGCTGGCAAAGGCGGCGGTCATAGCGGAGGCTTCGCTGCCATAGCGGTTGGCCGTGTGATGCAGGAGAGTTAACAATCCGAGACGTTTATCGCCCACGTGTAATGCGGCAGCCACCGCTGAATAGTCGGCTGGAAACTCGAGCAGCGCGCCGATCAAGTCAGCCGTTGCACTTTTAGATCGGATCACAGGCCGATCCATTTGCAATCCGCTCACCAGCCATTCCGGTAAGCGGCCAACCCCGGTTGCGTCCGGCGCGGCGCCGTTTATGTCCAGGATTTCGTCCAGGTTTAAGCCGATTTGTGGCTCGAGCCAGGCGGCATTTGGCCCGCGCAACGCAGCCAGGCGCAGCGGTGGCGCCCGGCCTTCAAAGTTCGCTTCGCCACCATCGTCTTCAAGAAACCAGATTGCAGCCAGGTCGCAAGGTAGGTTGCGTTCCAGTTCGACCAGAATCGCGGTGAGCATTTCGTCCAGGCTGACCTCGGCGGAGAGCAAGCCGGCTACTTCGCGTAAGCTGTCCGCAACCTGGCGGCGCCACTGCTCAGAGCGATACAGGCTGGCGTTGCGCATGGCGATTGCAATATTGTCGCCCAGCGCTTCGAACAAAAAAATTTCTTCTGTGCCAAATGCATTTATCCGGTCGCTCTGAATATCCAGCACGCCCAGGACTGCATTCCCGAACTTTAGAGGAATGGATAGCTCGGAGCTGGTATTTTGCGGGAAAACCGGCGCAGGGCGGTAACGCTCGTCCAGTCTGACGTCATTGGCCAACACCGGCTCGCCGTGTTGAGCCACCCAGGGGATCATCCCTTGCGGATCATCCAAATCGTATGTAAAACTTTGTTCCTCCAGGAACTGGCTGCGCTGCCCACTGCCGGCTTCGAAGAATATCTTCCGGCGACCAGGATGAACCGAAAAAAGGTGGACAAATGGAAAGCCAAACCGGTCATGGATCAGGTCGGCTACTTTCTGGAGTAGCTCTAGCGGATCTAAAATTGAAGTGATGGCTTTACCTACTTCGGCAATGGCGGCAAGCTGCTCTAACCGGCGCCGCTCCAACGCCATTTGGCGGCTGGTCTGCAAACCCAGGGCAGCCTGAGTTGCCAGGGCAGTCCATATTTCATGCTCGGAGCGCCGAAAGATAGGGCCATTCGGGCGGTGGACTGCTAATACGCCCAAGACTGGCGCGGGAAGGTCAGCATGGATTGGGGGGAGCAAGGGAATTGCCAGGGAGTGTGCTTTTTTAGCGGAGTATCCAAAGCAAATCTGCCGGGTTTTGAGGGCGCGTTGTTCTAACCTGGTAGGGGGGATTTCAGTGAAGATCGATGTATATAGCGCCGGATCGATCGCAGCTGGCCGTCCATTCTTGTTTAAGTAGCCCGTTTCCAGGCCAAGCCATTCCGGCAGCCACAAATCAGACTGTCCATTCGCCAGGTGAGCAGCAGATTCGATAATCAGCGTCCGTTGCGCCAGAATTGCGCCACGATCGGGTAAACCTGTGAAATCGTTGAGGGTAGGTTGGTTTGGCTGTCCCGCCGAAATAAGATTGAAGCTCGGATCCAGCTGCACAGTAAGCAATCGTTCACCCAGCGTGAGCACTTGCTGCCAGCTTCTGCTCGAGCCTTCGCCAGGCGATTTTCTGGCCATCCGCTGATCCTTGTCTATTGAAAACCTGGTCTAAGCAGTTAGTTCTCTACGCTTGATCATCGTCAATGTGTTGCAGCCATCACTATTTAGTGGGGCAGGCGAGAAATGCACCTCGTCCATGAGTTTACGCATAAAATAAATCCCCAACCCGCCGGTTTCGCGTTGCTCGAGTGGGGCGCTCAGGTCTGGTTCTGGTACGCCGGTCGGATCGAATGCCTGGCCGCAATCGTGCAAGATAATGATCAGCGAATTCTGGCTGGCCTGGCAGGTGCACTCGACCCAGTCATTGCTTTCACCCCCATAGGCATGCTCGACGATATTCGTGAACGCTTCGTCAGTTGCCAGCTCAACAGCATAGATTCCCTTCGCATCGAAACCACATGCTTCGGCTGCCAATCCGACAAACTCTCGCACTGCCCCCAGGCTATCGAACTGGGCGACAAAGATTTTTGTCTCTCGGGAAAACCCCGACGGGGATCCAGGCAGGCCGCTTGCTGCTGATGAAGGCGTCATGTTCGAACTATCGCAGGTGGATTAATGGGAAAGGATGAAGGTAGAAGTCAGCCAGCCCTTCAACCTTCATCTCGATTGGTCCGCAGCGCTAGAAATGCCCGACGGCGGTGGTTACCTCATCAAAGAAGGTAAAGAGTGGAATAAATCCTGCCAGGTCCAGGGCTTCATAAATGCGCTGGGGAACCTTGGCTAGAATCACTTCACCTCGATTGAAACGCTTGCAGTTCTTTTGTGTGTTGATCAGCACACGCAGACCGGCGCTGGACATGAACTCAACCTCGCTCATGTCAATCACGATTTTAAAATGCCCAGCATTGGTGATCGCATCCAACGCTTCAGCCAGTTGCGGGGCAGTCTGGCTGTCTATCCGACCGGTCGCCTTGACCAGCTCACAATGTTTGTAGTGCACGGTGGTAATTTCCATTGGCGGACCTCCACGGAAGATTAAATTCGGGAAATAATAAAAAATTATATCATGAGAAAATACTTAATCGATAGATGGAGAGTTCAGATGCTGCTGGAGGAGTTCTTGGACGCGGGGAAAGCCTGTGTAGTACCCCCGGTAGCCCTCAGGAAGTAAGGCTGCAATCTGGCACATGATTTCATCTGTGCTTTGCGTGAGCTGTATTTCCCGTTCGCGATTGTTGAGCGGCGGCAGTGTGTACGGTTTACCTATCTTCAGAACAATCTGGGCGCGTTTAAGCCGTTTGAAGCGCTGAAGTACGACCTCGTCCTCCGATCCCGTCACACCGACTGGAACGATTGGTACACCGGATTTCGAGGCAAGATAAGCTGCCCCAAAATGACCTTCTATTAACACACCGCTTTTACTGCGCGTCCCTTCCGGTGCAATCGCCAATACCCCTCCTTTTTTCAGCCTTTTTAACACTTCCCGCATGGCGGTTATATCGGCGTTATATCGGTCAATAAAGATTGCATCCACCTGGCGGGCAAGCCAGCGCCAGAAAGCGCTTCGGCGATATTTTTCTGCAATGATCAAGATGACATCCTCTCGATCTAATAGATAATACACCAGCACGATTTCCAGCCTGCCCAAATGATTGGCTGTAGCAATATACGCGCCTTGCTTGGGCAGATTCTCCCAGCCGAGCACTTCAACACGTGCTAAAAGAGTGGTCAGGATTTTTGCCCCTCGATGGACCAATCGATACCCCAGATTGCTTTTCATGACGATTGTTTTCCGATATAAATGGGATTAGATAGCTTTTGAGGGCTAATTATAGCTTGAATTAATCATCATGTGTTCCTATTCTGTCACACAAGCGCTGCCGGCGGTGTTTATATTATGTAATCAGCTCACCAGGAGACTGTGGCGAGGTTTTCTCCGATGACGTCAAGGTTGAAAGGGCGGCCCCGCACAGCTCGTTCTGCCCAGGAAAATCCTACCTTTGATGCATTTTTCCAGCAGCATTGGGAGCGGATTTGTGAAACATTGTTTTACCTGACCGGCGATTGGCAGGAGGCAGAGGACTTAGCCTTAGAGACGTTTCTACGGCTATATCAGAAACCTCCCGCCGACGAACAGAACCTGGTTGGCTGGGTGTACCGGGTCGCGACCAACCTTGGGCTGAATGCCCTGCGATCTCGTAAACGGCGACAGTTTTATGAGGCTCGAGCGGCGCAGGAAATTGATGCTGAATTGGATGCGCCCGAGGACACCCTCAACCCGGCTGAAGTCGTGGAGCGAGATCAACAGCGCCAGCGAGTTCGAGCGGTGCTGGCTGAGTTGAAACCCCGTTCGGCGCTGTTGCTGTTGTTGCGCTATTCGGATTTTTCTTATGTAGAAATAGCTGCTGTTGCACAGGTGGCACCCGGTTCGGTAGGCGCCCTTCTCGCCCGAGCTGAGAAGGAGTTTGAGAAGAAATACAGGCAATATGTGAATGAGTTATGAATGGTGAGTTATCAGGAAAATTCGTTATCAGTTCTGTAGAGGAGGCGCAGATATGCATCTAAGTGAGGGAGAGATTCGCGCTTATCAGGATCATGAGTTAGACTCGGCAGCCAGCGATCGGGTACAGAGCCATTTAATAGCCTGTCGACGCTGCCTGGTGCACGCCGAGCAAATTTTAACCAGCAGCCAATCAGTTCGGGCAGAAATGAGGCTTCTCGCCGAGCAGAAGCCTCCATATCGCCTATCCACAGCCGCAGCGCGCGCCCGGTTAAAAGCGCGCCAGTCGGCGCCAACAAAGGAGTATGAGGCAATGTCAAACAAGTGGTACAAACGTATTTCTAGACCCGCCTGGGCAGTTATTGCGATTGTAGCTGTCCTGGCCGTCGCCATGGCTTTTGAACCCGTACAGGCAATCGCCAACAGTTTCCTGGGATTGTTCCGCGTCCAACAAATCCAGGTAGTTCAAGTCAACCCGGGCGCTTTGCCGGATCAATTGGGATCATCTTCACAGTTTGAGGCGATGATTTCGCAAGATGTCCAATTCCAGGATAATGGAAAAGTGCAAGATGTCGCCAGCGCTGCAGAAGCAAGCGGCCTGGCCGGTATTCCGGTGCGCTTACCGCAAGGTTTATCGGGCTCGCTCAGTCTAAAAGTCACACCTTCTGGCACTGCCACAATGAAAATTGATGTGCAGCATCTGCGCGCCCTGCTTGCTGAGATCGGGCGTTCCGATATCCAAGTCCCGAATTTGGTCGATGGGTCTACGATCACCTTGCAAGTACCGGCCGGCGTCCAGGCCGGTTATGGAGATTGTCATTTTGATCTAGATAAGGTTCGCCAACCGGGTCAGGATCCCGATACTCAATCGATTCCACGCCTGCCAAACTGCACCACCCTGATGCAGATGCCGAGCCCGACCATTCAGGCGCCTCCAGGTCTGGATATCCAGCAGATTGGTGTAGCCTATCTACAGGTAATGGGTATGAGCCAGCAAGATGCTGAGAACTTTGCTCGTAATGTCGATTGGACGACAACTTTTGTGATCCCTATCCCCCGCTATAACACAACAACCCAGCAGGTTAGCGTGGATGGTGTAACCGGGTCGTTGATCCAGCAGGGTGCGAGGGAGTATCTTTTACTGTGGGTGAAGGATGGCATCGTCTACGCCTTGACCGGCCCGGGCGATGCAAATACTGCATTGCAGATCGCAGGATCGTTACAGTAAGCGATCAGGCAATTTATTAATCAGAGATTTCTGGGGGTTTTGGCAGTTTCATGCCAGGACCCCCAGATTTTGTTTATCTGCGATTATACTTGTATCTACGATACAGACTATAGCTTATGAATACCGACATTCCGGCGATTGAAACCAAGGGGCTGCGTAAAGTCTTTGGGGATAAAGTGGCTGTGAGCGACCTGACCCTGACCGTTGAACGAGGGGAGGTGTTTGGTTTTCTGGGACCAAACGGGGCAGGTAAAACGACCTCGGTGAAAATGCTTCTGAACCTGATTATGCCGACTGGCGGTGAGGGGCGTCTCTTTGGCCAACCGCTGTCTAACCCGCCGGTACGCAGTCGAGTGGGATTTTTACCGGAGCATTTCCGATTTCACGATTGGCTGACCGCTAGAGAGTTCCTGAAACTGCATGCCGATCTGTATCATATGTCACACGACATATCTCAGAGAAGGATCCCCGAACTACTAGATCTGGTAAACCTCACCCCGCACTCTAATAAGCGACTGCATGAATTCTCGAAGGGCATGCTGCAACGTATCGGCCTCGCCCAGGCATTACTAAACCAGCCGGATCTGGTAATCCTGGATGAACCAACTTCGGGCCTGGATCCCGTGGGCAGGCGTTTAGTGAGGGACATCATCCGAGACCTGCGCGCTCTAGGCACCACAGTTTTCCTAAACTCGCATTTGCTCAGCGAGGTTGAGATCACCTGCGACCGAGTTGCGTTTATTAAACACGGCGAGGTCATTCGCACTAGCGACTTGAAATCCCTGGTCGAGGGTGAGTTAAGCGTGGAAATTCGGGCGCGTAACCTGACCCCGCAAATAATTGCTGAATTAAGCCGTTGGAGCAATAATGTGCGCCAGGATGAGGAGCATCTGGCTTTGACTTTAATGAACGAATCTGACTTGCCAGAAGTCAACCGTTTCCTGGTCGAGCAAGGGGTAGATGTCTACGCAATCCGGCCTGAACATGTATCTTTGGAGGATCTGTTTATCCAAATCGTAGGAACGGATGGCGGGCTTTGAGCACTTTTACGATCGCACGCCTGACATTCTTCGAGGCGGCTCGCCGCAGGATTCTTTTGGCCGCGTTCCTGCTCGGTATCGTATTCTTATTGGTATTTGGCATTGGTTTTCATTACATCATGCGAAATATCGAAAGTTCATTCCGCGGCGGCCCACTAGAGCTAAATGAGATTCGCAATTTCCTTTTGATGGCCGGTTTATACGTGGTGAACTTCTTGACGGTAATGATGACTGTACTAACCTCGGTAGATACAGTTTCTGGCGAGATAAACTCGGGTACGATCCATACGCTCGTTTCCAAGCCAGTGAGGCGCTGGGAAGTATTGATGGGGAAATGGTTGGGTTTTGCCGGAATGCTGACGCTATATCTAGTGTTGATGGTCGGTGGGCTGATTGGATACATCTATTTCCGGACTGGGTATAGCCCGCCCAATCCGCTGCAGGCTTTCGGGCTGATGTGGTTAAACTCGATGCTCCTACTCAGCGTGTCGATCCTGGGAGGTACATATTTTTCTACCCTGGCAAACGGCGTGCTGGTGTTTGGTTTGTTCGGTGTGGCTTTTATTGGCGGCTGGATCGAGCAAATTGGTTCTGTTTTACCTAATAAAGCGGCTGCTCAGGCGGCGGCGAACGTTGGGATTATAACGAGCCTGATCATGCCCACTGAAGCGCTGTGGAGGCGGGCTGCGCACGAGGTTCAGTCGCCATTGGTAGCCTCCCTCGGTTTCTCTCCATTTGGGACTTCGACCTATCCGAGTAACCTGATGCTGCTCTACGCACTGGGATATCTGCTGGTTGCCCTGGCGCTGGCCTTGCGGCATTTCTCACATCGAGATCTCTAAACGCTCGCATCATCGAGACGCGGCGATAGGGTCGGTTTTCGTAGTCGTTTCTCATTTTATTTGACCTGCGCTATAATCATAAAACGATGAAGAATCCGATTCAGGATAAGCACATTTTACTGGGCGTCACTGGCTCGATCGCTTGCTATAAGGCCGTAGACCTGGCTTCTAAACTGGCTCAGGCAGGTGGGCAGATCGATGTTATTCTAACTGCTGCAGCGCAGCAGTTTGTCACGCCACTCACCTTTCAGTCGGTCACCGGACGCCGTGCCTATACCGATGCTGACCTGTGGGGCAGTGAAGGCCACATACAGCACATTGGACTGGGAAAGAGCGCAGACCTGTTGGTGATCGCTCCGGCCTCAGCGAATACACTGGCCAAGCTGGCGCATGGCATCGCCGATAACCTGCTCAGCGTGACTGCGCTGGCGGCAGCTTGTCCAATCCTGGTCGCCCCGGCCATGGACGGCGGAATGTTCAGCCATCCGGCCACCCAGGCTAACCTGGAGACACTGCGCCAGCGCAAAGTCGACGTGTTTGGCCCCGTCGAGGGTCACTTAGCCTCTGGTCTGGTCGGCATCGGGCGGATGATAGAACCCGAGCAGTTGCTTGGTCACATTCGATATTTGTTGGCCAGGGATGGACCTCTACGCGGCCTCCGGATTGTGGTGACGGCAGGTGGGACTCAGGAACCGATTGATCCGGTGCGCTCGATCACGAACCGATCGTCTGGCAAGCAAGGTTTTGCGCTGGCTCAAGCCGCCCTTGACCTGGGTGCAGATGTTACTTTGATTGCCGGAACCACGGGTTTACCTGCCCCGGTTGGAGCGCGGCGGGTGGATGTATGCACAGCGCAACAGATGCTGGATGCGGTTATGGCCTCTATTCAGCAGGCTGACGCGCTGGTTATGGCCGCGGCAGTAGCCGATTTTCGACCGGCTGCACCAGCCGATCAGAAAATAAAGAAGGAGGCTGGCGTACCTGAGATTCACCTTGCGCCTACAGCGGACATCCTGGCCGCCGTGGCCGGATTCAAAGAACAAACTGGTTTGCCGCGGGTGACAGTTGGTTTTGCCGCCGAATCACAATCATTAATTGAGAATGCGACTGCGAAACTGACCGCTAAAAAACTGGACATAATCGTCGCCAACGATATCAGTAGCAGCGACGCGGGTTTCGCTGCAGATACAAACCGCGTTACACTCTTGTTTGCCGATGGCCAGCGCTGTGACCTGCCTCTGCTGGATAAAGTTGAGGTAGCCGGGTTGGTGATGAACTACATCCTAGAAAGGCTCCTGGCTTTGGATGTGAACCGGGATCCCAAATAATCAACCACTATGCCTGTACACGCTTCAGACGAGTTTATCCTTCATATATGCACTCAACAGGCTTGGGAACAGGCCCAGCAGGCCGGGAAATATAGCCCACCTTCGTTGGTGAGCGAAGGTTTTATTCACTGCTCACGTCCTGAGCAAATTGTCCCCGTAGCCAATTTATTTTATCGCGGCACGGTAGACCTGGTCTTACTCTGGATTGATCCACAAAAGGTCGAGCATGAAATCCGTTGGGAGATTGTGGGAGAGCAGCTTTTCCCACATATCTATGGCCCGCTCAATCTTCAAGCGGTATGTAAAGTGAAAGATTATCCTGCGGATCCAGACGGTCGATTCAGTCAGGAGCCGGTCTTCTCATGTTAGAATAAATATAAGATCCTATAATGCGCGTGGAGCGCTAGGAAGGAAACATTATGGCTTTAAAAGTTGGTCAGATTGCACCGGATTTCTGCCTCGATAGCCATCTCGAAAATAAAGTTTGTTTAAGCGATTATCTTGGGAAGAAAAATGTCGTTCTGGCATTTTTCCCCCTGGCATGGACGCCGATATGAACGAGCCAGATCCCATCATACCAGGTCGCGCTTGACCGGTTCGATGGGGTCGAGACCCAGGTCCTGGGTATCAGCGTTGACAGTACAGCCTGTCTTACAGCCTGGGCAGAAAGCCTGGGAGGCATCACTTATCCATTGTTGAGCGATTTTTATCCGCATGGGCATATCGCTAAACTGTATGGCGTCTTTCGTCTGGAGGATGGTTACTCGGAACGCGCCATCTTCGTTATCGACAAGTCGTGCATGATCCGCTACGTCGATGTGCATGATATCGATCAACAGCCGGATAATGAGGAGTTGTTTAAGGTCCTGGTTGGTCTGGACCCGAACCGCAAGGCGTCGAGTCTTCCAGCGTTTTCGGAAGAAATGCCCAAACCTGCTGTTGAACCTGTGGGGGATGTGATTATGTATTGCACTCCTTGGTGCCCCGGGTGCCGACGGGCGCGCGCTTATTTTCAGGAGAACGGAATTAAATTTGTTGAAGTAGATATTTCTCGTGACCGGGCAGTCGCACAGCGTGTGCGGGGATGGGCGAATGGGTATGAAACCACACCGACTTTTAACATCAAGGGCACGATCATCGTTGACTTCGATAAAACCAAAGTGGCCAGAGCGCTCGGACTTGAGTAAACGGGCTGTACCTGGCGTCATATTAGTCATAAGTCTGACCCTGGTATTGCTGATGCCCGGCATGGGATTCATTCAGCGCGCCCGGGCCGATAATCCTGGTGGATATCCGACAAAAACACCGACCCGGACCCCTGCTCCTACCGATACTGCGACCATCACTCCCACATTCACTCCGCCCCCCACTCTGACCCAACTTCCACAAACCTATTTGCCTGCCATATCAGGCGCGGCGCAGACACCTGGGGCTGCCAAGGCACTGCCGACAGGGACATTGTTAAGCCTGGAGGATATCTCAAGCACATTAGCGGCGCCCAGTACCCAGCCTTCGGGCCCTTCGTCTGTTTTCTGGATTTATGTTTTCATCCTGTTTGTGGTAGCCGCCGTGGTGGTTGTTGCCGTTATCATTGGCTTGATGAGGCAGAAAAATCAAAGCACTCAGGAACCCCAGGATGGTCAGACCGATCACAACCAGCCTTAGCTAAAAAAGGTTAGTTGGTCAAACCTGACAAAAAACAATTATCTCACGTGGACCATGCACGCCGGTCGTCAGGGTCATCTCGATATCGGCTGTGCGCGAAGGGCCAGTGATTAGGATCACAGTCGGCGTGTCGATCAGGATTTGGTTCGCCGGATGTGGTTTTTAGATGAAGAACGGCAGGCTTTCATAATTAACAACTTTAGAGAAAATAGCCAGGCACGCCGAATTTTAGTGGTAAGATTAAGCCCGTTGTTTGGTGTTCTATCCTGCTATGTTAGAACACGATTTTGTAATCCATTGTACTGAACTGATCATAGTATCAGGATTGCTCAGTATGGTGGATACTGTTTTGAAAGGATATTGACAAATTAATTATGCGATCATTTCTGGCACGACCTGATCCCCAGTTTAACCTACCACGCCGTATCACCCGCCTGGGCGAATTGATTTATAACTTGTGGTGGACCTGGAATCCGGATGCTATGCGGCTGTATTCACGGATCGATTCCGTACTATGGGAACAGGTTTATCATAATCCGATTGTTTTCCTGCGTAAGGTAGATCAGGAAAAACTAAATGCGGTAGCAAATAACCGCTATTACCTGGATGCTTACGATCGAATTCTACGTAATTACGACCATTATATGAATCGGGATGAAACCTGGTTTCGAGAAAATTACCCTGATCGAGCTAACAAACTGGTCGCCTATTTCTCAATGGAATATGGATTGCATGAGACC
>Ga0113563_10001099_pt1 | contig 14732 bp, 10 predicted proteins | sample Mud3Dept3metaG_FD_80117 | JGI IMG/M metagenome (GOLD analysis project Ga0113563, IMG submission 80117) | Freshwater wetland microbial communities from Ohio, USA, analyzing the effect of biotic and abiotic controls - Mud 3 Core 4 Depth 3... | ecosystem: Environmental > Aquatic > Freshwater >...
AACGTCGAGATGGTGGTGACGCTGATCACGCCGATCGCGATGGACAAGGAACTGCGCTTCGCGATCCGCGAAGGCGGCCGGACCGTCGGCGCCGGCGTCGTCGCGGAAATCATCGAATAGGAGTGCCGGTGCGTCCGGCACGAGGAGTCTAGGCGCGTAGCACAATTGGTAGTGCACCGGACTCCAAATCCGGGGGTTGGGGGTTCAAGTCCCTCCGCGCCTGCCACCCGCAAACGAGCAGAGGCGCAAGTCGAGTGACGAAGGAAGTCGAAGAAGAGCGGATGAGTCCGACTGGATGGGTGCAGAGCACTCGCCAGTACTTCCTCGACGTGCGGGGCGAACTTCGGAAGGTGACCTGGCCCCAGCGCCAGGAGGCGGTAGGAGGAACCATCGGCGTGTTGGTCATCGTCGGTGTGATCACGCTGGTGCTCGGAGTCGTCGACTTGACGCTCGCCAAGCTCCTCGAGTGGATTCTCCCGTGACGGAGGAGACGCCCGAGACACCGGTCGCTGCCGCACCCGAGGAGTCATCGACGGCCGGTGCTGCGTCCGACAAGAAGAAGGACACCTCCGGGAAGCACTGGTACATCGTCCACACCTACTCGGGTCACGAGCAGAAGGCCAAACAGGGCCTGCTGGAGCGGGCCAAGGCGCTCAGCAAGGAAGAGTGCTTCGACGAGATCCTGATCCCCGAGGAGCAGGTGGTCGAAGTCGTGAAGGGAGAGAAGCGCACCTCCAAGCGGAAGTTCTTCCCGGGTTACATCCTGGTCCGCATGGAATTGAGCGACGAGACCTGGCACATCGTGCGCGGCACTGCGCGCATCACCGGATTCGTCGGCGGCGCAGCGAACAAACCGACGCCCATCTCGGACGAAGAGGTGGCGCGGATGACTCAGCAGATCAAGGAAGGTGCGGTCAAGCCGAAGCCGAAGATCAAGTTCGAAGGGGGCGAGAACGTGCGCGTCACGAGCGGTCCCTTCGCGAACTTCCAGGGCGTCGTCGACGAAGTCCGCCCCGACAAGGAAAAGGTCCGGGTGATGGTGCAGGTCTTCGGACGGGCCACGCCGGTCGAACTCGACTACACGCAACTCGAGAAGGCGTAAAGCCGCAGCGGGCGAATCGCAGAGGACGGATCGTGGCCAAGAAGGTCGTAGCAATCGTGAAGCTCCAGTGCCCGGCAGGTGCGGCGAATCCGTCGCCGCCGGTCGGCCCCGCGCTGGGCCAGCACGGTGTCAACATCATGGAGTTCTGCAAGACGTTCAACGCCCGCACGCAGGACAAGGCGGGGCTGATCATCCCCGCGGTGATCACCATCTATGCGGATCGCAGCTTCACGTTCGAGCTGAAGACTCCGCCGGCCGCCATCTTGCTCAAGAAGGCGGCGAAGGTGGAGAAGGGCTCGGGTGAGCCGAATCGCGTGAAGGTGGCGACCGTCACGCAGGCGCAGGTCCGCGAGATCGCGCAGTTGAAGCTGCCCGACCTGAACGCCAACGACATCGACGCCGCGATGCTGATCATCGCCGGAACCGCCCGCTCGATGGGCATCGACGTGGAGGGCTAGGCGGTGCCGCAGAGCAAGCGCATGAAGCAGTCGCGCGAACTCGTCGATCGCGAACGGACCTATGGCCTACGCGATGCCGTGGAGGTGCTGAAGAGCGCGCCGGTCACCAAGTTCGACGAGAGCGTCGATCTCGCGGTGGTTCTCGGCGTCGATCCGAAGCACGCCGACCAGATGGTGCGCGGCGGCCTCGTGCTGCCGCACGGAACGGGCAAGACCATGCGCATTCTCGTGTTCGCCAAGGGCGACAAGGAGAAGGAGGCGCAGGCAGCCGGTGCGGACCACGTCGGGGGCGACGACCTCGCCAAGCGGATCCAGGAGGGGTGGCTCGACTTCGATCGCGTGATCGCGACGCCCGACATGATGGGCGTCGTCGGGCGCCTCGGCCGGGTACTCGGCCCGCGCGGGCTGATGCCGAACCCGAAGCTCGGCACCGTGACGATGGACGTGGGTCGCGCGGTCGCGGAGCAGAAGTCGGGGAAGGTCGAATACCGCGTCGAAAAGGCCGGGATCGTCCACGTGTCGGTCGGCAAGAAGTCGTTCAGCGTGGACCATCTCGTCGACAACGCGACGGCGCTGATCGACGCCCTGGTACGCGCCAAGCCGGCTTCGGCCAAGGGCACCTACCTCAAGAAGATCTCGATCTCGACCACGATGGGGCCGGGCCTGCGCATCGAGCCGTCGTCGGTCACGGTCACGAAGGTCGCGTGAGCAGAGGAGCGTTGCGGTGCTGACGAGGTCGCAGAAAGAAGTCGAAGTCGCCGAGCTGCACGACCGCTTCAAGCGGGCCACGAGCGTGTTCGTCGCGGAGTACCGGGGTCTCGACGTCGCCAGCGTCGACGTGCTGCGCGCCAAGATGCGTGCCGCCGGTGTCGGCGCGTTCGAGTATCGCGTCGCGAAGAACACGCTGCTGCGCAGGGCTGCCGAGGGTTCGGCCGGCGCTGCGCTCCTCGAGCATTTCAACGGGCCTACGGCGGTCGCCTTCTCGTTCGGCGATCCCGCGAAGCTGGCCAAGATGCTCGTCGAGTACGGCAAGGACAAGACACCGTTCAAGCTGCGCGCCGCCGTCGTCGAGGGCCAGTCGCTCGGCACCGCCGAAATCGCGGTGCTGGCCACGCTCCCGTCGCTGGACGAACTGCGCGCCAAGTTGATCGGGCTTCTGCAGGAGCCGGCGGCTCAGCTGGCGCGGTTGCTTGCGGCGCCGGGCGCGCAGATCGCGCGCGTGGTGGGGGCGCATCAGAGGAAACTGGCGGAGGCGAGCGCCTCCGAGTGATTTCCGGGGCCGCGGAGGCGGTTCCAAGGCCGCGGGTCGGACGCGGCGTCAACCAATCGTCGGGCACCTTCTCGAGCTGGGCTCGCGCAGGGTTCGACCGTTTCGATCTGCAAGGAGAGTCTGAAAATGTCCGCTGATCTCAACGTCATCGTCGATCAACTGTCGAGCCTCACCGTGCTGCAGGCTGCCGAACTCGCGAAGCTTCTCGAGGAGAAGTGGGGCGTCTCGGCTGCTGCGCCGGTCGCGGTCGCTGCGGCGGCGGCCGGCGCTGGCGCCGCGCCCATCGAGGAGAAGACCGAGTTCGACGTCATCCTGCTCTCCTCGGGCGACAAGAAGATCCAGGTGATCAAGGAGGTTCGTGCGATCACGAGCCTCGGCCTCAAGGAGGCCAAGGACCTGGTCGAGGCCGCGCCGAAGGCGGTGAAGGAAGGCGTGTCGAAGGACGAAGCCGCGAAGATCAAGGCACAGATCGAAGCGGCAGGCGGCCAGGTCGACATCAAGTAGCTCCCGAGATGTCGCGCGCGACGCCCGCGTCGCCCGCGACCGCTCGTGCGCGCGCGAGGCGCGCATCCCGCGCGGTTGTCCCAAGGCGCAAGGCGCCCGGTAGCCCCGCACCATCTCCATTGGAGGGCGAGTCGGAGTCGTGAAAGAGATCCAATTCTCCGAGAACGCACCCCGGGTCCGCAAGGATTTCTCGAAGATCCCCAGGATCCTCGGGATCCCCAACTTGATCGAGATCCAGAAGCAATCGTTCGAACGCTTCCTGCAGACGCAGATCGAACCAGAGAAGCGCGAGAACGCCGGCCTGCAAGCCGTCTTCAACTCGATCTTCCCGATCAAGGACTTCAACGACACCGCGTCGTTGGAATTCGTCGGGTACGTGCTCGAGCAGCCGAAGTACGACGTGCAGGAATGCCTGCAGCGCGGCATGACCTACGCCGCACCGTTCAAGGTGACGATCCGACTCGTCGCCTGGGACGACGCGGAGGGCGCGCAGACGATCCGCGATGTGAAGGAGCAGGAGGTCTACTTCGGGGAGATCCCGATCATGACCGACAACGGCACCTTCATCATCAACGGCACCGAACGCGTGATCGTCTCGCAGCTCCACCGCTCGCCCGGCATCTTCTTCGACACGACCACTTCGTCGACGGTGTCCGCCGCCGGCAAGAAGCTGTTCTCCTGCCGCGTGATCCCGTACCGCGGTTCGTGGCTCGACCTCGAGTTCGACCACAAGGACATGCTCTACGCGCGCATCGATCGGCGCCGGAAGATCTTCGCGACGGTGCTGTTGAAGGCGCTCGGCTACAACACCGAGGAGCTGCTCGCCTATTTCTACAAGCCCGAGACGATCAAGGTCGAACTCGACGGCAAGAAGCCGCGGTACCTCAAGAAGGTCGACCCCGAACTGCTGGAAGGCCAGCGCTCGTCGCACGACGTGAAGGATCCCGCGGGCAACGTGCTCGTGCGCAAGGACCGCAAGTTCAACAAGGCGAGCCTGCGTCGCATGAACGAGGCCGGGATCAGCTGGATTCCGATCGGCCTCGAGGATCTGATCCGGGAAGACAACGTGAAGCGCGTCTCGCCGGTCGACATCGTCGACGAGGCGACCGGCGAAGTCATCATCGAGTGCAACGAGGAGATTTCGCAGACGCACCTGGACGGCTTCCGCGAGCGCGGCATCGACGAGTTCCAGCTGCTCTACCTGGACCCGGTGCTCACCGGCACGTCGGTGCGGGACACGCTGCTCGCCGACAAGACCGCGACCCAGGAAGAGGCGATCATCGACATCTACCGTCGCCTGCGCCCCGGCGATCCGCCGACACTCGACACCGCCACCAACCTGTTCCAGAACCTGTTCTTCAACCCCGAGCGCTACGACCTCTCGCGCGTCGGCCGCTTGAAGCTCAACCACAAGCTGGGCTTCAGCCCCGACGAGCGTGTGAGCTGGCACCCGGGCGGGCACGGCGGCCCGGCCGAAGAGATCCCGCTGCGCGAGCTGCCCACGCTGCGCCGCGACGACATCCTCGCCGCCGTGAAGTACCTGGTCGACCTCAAGAACGGCTCGGATCCCACCAAGCGCATCGACGACATCGACCATCTCGGCAACCGCCGCGTGCGCGTGGTCGGCGAGCTGCTCGAGAATCAGTACCGGATCGGCCTGGTGCGGATGGAGCGTGCGATCAAGGAGCGCATGTCGCTCCAGGAGATCGAGACGCTGATGCCGCACGACCTGATCAACTCCAAGCCCGTCTCGGCGGTGATCAAGGAGTTCTTCGGGTCGAGCCAGCTCTCGCAGTTCATGGACCAGACCAACCCGCTGTCGGCGGTGACGCACAAGCGGCGTCTCTCGGCCCTCGGGCCGGGCGGTCTCACGCGCGAGCGCGCCGGTTTCGAGGTGCGCGACGTGCACCCGACGCATTACGGCCGCATCTGCCCGATCGAGACTCCGGAAGGTCCGAACATCGGCCTGATCGCGTCGCTCTCGACCTACGCGCGCGTCAACGACTACGGTTTCATCGAGACGCCGTACCGCGTCGTGCGCGATTCCGTGGTGACCAACGAGGTGAAGTACCTCTCGGCGCTCGACGAGGAGCGCCTCTCGATCGCCCAGGCGAACGCCGCGATGGATGCCAACGGTCGCCTCGTCGCGGACAGCGTCCAGGCGCGCAAGACCGGCGAGTTCCAGATGACGCCGCGCGACCAGATCGAGATGATGGACGTGTCGCCGAACCAGCTGGTCTCGGTGGCTGCGTCGCTGGTTCCGTTCCTCGAGCATGACGACGCCAACCGCGCGCTGATGGGTGCGAACATGCAGCGCCAGGCGGTTCCGCTGTTGCGGACGCAGGCGCCGCTCGTCGGAACCGGCATGGAAGCCGTGGTGGCGCGCGACTCGGGCGTCACGGTCGTCGCCAAGCGCGACGGCTCGGTGGTGTCGGTCGACGCCAGCCGCATCGTGATCAAACCCGACGAGGACGACGGCACCGGCTCGAACGTCGACATCATCAACCTCATCAAGTATCAGCGCTCGAACCAGAACACCTGCATCAACCAACGCCCGATCGTGAAGCCGGGCGACCGCGTGCGGCGTGGGCAGGTGATCGCGGACGGCCCGGCGACGGAGCGCGGCGAGTTGGCGCTCGGGCGCAACGTCGTCGTCGCCTTCATGCCCTGGGGCGGGTACAACTTCGAGGACTCGATCCTGATCGCCGAGCGCGTGGTCAAGGACGATTCGTTCACCTCGGTCCACATCGAGGAGTTCGAGTGCGTCGCGCGCGACACCAAGCTCGGCAAGGAAGAGATCACCCGAGACATCCCCAACGTCGGCGAAGAAGCGCTGAAGGATCTCGACGACGCGGGCATCGTGCGCATCGGCGCCGAGGTGAAGCCGGACGACATCCTCGTGGGCAAGATCACGCCGAAGGGCGAGACCCAGCTGTCTCCGGAGGAGCGCCTGCTGCGCGCGATCTTCGGCGAGAAGGCCGGCGACGTTCGCGACACCTCGTTGCGAGTGCCGCCGGGGGTCTCGGGCATCGTGATCGGCGCCCAGGTCTTCTCGCGCCGCGGCGTCGAGAAGGACGAGCGCGCTCGCGCGATCGAGGAGTTGGAGATCGAGCGGCTGCGCAAGGACCAGGAAGACGAGACCCGCATCATCCGCGAGAGTGCGCTGCTGCGCGTCCGCGAGCTGCTGGTCGGCAAGTCGGCGGCCAACCGCGTCGCCGACGAGCGCCGCAAGGAAGTCTGGATCGACACGGGCGACGTCATCACGAACGAGAAGCTGACCCAGTTGCCGCAGCGGCGCTGGAAGGACGTTCAGGTCACCGACGCCCGCGTGCAGGATCAGATCGAGCGCATCTTCGTGAACATCGAAGAGCGCGCTGGCGTGATCAAGGCGGTCTTCGACGAGAAGATCGCGCGCCTGAAGAAGGGCGACGAGCTGCCGCCGGGCGTGTTCAAGATGGTGAAGGTGTACGTCGCCATCAAGCGCAAGCTCTCGGTCGGCGACAAGATGGCCGGCCGTCACGGCAACAAGGGCGTGATCTCGCGGATCCTCCCCGAGGAGGACATGCCGTACATGGCGGACGGCACGCCGGTCGACATCGTGCTGAACCCGCTCGGTGTTCCGTCGCGCATGAACGTCGGACAGATTCTCGAGACGCATCTCGGCTGGGCCGCTCGCGGTCTGGGCCAGCAGGTGCAGGCACTGCTCGACGAGCACCGGGGCATCGAGATCGCCAAGGTGCGCGAAGCGCTGAAGGTCGCCTACGACCATCCCGCCACGTCGGGGGTGCTCGACGGCGCGTCCGACGAGGCGATCCTGTCGCTCGCGAAGAGCGTCGCGACGGGCGTGCACGTCGCGACCGCGGTCTTCGACGGCGCCGGCGAGCCCGAGATCAAGGCGGAGCTGAGCCGCGCGAAGCTGCCGACCTCCGGTCAGATGGTGCTCTTCGACGGCCGAAGTGGCGATCCGTTCGACGGCGACGTCACGGTCGGCGTGCTCTACATGCTGAAACTGCACCACCTCGCCGACGACAAGATCCACGCGCGTTCGATCGGGCCGTACAGCCTCGTCACCCAGCAGCCGCTGGGCGGCAAGGCGCAATTCGGTGGCCAGCGCCTGGGCGAGATGGAGGTGTGGGCGCTCGAAGCCTATGGCGCCGCCTTCGCCCTCCAGGAATTCCTGACGGTCAAGTCCGACGACGTCGGTGGCCGCACGCGCATGTACGAGTCGATCGTGAAGGGCGAAATGACGCTCGAGCCAGGTCTCCCCGAGAGCTTCAACGTGCTCGTCAAGGAGCTCCAGGCACTCGGACTCGACGTCGATCTCGTCGAAGACAAAGTCGAATAAGGGGGATCCGTGAGAGACCTCTACAACCTGTTCGAGAAGCCCAAGGATCCCTTGGCCTTCAACTCGATCCGCATCTCGATCGCGTCCCCGGAAAAGATCCGGGAGTGGTCCCACGGCGAGGTCAAGAAGCCGGAGACCATCAACTACCGGACCTTCAAGCCGGAACGCGACGGGCTCTTCTGCGCCAAGATCTTTGGTCCGGTGAAGGACTACGAGTGCAACTGCGGCAAGTACAAGCGCATGAAGCACCGCGGCGTGGTATGCGAGAAGTGCGGCGTCGAGGTGATCCAGTCGAAGGTGCGGCGCGAGCGCATGGGCCACATCACGCTGGCCACGCCCGTCGCGCACATCTGGTTCCTGAAGTCGCTGCCGTCACGCATCGGCAACATCCTCGAGATCTCGCTGCGCGAGCTCGAGCGTGTGCTCTATTTCGAATCGTACATCGTGACCGACCCGAAGGAGACCGACCTCAAGCCCGGTGAGCTGCTCTCGGACGAGCGACTGCTCGAGATGAAGGAGAAGTGGGGCCGCGAGGGCTTCGAATTCGGGATCGGCGCCGAGGCCGTCCGCGACCTGCTCGCGAAGATCGACGTCGAGGGCGAGAGCAAGCGCCTGCGCCTCGAGATGCGCGACGCCACCTCCGAGGCGAAGCGCAAGAAGCTCGCCAAACGGCTCAAGGTGCTCGACGCGTTTCGCGAATCCACCAACCGCCCGGAGAACATGATCCTCGAGATCATCCCGGTGCTGCCGCCCGACCTGCGACCGCTGGTACCGCTCGACGGTGGGCGCTTCGCCACCAGCGACCTGAATGACCTCTATCGCCGCGTGATCAACCGCAACAACCGTCTGAAGCGTCTCCAGGAGCTGAACGCGCCCGAGGTGATCATCCGCAACGAGAAGCGGATGTTGCAGGAAGCCGTCGACGCGCTCTTCGACAACGGCCGCCGTGGGCGTGTCATCACCGGCCCGAGCAAGCGACCGCTGAAGTCGCTCTCCGACATGCTGAAGGGCAAGTCGGGCCGCTTCCGGCAGAACCTGCTCGGAAAGCGCGTGGACTACTCCGGTCGCTCGGTGATCGTCGTGGGCCCCGAACTCCGCCTGCATCAGTGCGGTCTGCCGACGCGCATGGCGCTCGAGCTGTTCAAGCCGTTCATCTACTCGAAGCTCGAGCAGCGCGGCCATGTGACCACCATCAAGGCCGCGAAGAAGATGGTGGAGAAGGAGCGCCCGGAGGTCTGGGACATCCTCGCGGAGGTAGTGCGCGAGCACCCGGTGATGCTGAACCGCGCGCCCACGCTGCACCGGCTCGGCATCCAGGCTTTCGAACCGCAACTCATCGACGGCAAGGCGATCCAGCTCCACCCGCTGGTGTGCGCGGCGTACAACGCCGACTTCGACGGCGATCAGATGGCGGTACACGTGCCGCTTTCGCTCGAAGCGCAGATCGAAGCGCGCGTTCTGATGATGTCGACGAACAACATCTTGTCGCCCGCTACGGGCCGTCCGATCATCGGCCCGACGCAGGACATCGTGCTCGGCTGCTACTACATGTCGCGCGAGCGATCTCCGGCCCGGGGCGAAGGCATGCGTTTCGCCAACCCGGACGAGGTGGTGTTTGCGTACAACGCCGGCGAGCTCGAATTGCACGCGCGCGTCGAAGTGCGCATGGAAGGCGGTCGCGTGGAGACGACGGCGGGCCGCGTGCTGCTCCGCGAGATCGTTCCCGGCGAGATCCCCTTCGAGATCATCAACAAGGTGATGGACAAGAAGGCGCTGGGCGAGCTGATCGACCAGGCCTACCGCCGGCTCGGCTCCAAGGCGACGGTGATTCTCGCCGACCGCTTGCGCACGCTCGGGTACAAGTTTGCGACGCGCGCCGGCATCTCGTTCTGTGTCGACGACATGACGATCCCGACCGACAAGGGGCGCATCATCGAAGGCGCGAACGAGCAGGTCCGGGAGATCGAAGCGCAGTATCAGGAAGGTCTGATCACCGACGGCGAGCGCTACAACAAGGTGATCGACATCTGGGCCGAGGCGACCGAGACCGTCTCCTCGCAGATGATGGAGAACATCGGCAGCGAGATCGTGAAGGACGTCGACGGCAACGATGTGCGCGTGCCTTCGTTCAACTCCGTGTACATGATGGCCGACTCCGGCGCGCGCGGTTCGGCGCAGCAGATGCGCCAGCTGGCCGGCATGCGCGGGCTGATGGCGAAGCCGTCGGGCGAGATCATCGAGACGCCGATCACCTCGAACTTCCGCGAGGGGCTCTCGGTGCTGCAGTACTTCATCTCGACGCACGGCGCGCGCAAGGGCCTCGCCGACACCGCGCTCAAGACCGCCAACTCGGGCTACCTGACCCGGCGCCTCGTCGACGTGGCGCAGGACATGATCATCCGACTGGAGGACTGCGGTACCAAGGACGGCCTCGTGATGGGACCGCTCGTCGAGGCCGGCGAAGTAATCGAGCCGATCGGCGAGCGCATCCTGGGTCGCGTGACGGTCGACGACATCGTAGACCCCCGCGATCGTAAGGTGATCGTGCGCGCGGGCGATGAGATCGACGAGCAGAAGGTCGCGCGCATCGAGGAGGCGGGAATCGAGCGGGCGATGATTCGCTCGGTGCTCACCTGCGAAAGCAGGTTCGGCGTCTGCAAGATGTGCTACGGGCGCGACCTCTCCCGCGGCGAGATGGTGAACCTGGGCGAGGCGGTGGGCGTGATCGCCGCGCAGTCGATCGGGGAACCGGGCACGCAGCTCACGATGCGCACCTTCCACATCGGTGGCGCGGCGACGCGCCGCGCGGAACAGTCGAGCGCGGAAGCGCGCACCGAAGGCGAAGCGCGCTACGTCAACCTCCGCACCGTGGAAGATCGCCAGGGACGCCAGATCGCCAGCAATCGCCACGGCGAGGTGGTGATCTTCGACACCAGCGGTCACGAGCGCGATCGTCACCCTGTCGTGTATGGAGCCTGGGTGAAGGTCGGCGACGGCGTTCCGGTGAAGCCCGGGACGGCGCTGCTCGAGTGGGATCCGTTTGCGAACCCGATCCTCGCCGAGGTGAAGGGCCTTGCACGATTCGTCGACATCATCGAAGGGCAGACGTTGCGCGAGCAGGTGGACGAGTTCACCGGTCTGGCTTCGAAGGTAATCGTCGAGGCGAAGGATCCATCGCTGCGACCGCGCATCTCGGTGGTCGGCCCCGATGGCGAGCTGCTGCACGAGAAGCTGATGCCGATGGGCGCCTATCTCTCGGCGGCGGACGGTGGCGCGGTGGCAGCCGGCGACGTGGTCGCAAAGATGCCGCGCGAGGTCACCCGCACCAAGGACATCACCGGCGGTCTGCCGCGCGTCGCGGAGCTCTTCGAGGCACGCAAGCCGAAGGACTTCGCGATCGTCTCGGAGATCGACGGCACGGTGTCGTTCGGGACCGACGTGCGCGGCAAGCGCCGCGTACTGGTGACGCCCGACGGCGGCGAACCGCGCGAGTACCTGATCCCGAAGGGCAAGCACATCGGCGTGCACGAGGGAGACCGCGTACGCGCGGGCGAAGCGCTGATGGACGGCTCCGCCAATCCGCACGACATCCTGCGCATCCAGGGCGTGAAGGAGCTGGCGAAGTACCTGGTGGACGAAGTGCAGGAGGTCTACCGCCTCCAGGGCGTGAAGATCAACGACAAGCACATCGAGACGATCGTCCGCCAGATGCTGCGACGCGTCCGCGTCAAGGACCCCGGAGACACGGACTACCTGGTCGGCGAGCATGTCGACAAGTGGTTGTTCCTCGAGGCGAACGAGAAGGTGCTGGCCCACGGAGGCCGCCCGGCTCAGGAAGAGCCGCTGCTCCTCGGCATCACCAAAGCGTCGCTCTCGACGGAATCGTTCATCTCGGCGGCTTCGTTCCAGGAGACCACCAAGGTGCTGACCGAGGCCGCCATCTGGGGCAAGACTGACTACCTCCACGGCCTCAAGGAGAACGTGATCATGGGGCGGCTCATCCCCGCCGGTACCGGGATGGCGCGCTACAAGAACATCGGGATCCAGGTCGAGGCGCCCGAGGGCGTGACCGCGCCGTCTGGCGGCGTCGCAACGCTCTCGTTGCCGAGCGCTCGTGGCAGCATCGTCTCCGAAAGTCCGACGAGTCTTGCGACTCCGGAAGGCGGGGGGCTCTAGCGGCGGAGCCGGGTTCCCGCACAGAGGGATCGAGCGGCAGACGGTGCCGTCGTCTCGGAGCGGCTTGCGAACCCGGCTTGCGAACCCGATCGGGCCCCGGTGGGGAGCCGTTGAGCAAGCGGTTGACAGGGCACTGAACACCGCTATCGTGCGGCCGATTTCGAATCCAGGCCGCGTTCGCTGCGGCCCTTCCGCATCCTGCGGAGAGTCGCCCCGAACCGTCTTCCAATCCCCTGATTCCGGGTTGGCGCCTCGATGGTTCCGGTCTCTCCGCCGTCGCGGTCGGGTCTCAGGGGCGTGGTTTCTCCAGTCTCCGGCCCGTGCATCATCGCAGGCCGGCTGCCGACACGGCGCAAAGACGGCCCGTCGGCTGCTGAGACCGTGGTCGACCGCGATCCAATGAGGGGACCCGACAGCGCATGCCGACGATCCAACAGCTCGTGCGCCAGGGTCGCGAGACCCGGCGCCGCAAGAGCAAGTCACCCGACCTCGATCAGTCGCCGCAGCGGCGCGGCGTGTGCACGCGCGTGTGTACCCAGACGCCGAAGAAGCCGAACTCGGCTCTCCGCAAGGTCGCCCGCGTGCGACTCACCAACGGCAACGAGGTCTGGGCCTACATCCCCGGCGTCGGTCACAACCTCCAGGAGCACTCGGTCGTGCTCGTGCGCGGAGGCCGCGTCAAGGATCTTCCGGGTGTCCGCTATCACATCGTGCGCGGCACACTCGACACGCAGGGAGTCGCCGATCGCCGGAAGAGCCGGTCTCGGTACGGGGCGAAGCGCCCGAAGTAGCGGGTTTCGAGATGCGGCCGGCGGGCAGCTGAAACCCGCCGGCCGCGCCGTTTCGGAGTCGCTTCGAGAGAAATCGCGAAAGAGCAGTCGGCGCAACGAGCCGGCCGGGAGCGAGACAGAACATGCCGCGGCGACGCGAAGTAGCACGGCGAAAGCACGCGACCGACCCGAAGTACGGCGACCGTCAGGTCGGGTACTTCACGAATGTGATCATGCATGGCGGGAAGAAGAGCACCGCCGAGCAGATCGTGTACGGCGCGTTCCTGGTCATCGAGAACAAGACCCGCAACGACCCGCTGGCGATGTTCCGCCGCGCACTCGACAACGTTCGGCCGCGCATCGAGGTGAAGTCGCGACGCGTCGGCGGCGCAACCTACCAGGTGCCGATCGAAGTGCGGCCCGAGCGCGCCACGTCGCTCGCGATGCGCTGGCTCGTGCAGTACGCGCGCTCCCGTAGTGGCCGCAGCATGCCGGAGAAGCTCGCCGACGAGCTGATCGACGCGGCCAACGAGCGCGGCGAAGCAGTGAAGAAGAAGGAAGACACGCACCGGATGGCTGACGCCAACAAGGCATTCGCGCACTACCGGTGGTGAGATCGTCCGGGTAGGGACGAGAGCGCTTTGAAATGGCTCGGACGACGCCGCTCGAGAGGACCCGCAACATCGGCATCATGGCGCACATCGATGCCGGCAAGACCACGACTACGGAGCGGATCCTGTTCTACACGGGCGTGAACTACAAGATGGGAGAAGTTCATGATGGCGCGGCCACCATGGACTGGATGGAACAGGAGCAGGAGCGCGGCATCACGATCACATCGGCCGCGACGACCTGCTTCTGGCAGGACCATCGCATCAACATCATCGACACACCGGGACACGTGGACTTTACGATCGAGGTCGAACGCTCGCTGCGCGTGCTGGATGGCGCGGTCGCCGTGTTTTGCGGCGTCGGTGGCGTCGAGCCGCAGTCCGAGACGGTGTGGCGCCAGGCGGACCACTACCGCGTGCCGCGGCTCGCGTTCGTCAACAAGATGGACCGCGTCGGCGCCAACTTCGATCGCGTGGTCGAGATGATGCGCGCGCGGCTCGGCACGAACCCCGTGCCCATCCAGGTTCCGATCGGCTGCGAGGACTCCTTTTGCGGGGTCGTCGACGTCCTCGAGCGCAAGGCGATCTACTGGGACGACGAGAGTCTCGGCGCGAGCTTCCATGTCGCCGACCTGCCTGCGGAACTCGAGGCCGCCACCGACGCGGCTCGCGAGCGGGTGGTGGAGGCGGCCGCCGACGCCGACGAGTCGCTGATGGCGCTCTACCTGGACGGAGCCCCGATCCCGGCCAGCCATCTGCGCCGGGCGCTGCGCAAGGCGACGCTCCAGCTCCGTGTCGTGCCGGTCGTCTGCGGCTCGGCCTTCAAGAACAAGGGCGTGCAGCCGCTGCTCGACGCGATCGTCTCCTACCTGCCTTCGCCGCTCGATGTGCCGCCGGTCGAAGGCACCGATCTTCGCACCGGGAAGCCCGCCACACGCAAGGCCGACGACGGCGAGCCCTTCGCCGCGCTCGTCTTCAAGTTGATGTCCGACAAGCACGTCGGACACCTGACCTATCTGCGCGTCTACTCGGGCAGCATCGAGACCGGCCAGCAGGTCCTCAACGTTCGCCGTGATCGCAAGGAGCGTGTCGGCCGGCTGCTCCAGATGCACGCCAACAAGCGTCAGGAGATTCCGGCGGCGTACGCCGGCGACATCGTCGCGGCCGTCGGCTTCAAGTCGGTCTCGACCGGTGACACGCTCTGCGACCCGCGGCACCCGATCGCGCTCGAGGCGATGCAGTTCCCCGAACCGGTGATCTCGATCGCGATCGAGCCGAAGACCCAGGCCGACATGGATCGGCTCGGCGAGTCGCTCGAGCGTCTGGCGCAGGAAGACCCCTCGTTCCGCGTCACGACGGACCCCGAGACGGGCCAGACGATCATCGCCGGGATGGGCGAGCTGCACCTCGAGATCATCTGCGACCGCCTGCTCCGCGAGTTCCGCGTCGGCGCCAACGTCGGGCCGCCGCAGGTCGCGTACAAGGAGACGATCCGC
>Ga0113563_10001101_pt1 | contig 14729 bp, 13 predicted proteins | sample Mud3Dept3metaG_FD_80117 | JGI IMG/M metagenome (GOLD analysis project Ga0113563, IMG submission 80117) | Freshwater wetland microbial communities from Ohio, USA, analyzing the effect of biotic and abiotic controls - Mud 3 Core 4 Depth 3... | ecosystem: Environmental > Aquatic > Freshwater >...
ACCGAGCAGCGCTTCATGCGAATCCCATTCTCCCCATTTTTCAAACTGGCCAGCCTGATTTTGTGCCTGGCCTTTACACAGGCCAACGCCGCAGAACTGGACGGCACCTGGCGCATCGCGCAGTCGCAAGCCGCGCCGTGGGGCAAGCCCGGAAAATCCACAATTGATTTGCGCGGCCGCAGCTTGAAGTTGCAAGCTGACCGACTGCAAGGTCCAGGCGTTTTGAACTGCGCCCATGTCGTGACCGAACCGACTGCTTATCCCGCCGAGGGGCTGTTTCAGGGCAATCTGCCCGCACCCGCCACGCAAGCGGCGCAAGCCTTGGGCATCACGCGCTTTCCGGTGCCGGGCGTGCGTCTGCATTGCGACAGCGGCGTGTTCGAGTTTCACCAAGCGGATGCGGACACGCTGCTGCTGGGCTTGGACAACCGCGTGCTGACGCTGAGCCGCGCACCGGGTGCACTGGCCGCCGCCACCGCGCCGGAGGGCCGGGTACAGCGTTTATTGGAGGCGCATTTCAGCGGCGACATGGCGTTCCATCCTGCCGGCGTGAAAACCAAACTGCACTGGCTGTCGGCGCGCCTCAAGCAGCGCATCGCCGCTTATTTCTACCGGCCGCAGCGCGCGGACGAAGTGCCCGACATCAATGGCGACCCGTTCACCGACAGCCAGGAATATCCCGTGCGCTTTGCCGTGGGCAAGGCGGAAATTAGGCAACAGCGGGCGCAAGTGACGGTGCGCTTTGCCGATGGCTTTCGCGAGCGGGTCGTGGTGTTTTTGCTGGTACGGGAAAAAGCCGTTTGGCTGGTGGATGACTTGCGCTACGAGCGCGGCGAGACTTTGCAACAAATGCTGCAATAGTGCGTAGGTCGGGTTAGCGCAGCGTAACCCGACGCAGCGGGACTTCTAGGAGAGATCAATGCGCGAGGCACAGGAAAAACACTTCGACACCCACGACGGCACTAGCTTGTTTTACCGCTACTGGCCGCGCACAGATGGCGCCACGGCGGAGCGCGCGCTGGTGCTGTTTCATCGCGGCCACGAGCATTCGGGGCGCTTGCAGCATGTGGTGGATGAACTCGGCTTCGAGGACTGCGCCTACTTCGCCTGGGATGCGCGCGGTCATGGCGCATCGCCCGGCGCGCGCGGCGACAGTCCGAGCTTTGCCGCTTCGGTCAAGGATGTGGACAGCTTCATCCGCCACATAGTCGCAACTTACGGCATCGCTGCAGAGAACATCGTGGTCATCGCGCAAAGCGTGGGCGCGGTGCTGACCACCACTTGGGCGCACGATTATGCGCCGCCGATCCGCGGCATGGTTGTGACCGCGCCGGCCTTCAAGGTCAAGCTATACGTGCCGCTGGCGCGGCCGGCCTTGGCGCTGCGCTATAAACTCAAGGGCAACTTTTTCATCAGCTCTTATGTGAAAGCCAAGTTCCTCACCCACGACCCGGAGCGCATCCGCTCTTATGAATCCGATTCACTGATCACGCGCGACATATCCGCGCGCATTTTGCTCGGCCTATACGAAGCGGGCGAGCGCGTGGTGGCCGATGCGCAGGCCATCCATCTGCCGATGCAGGTCTTGGTGTCAAACAGCGATTGGGTGGTGCATCGCGGGCCGCAGGAGGAATTTTTTCAAAACCTCGGCTCGAACATCAAGGAGCGCCATGTGCTGCCGGGATTTTTTCACGACACTTTGGGCGAGAGCAATCGAAAGCTGGCCTTCGACTTGATGCGGCCCTTCATCGCGCGCTTGTTTTCGGCGGAGTTTGCCAGCTTGACGCCCAAGCAGGACTTGCTGCACGCGCATCGCGCCGGCTACACGCGCGACGAGGAACTGCGCTTGAGCGCGCCCTTGCCATTGCTGTCGCCGAAGAGCGTGCAATTCGCGCTGACGCGCCTGTCGATGCGCACGCTGGGGCGCTTGTCCGAAGGCGTGCGCCTGGGATTGGCCACCGGCTTCGATTCCGGCAGCACGCTGGATTATGTGTACTGCGATCAGCCGCGCGGCACGTCACTCCTGGGACGCTTCATCGATCGCGGCTATCTGGACGCGGTCGGCTGGCGCGGCATTCGGGTGCGCAAGCAGCATCTGCAACTGGCGATTACTACAGCGGCCAAAGCGCTGGCCGACGCCGGGCAGCCGCTGCGCATCCTCGACATCGCCGCCGGCCATGGGCGCTATGTGCTGGATGCGGTGGGGGCCTTGCCGACGCGACCAGATTCCATCGTGCTGCGCGATTTCAGCGAGCTCAATGTGCAAGCCGGGCGCGCCCTGATCGCGGCACGCGGCCTGGGCGATATCGCTCGTTTCGAGGCCGGCGATGCTTTCGACGCCGATTCGCTGGCGGCGATCGCGCCGGCACCGACCCTGGCCTTAGTATCGGGCTTGTATGAATTGTTCTCCGACAACGACGCGGTACGGCGCTCGCTGTCCGGCCTGGCGCGGGCGATGCAAAGCGGCAGCTACTTGATCTACACCGGCCAACCGTGGCACCCGCAGTTGGAAATGATCGCGCGCACCCTCACCAGCCACCGCGGCCACCAATCCTGGGTGATGCGCCGCCGCACGCAAGCGGAGCTGGACGTGCTGGTGAGCGATGCTGGATTCGAGAAACTGGAGCAGTGGACCGATCAGTGGGGAATATTTACCGTAACGCTGGCGCGCAGGAAATAACACGTGACCTTGCTTACCTTAGCCCTAAGATTTAACTCCCTCTCCCTTGAGGGAGAGGGCTGGGGAGAGGGTGAACGCCAAGCATTCGCGCGCCGCCCCCTCTCCCCCACCCCTCTCCCCAAGGGGCGAGGGGATTCTTTGCAATTGGAAGATGACGTCGCATACTAAAACCCGCCCCTGGCGCCGCGCCCTACTCTGGCTGCTATTTCTCGGCCCATTCTTTTTCGCCAGCTACGGTTTCGCCACCTGGGTCACCAGCCAGCGCAGCGATGTCGGCGTGGTGGTGTTTGCCTGGGAATATTATTTGATCCCCTTCTGGCCCTGGACCATTGTGCCGTATTGGTTTATCGATCTGCTGTACGGCATCTCCTTGTTCATGTGCGCGACGCGGCTCCAGCTCGATCAGCATGCCAAGCGCCTGCTCACGGCGCAGGTGGCGGCAGTGAGTTGCTTCCTGCTGTTTCCCTTGCACTTCAGTTTCAATCGCGGGCAAGTCGAAGGCGTATTCGGCCCGATGTTCGAAACGCTCGCCCTGTTCGACAAACCGTTCAATCAAGCGCCGTCCTTGCATATCGCGCTGATGGTGCTGCTGTGGGTGGTGTATCTGCGCGCGCTGCCGCAGGCTTGGCGCTGGATGGTGCATGGCGTATTCGCGCTGATCGGCGTGTCGGTACTGACCACTTGGCAGCATCACTTTTTCGACGTGCCGACCGGCCTGTGGCTGGGCTGGTTCTGCTTGTGGCTGTTTCCGGACGAGATGCAGTCGCCGCTGGCAACCGCGGCGTTGACGCGCGACCCGGCACGACGAAAGCTGGCGCTGCTGTATGGGCTGGCGGCGCTGCTGTTGGCGATCTTCGCGTTTAAGATGGGTGGCGCGGCACTGTGGCTGCTGTGGCCCAGCGGTTCGCTGGCTCTGGTAGCGCTGGCCTATTTGTACTTTGGCGCGGCGGCATTTCAAAAACGTACCGACGGCTCCATGACGCCCGCGGCGCGCTGGCTGCTGGCGCCGTATTTGTGGGGCGCCAAGCTGAATGCGCGGCTCTGGACACGCGGCATGAACATGGCCGATGCAGTCGCTCCCGGAATTTTGCTGGGACAGCTGTCGCCGCACGCCGCTTTGCAGCATTTGAATGTGGCGCACATCGTCGATGTCAGCGCCGAGTTGCCCTACCGCAGCAAGGCGGGCGCTTACAGCAATATCCCGATGCTGGATCTCGCGCCGCCCGGCGTGGAACAAATTGCACACGCCGTGCGCGCCATCGAAAACGCGCGCCCCTCCGGTACGGTGTTGGTATGTTGCGCCCTGGGGTTTTCGCGCAGCGCCTTGGCCGTCGCCGCTTGGCTGCTCGGTACGCAGCGCGCCGGCTCGGTTGAAGATGCGCTGACACAAATCCGCAGCGCGCGCCCGGCCATCGTGCTCGGGCCGGCGCACGAGACGGCATTGCACGCTTGGTGGCGGCAGCATCAATGCGGCACAATACGCTTATGAGCACACATACTTGGCAATCCGAACTCGCGGTTGGCGCCTGCCGCGCCGGACGTTTATTGGCGCTCGCTGCCTTGGCGTATGCGCTGTTGGCGCTGGCGGTGCAGGCATTCGTACCCACGCTCCCAGGCAACGCATTGCTTTGGTCCGGGGTCATTTTCCTGTCCTTGCCCGCGTTGTATTTGGGCACGCGCATCGAGATCGACCACAGCCTGTTTCTACGCTTGGCGCGCATCCCCGATGTCAGCCCGGAACCGCTCGCCGAATTGGATGCCGCGTTGATGGAATTGAATCTCAGCGCATCGGCGCATTCCGGCCGACCCTTGGTGGCGCGGGTCGCCAGCCTACTGCGCTTGGTGCGCAGGTTGGGGGGATTGGTGGCCTTGCAGACTGTTCTTGCGCTCTTGGCGGTGTGGCTGCGCTGAAATTTGGAGTGCGGGAGCTTGCTCCCGCTTTGCCAGCGGCGGCTTGCCGCCGCGTCATATATGCGCGAGCAAGCTCGCGCATTGAAAAGCGGCGGCAAGCCGCCGCACTCCAAATCGCACTCTAAATCAGCGCAGTCGCCACCAGCACAACAAGCCCGCCAGCACCAAGCCAGCCAGCACACCTCCGGCCGCCATCAGCTTGGCCGTAGACTTCGCCTCATCCAGCAAATTGTTGTTGAACACATTCGCCGACAAATGCAGCGACACGACTTTCCACTCGCCATTGATCTTGGCCGAGGTGGAAGTCCAATTCGAACTCAACGTGAACGGCTTGCGCGCCAACGGAAAAAAGGCATCCTGCATGGTACCGTCCGCCACCGCGACCTCGCCGAAAAAGCGCGCATGCGCGCCCAATTTAGCCGCGGTGGTGTACTTGCTCAGAATGCGCTCCGGCCCTTTCACCATGCGCTGGTAATAGGCCCGTATCTCGTCGTGCCCGCGCGACACCTCGCCGTTGAGCCAAGTCACCGTGGCATCCGGAGTCATCTGCGCCACCATGCGCTCCACGTTTTGATCGTTGATCCCCGCCTCGATTTCCTGAAAGACCTTGATCAAGGCCTGCCGATCCGTCGCGTGCGGATCATCAGCGGCGAAGGTCTCTTGTGAAAAAATCGGCATGGCCAGCGCTAACAAAATGGGCAACATTAGTTTCATTTCGGGCTCCCGTAACAGAATTTTTTCATGGTAGTAACGCTTGCGAGGGAATGCAACCATCCTGGTTCAGGGCGAGGGTCAAGCAGGATGCGCTGCATTTGCGATATTTACATTTGGAGTGCGGGAGCTTGCTCCCGCTTTCCGAGCGGCGGCTTGCCGCCGCTCCCCGCCACGTAATCCGCTCTCATGGCGCTTGAATGATGTCCCGTGATTATGGGAGCAAGCTCCCATAATGAAAGCGGCGGCAAGCCGCCGCACTCCAAATCACGTTGGCGTGCTACTTAACGACTTTGAGATGTCCGCCGCGCGGCGGTTTTGCGCTGGGGGGTGGGGGCGGTTCTTCATCCGGCGCTGGCGCTGCGGGCCCATTGGGATTCTCGGCGCTGGCGCTGATTTCTTCGGTGGCCTGGAAAAACAGGCCCTGGCCGTTTTCCTTGGCGAACACGCCGATGACGGCCGGGATCGGCACTTCCAGTTCGCGCGAAGAACCGTTGAAGCGCGCCGAGAAGTTGATGAAGTCGTTGCCGATCTTGAGGTGGCGCGTGGCGGTGTAGCTGATGTTGAGGACGATCTGGCCGTCCTTGATGAACTCGGTCGGGACCTTGGTTTGGCCGTCCACCAGCACCGCGACGTAAGGGGTGAAACCTTGATCGACGCACCATTCGTAAATGGCGCGGATCAGGTAGGGCTTGGTGGAGGCGTCGTACATTATCGGCCTAGCGGCGCATGGCCTTTTCCGACGCGGTGATCGCGTCAATGAAAGCGGGACGCGAGAACAGGCGTTCGGCGTATTTCAGCACCGGCGCGGCCTGCTTCGGCAGCACGATGCCGTAGTGTTCCAAGCGCCACAGCAAGGGGGCGATGGCGACGTCGAGCATGGAATACTCTTCGCCCAGCATGTATTTCTGCTTTTGGAACACCGGCGCGATCAAGGTCAGGTGATCGCGGATCACGGCACGCGCTTTGTCCGCATCGCGTTTGCCGGCGGTTTCCAGGGTGTCGATGTGGCAGAACAATTCTTTTTCGAAACGGTGCAGGAACAGGCGTGCGCGGCCGCGCATCACCGGGTCCACCGGCATCAGTTGCGGATGCGGAAAGCGCTCGTCGATGTATTCGTTGATGATGTTGGCCTCGTGCAGGATCAGGTCGCGCTCGACCAGCACCGGCACGCGGTTGTAGGGGTTCATGACCGCGATGTCTTCCGGCATGTTTTCCACGTCGACGTCGATGATCTGGAAGTCCATGCCTTTTTCGTACAGCACAATGCGGCAGCGCTGGCTGAAAGGATCGGTGGTGCCGGAGTACAAATTCATCATAGCGAGTTCTCGATTCGATTTAACAGAAAAATGAGCCACGTCTGAACGTGGCTCGGGTACAAATAACTGGGCTGGTTAATCCGCCCCTTTTTAATTAATGGGGGCTTTGCCTGGCAATATCAATGAATATCTTTCCAGAATTCCTTCTTCAGGAAATACGCCAGGATGGTCAGGCCAAACAGGAAAAACAGCACATAGATGCCGGTGATCTTGCGTTTGGTCTGGGCCGGCTCGCCCATGTATACCATGTAATTCACCAGGTCCTTGACCGCCGCGTCGTATTCCTTCGGGCTCAATTTGCCGGGCTTATCCAGCGCCAAATGCTTTTCGGCATGGCCGTCGTGATCCTTGGCGGCACCTTCCTTCAGTACTTGCTCGCCTTGCAAATCCCATAGAGCATGCGGCATGGCGACACTGGGGAAGGTGGTGTTGTTCCAGCCGGTGGGGCGCGACGGGTCGCGGTAAAAGCTGCGCAGATAGGTGTACAACCAATCCGCGCCGCGCGAACGCGCGATCACGGTCAGATCGGGCGGCGCCACGCCGAACCATTCCTTGGCGTCGTTGCGGCGCAAGGCGGCGGTCATGGTTTCCACCGGCTTCTCGCCGGTCACCATCAGGTTCTCGACGATCTGCTTTTCGGTCAGGCCCAGGTCTTCCAGGCGCGAATAGCGCATGTAGCCCGCGCTATGGCAGCCCACGCAGTAGTTGACGAAGGTGCGCGCACCGCGTTGCAAGGACAACTTGTCCTCGACGTTGATTTGCACCGTGTCCAGCTTCACTTCACTGCTCGCCTGCGCCAAGAGCGGCGCGCACAGCAGCGCGGCCAGGATTATTTTTTTCATGCTGTCACCCTCTCTGGTTCCGGCTTGGTTTTGTCCATGCGCGTATACCACGGCATCAAGATAAAGAACGCGAAGTAGATGACGCTGAAAATTTGCGCCATCAAGGTCTTGGTCGGCGACACCGACTGCGTGCCCAACCAGCTCAGCACCAGGAAGGCGATCACGAACAGGCCCAGGGCCCATTTATAAATCGCACCGCGGTAGCGCAGCGATTTCACCGGCGAACGATCCAGCCAGGGCAGCAGGAACATGACGACGATAGCCATGCCCATGGCGATCACGCCCGGGAACTGCGAACCGAACATCGGCGGCACCGCGCGCAGGATGGAGTAGAACGCGGTGAAGTACCACAACGGCGCGATGTGCGCCGGCGTCTTGAACGGATCGGCCGGCACGAAGTTGTTGGCTTCGAGGAAGTAGCCGCCCATTTCCGGCGTGAAGAACAGGATCACCGAGAACACGATCAGGAACACGCACACGCCCAGGATGTCCTTCACCGTGTAATACGGATGGAAGGGGATGCCGTCGAGCGGGATGCCGGTGGCGGGATCTTTGTGTTTCTTGATCTCGATGCCGTCCGGATTGTTCGAGCCCACTTCGTGCAGCGCCACCAAGTGCATCACCACCAGGCCCAGCAGTACCAGCGGCACGGCGATGACGTGGAAGGCGAAGAAGCGGTTCAGCGTGGCATCGGAGATCACGAAGTCGCCGCGAATCCAGATCGCCACTTCGGGCCCGATGATGGGGATTGCGTCGAACAGGTTGATGATCACCTGTGCGCCCCAGAACGACATCTGGCCCCAAGGCAGCAGGTAGCCCATGAAGGCTTCCGCCATCAAGGCGACGTAAATGAAGCAGCCGAAAATCCAGATCAGTTCGCGCGGCTTGCGATAGGAACCGTAAATCAGGCCACGGTACATATGCAGATACACCACCACGAAGAACATGGAAGCGCCGGTCGAGTGCAGGTAGCGAATCAGCCAGCCCCACTCCACGTCGCGCATGATGTACTCGACCGAGGTGAAGGCCACGGACACGCCCGCGGCATTCAAGCTTGCATCGGGTTTGTAGTGCATGGTCAGGAAGATGCCGGTGGCGATTTGCAGCACCAGCACCAGCAAGGCCAGGGAACCGAAGAAATACCAGAAATTGAAATTTTTCGGCGCGTAGTACTCGGACAGATGTTGTTTCCAGGTCGAAGTGAGCGGGAAACGGTCGTCGACCCAAGCTAACAGTTGTTGTAATTTATTCATGATTACGCTCCCTTGCCGTCGTCGCCGATCAAAACCCGCGTATCGGTCAGATATTTATGGGGCGGAATCTTGAGGTTGGTCGGTGCCGGCGAGCCTTTGTAGACACGGGTCGCCAGGTCGAACAAGGAACCGTGGCACGGGCAATAAAAACCGCCGCCCCAGTCCGGGCCGGTTTCGGCATCCGATTGCGGTTTGAGCTTGTCGCTAGGCGAGCAGCCCAGGTGGGTGCAGATGCCGACGGCGATCATGATTTCGGGCTTGATCGAACGATGCGGGTTCTTGCAATAATCGGGCTGCAACGAGCCTTCCGATTTGGGATCGGTCAGCTTGGCGTCGTGCTTGGTCAGCAGATCCAGCATTTCCTTGGTGCGGGAAATAATCCACACCGGCGCACCGCGCCATTCGACCACCAGCTTTGCGCCCGACTCCAACTTGCTGATATCCACCTCGACCGGCGCGCCCAAGCCTTTGGCTCTGGCGCTGGGCGACATGCTGGCGATGAATGGCCAAGCAGCCACTGCCACGCCAGCTCCGCCGACGGCTGCCGTCGCGAGTATCAGGTTGCGCCGGGTGCGGTTGACTTCGTTATTGCTCATAACCCCATCCCCGTAAATGTTAAAAGTTAAAAGGTTGCGTACAGACAAAAGCCGGCATTTTAGCAAAAAAACCCCTCAAAGTTAAAGCCTGACGTGGTTTTGTTTGCTTAACTGCTAGATTGGATTGGGAATTTCTATGAATTCGTGGTCTAAGCCGAAGTGCGCCGCCAAATGCCCGCCCAGGGCCTGGATGCCGTAGCGTTCGGTGGCGTGATGACCGGCGGCGATGAACGCCACACCGCTCTCGCGGGCGAAGTGAACGTTGTGTTCAGAGGCCTCTCCGGTTAAGTAAGCATCCACTCCCAAAGCCGCTGCGTCCTCGAAATAACCTTGCGCGCCGCCGCTGCACCAGGCGATGCGGCGGATAATCCGGTCTTTTGCACCAATGGCCAAGGGCGGGCGATCCAGCCGCTCGCCGATGCGGGCGCCGAGCGCTTCCAGGGTCAAAGCGTCGGGCAAGGCGCCATAGGCGATCAGGTTTTGCTCGCCGCTCCAGCCTTCGAGTTGAAAGCCCAAACGCTGCGCGAGTTGCGCGTTATTGCCCAAGGTGGGATGCGCGTCCAAGGGCAAATGAAAACCGAACAAGGAGATGTCGTGCGCCAGCAGCAATTTGATGCGCGCCTGTTTCACGCCGACGATGCGCGCGTCCTCGCTCTTCCAAAAATAACCGTGGTGCACCAGGATCGCATCCGCGCCGCGCGCGACGGCTTGCTCGATCAGCGCCAGGCTGGCAGTGACGCCGGTGACGATCTTGCTTACTTCGTCCCGGCCCTGCACTTGCAGGCCGTTCGGGCTATAGTCGCGGAAGCGCGCGGTGTCGAGAAGCGCGCAGGTATAATGCTCCAACTCGGTTCGCTGCATAGGTCAATCAGTTCGCCATGAAAAAACTTTGGTTTATGTTTGCGCAATTCACCACGCTGTTGGTGGCGGCGCTGCTGGTGGTTTCGGTGTTCAAGCCGGAGTGGCTGAGCTTTCGCGCCGCGCCGGCGCCGGCGCCCATAGTGCTGAACCAACCCGCACCGGTCGTCGTCGCCGCGCCCGAACCCAGCGCCAAAACACCCGTCGCATCCTACCGCGCAGCCGCCAAAAAGGCCATGCCCACGGTGGTCAACATCTACACCAGCAAGCAAGTGCGCCAGCCGCGCCATCCGCTGCAAGACGACCCGGTGTTCCGGCGTTTCTTCGGCGACCAGTTGCCGCAACAAACGCAGCGCGTGTCCAGCCTGGGTTCCGGCGTGATCGTCAGTTCCGAGGGCTACATCATCACCAACCATCATGTGGTGGCGGCAGCGGATGAGATCGAGGTGCTGCTGGCCGATGGCCGCAGCGCGCCGGCCAAGATCGTCGGCTCCGATCCGGAAACCGATCTGGCGGTGATTCGCGTCAATCTCAAGAATTTGCCCAGCATCACTTTCGGCAACGCCATGCAAGTCGAAGTGGGCGATGTCGTGCTCGCCATCGGCAATCCTTTCGGCGTTGGGCAAACCGTGACCATGGGCATCGTCAGCGCCCTGGGGCGCTCGCACCTGGGCATCAACACCTTCGAGAACTTCATCCAGACCGACGCCCCGATCAATCCCGGCAACTCCGGCGGCGCGCTGGTGGATATCCAGGGCAACCTGATCGGCGTGAACAGCGCGATCTTCTCCAAGAGCGGCGGCTCGCAAGGCATCGGCTTCGCCATTCCGGAAAATCTGGCGCAGCAAGTGCTGCAGCAAATCATCCAGCACGGCGAAGTCACGCGCGGCTGGCTCGGCGTGTCGATGCGCGACATGAACCCGGAAACCGCGCAAGCGTTCAACCTGCCGAACGTCTCCGGCACGTTGGTGGTGGGCGTGCTGCGCAACGGCCCCGCCGACCGCGCCGGCATCCTGCCGGGCGATATTCTGCTGGGGGTAAACGGCAAGACCCTGCCCGACTCGGCGGCCTTGCTAGGGCATGTCGCGCAACTGTCGCCGGGTACGCAGGCGCAGGTTACGGTGCTGCGCAAGAGCAAGGAGAGCAAGGTCAACGTCACCATCGCCAAACGCCCGCCGGTGGCCAAGGAAGAGCAATGAAACAGGCGCAAGGCTTCTCGTTGATCGAAATGGCCTTCGTGCTGGTGATCATCACGCTACTCTTGGGCGGCTTGTTGGTGCCGTTCACGACGCAGGTGGAACAGCGCAGGATTACGGAGACGAATAAGGCGTTGGAGGAGATTAAGGAGGCGTTGGTGGGGTATGCGTTGAGCCATAGCGCCACCGTCGCAACCAACGGAACCTTACAACCCTATTTGCCTTGCCCGGATACCGATGGCGATGGCCTGGAGGAAGCGCGGAATGGCGCAGGGGATTGCCCCGATAATAACGGCAATCTGCCTTGGGCTACCCTAGGCATTTCACCCGCGGATGCTTGGGGGAACCGATTCCACTACGCCGCAACAACGACGTTCACCAATTCCATTAACGGCTTTGGATTGACCATCACGGGTAGCTTTCGCGTCTGTGATCGGGCGCCGGGAGCGATATCCGCCGCCTGCCCCGGCGCCACAATGGCGAGCAATATCCCCGCAATCGTCCTGTCCTACGGCAAGAATGGATATGGAGCACGAAACTCCGGCGGCACTGTAAACCAAGCTCCCGCCAGCCTTGATGAGATTGAAAACACCGGTGCAGGGCCAAACGCCGCAATGTATATCTCGCGTACGATCACGCCGGCAGGCACGCCCGCCGGCGAATTCGACGACCTCGTCACCTGGCTCTCGCCCAACATCCTGTTCAACCGCATGGTCGCAGCCGGCAGGCTACCTTAGCGCGGGATGGTTTCGAGCGCGGGAGCAAGCTCCCGCTGTTAAAGCGGCGGCAAGACGCCGCACTCCAAATCTAAGCCGCCTGCACCATACGCAACTCGAACCCGACCTGTCCCGCCGCGTTTTGCGCCACGCGCAGCTGATACCCCAATTGCTCCGCTTGGCGCGCCGCTTGATATAGGCCGATGCCCAGCCCGGTTTGCGAGGCGACCGGTGCGTCGAACAGTTTCGCCGCCACTTCCGTCGGCATGGCGCTGCCGCTATCCAGCACTTGCAGGGCGCCGCCCTGCGCCGGGGCGAAATGCGCGCGGATCGTAACGCCGCTTTCCATGCCGCGTTTTTTGATGGCGTTTTGCAGCAGATTGTCGGCCACGCTATCGAATAACTCGGCCGGCACGACACAGCCGTCCAGCGCGCCGTCCAGCTCGAATTGCACGCCATGCGACTCGTAGCGCGTACACAAATTTTGCCACCACTCGGCGGCGGCGATTTCTTCGCGCCCGACCATGTGCGGCGCTTTGAGTTTTTTCAGCGTCATGTCCAGGCGCCGGGTGATCAAGGGCAATTGGCGCTGGATCAAGGTTTGCAAGGCTTGCGCTTGGTCCGCCTCGGTGTGCTCGGCGGCGGAGCACAGTGCGGTCAACGATTGCAGCAGGTTTTTCACGTCGTGGGTCAGGCGCGCACCAGTCTCGTGGATGGCCTGCACATAGGCGTTCTGGCGCTGTAGCTTTTCGCGCAATTTGGCTTCGTAGAAAAAATCCAGCAGTCCGGTCAACAGCCGCACATGCACGATCAAGGTCGGCGAAACGCGGCCGCGGGTATACAAATCCAAGTGCGTGCGATGCACTTCGAGCTCGATGCGGTGCGGCGTCTGCTGGCCGAATTCGCCGCTGTTATCCAAATTGCGCCAAGCGCCGCCGGCCACCCAGGGCAGGTTCTGGATTTCTTCCATGGCGCGTTGCAAGAACACTTCCGGCTCGCGCTCGGCATTCGCCAAATGCGCCAGGTTCTGGATCCATTGCTCGAACGGCAGGCCGACGCTCAGGAAATAGCGCGACAGCAATTGGCCGAAGCCGGCGAAACCGGCGCGCGGTTTCCACAGCCAGGCCAGCACCAACAACATCAGCGCCAATCCCAGCAGGGTTTGCGCCAGGGCGATCAGGTAATCGCCGCGGGTCACCAGCTTCAAGGCGAAGCTGCCCAGCACCAGCACCAGCACCATCAAGAACAGCAGCACGCTATAGATGAAATCGACCGCATGCGCGGCCTGGGTGGTGCGCTCCTGGCGCATGAACAGCAACAGCACGGGCAGGGCCAGCCAGCCGTAGCGCATCAGCCACACCAGCGCAACGTTTTCGCGGTAATCGGTGAACAGATGCGGCACCACCCAACCCAGCAGGATGCCCAGCAGATACAGCAGCGCGATCAAGCTCGCCGCATGCTGGCGCGCGATTTCCGCGCCGAACGCCCGGCCGCCGACCAGCGCGATCAGCACGCCCAGCCACACCGCCGCCAGCCACCAGTTGGCGAACACGCCCAGCACCAGGCCGACGCCGATGATCAACAGCGCAGTGCCCACGGGGATATCGCGATCGGCGCGCCACACCGGCTGCCACATCAGGAAGAAGCCGAAATGCGCCAGCATCAGACCGCGCGCCCACCAGGTTGAAATGCCCCAGGCCAAGGCCAAATGCAGCGTCAGCAGCATCGCCCCCATCCACCAATGCGGATGGCGATGCACCCATTCGTTGACCGTGGAGCGTTGAGTTTCAGTCATAGGTGTGATGTTTCCGGCATTTTTATAAAAAGCTTTTTGCCACAGAGAACACAGAGCTCACAGAGAAAACCACGATAAATTTACGTGCGATGGCAGAACATAAGAAATCTCTGTGTCCTCTGTGATCTCTGTGGCTTGCATTTGCAGTTTTAGGTTTAAAAAATCGCATTTAACCACGGGCACGCCGGGCGCACCCGGAATTTCAATATTTGGTACCATCCAGCTTCCATGCGCAAAATCCTTGCCATCGCCCGCTTTACCTTGCTCGAAGCCGCGCGCAGCCGCTTGTCCTGGCTGGTGTTGGGTGCGGTGTTGGTGCTCGGTCTCGCCAGCCTGCTGGTGCGCGAACTGGCGATCACCGACAGCCAGCGCTTGCAATTGGCGTTCCTCGCTACATCGTTGCGCCTCACCAGCGCGCTGTTGACGGCGGCCTTCATCATCAGCAGCCTGCAACGCGAGTTCAACGACAAAGTGCCGGCGCTGGTGCTGGCGCTGGACGTGCCGCGCAGCCATTTCGTGCTGGGCAAGGCGGCGGGATTGAGCCTCGCGGCGCTGGGCATCGCCCTGACCTGCGCCCTGCCCTTGGCCCTGCTCGCACCGGCTGCCGCGTGGTGGCCGTGGACGATTTCGCTCATGCTGGAAACCGCCATCATCGCCGCCGTCAGCCTATTTTGCGGCATCAGCCTGCGCAGCGTCGCCGCCGGCCTGTTGTTCACCATCGGCTTCTACGTCCTGGCCAAGAGCCTGGCCGCAATCCAACTCATCAGCCACGCCAGCCTGAACGCCGCCACGCTGTCGCAGCGCTACATGACCGGTCTGCTGGATACGCTGGCGCTACTGCTGCCGCGCCTG
>Ga0113563_10001102_pt1 | contig 14722 bp, 15 predicted proteins | sample Mud3Dept3metaG_FD_80117 | JGI IMG/M metagenome (GOLD analysis project Ga0113563, IMG submission 80117) | Freshwater wetland microbial communities from Ohio, USA, analyzing the effect of biotic and abiotic controls - Mud 3 Core 4 Depth 3... | ecosystem: Environmental > Aquatic > Freshwater >...
CGCTACGGCACGTCTGCCGGCCCGCTGGCGCGCCGCCACCCCGGCTGCCTCCCGCCCGTGCTCGCGCCGCCCTTGCCCATCCTGATCGTCCTGGCAGCCCTGCTGGGGCACTTCGTCGTCGCGACCGCCGTGGCCGCCGGTGGCACGGCCGTGCTGGCCTGGAAGCTGCAGCGGCTGACGGTGCCCGCGTGGCGCGCTCCTGGACTCGTGCTGGAGTCCGTGTACCGCGTCTGCAGGGACGCCCTGCAGTGGGCGGTCATGCTGTTCAGTCCGCTGCTGTTGTTCGCCATCGCCACGAGCAGCCACCGGTGGGCGGTCGCGGCGCTGTCGGTCGCGCCCTACTTGATCGAGTGGTTCGAACGCCGCCCACGCCTCGATCCGTTGCGCTGGATCGGCGCACGCATCGTGGACGACGTCGCCTACGGTGCCGGGGTGTGGACGGGGTGTTTGCGGTCGCGCTCGCTCGAACCGCTTCTTCCGCGGATGTCGTGGGCTGGACTCAGACGCTCAACCCGCCATCGACTGCGAGATCCGCTCCCGTAATTCCGGCACCGGGCGGACCGGCCAGCCACACCAGCATGGCTGCCACTTCGTCAGGGTCGAGCAGGCGTTCGATGAGCTGCTGCGCAGCGAACGGGCGCGAATCCGGCAGCCCGTACAGTCGTGCGCTCTCCGTGAGCAGCGGCGTATCGGTCGAGCCCGGGCTCACCGAATTGGCCGTGATGCCGGTTCCGCGCAGTTCGGCCGCAAGCGCCTTCACGAGCCCGACCACGCCCGCCTTCGCTGCGCAATAGGCGGCAAGATTCGGCAGGCCGCGAGTTCCGGCGGTGGATGCCACCGCAATGAAACGCCCTTGACGCGGTGCCGGCCGGCGCAACATCGCCGGGATGCCAACCCGGGCCGCCGTGATCACGCCGCCGAGATCAATCTCGATGACGGCCGCGAGCTGCGCGGCGGGCATTTCCCAGAGTGGCACACCACCTGCGGCAACGCCGGCCACCGCCAGCACCGCATCGAGCCCTCCGAAGCGGGCCTGCGCCGCGGCCACCGCTGCGGCCATCGCAGCCGTATCGCACACGTCCGCCTGCACGCTCACGATTCGATCGGGAGCCGACGCGAGCCCTGCAGCGCGAGCCACGGTTGCTCCCAACTCTGCCGGCGTGCCAAGGGCATACGGCAATCGCGGATCGTCGCCGGCGCGATCCAGCGCCACGACGGACCAGCCGTCGACCGCGAGCCGGCAAACGGTCGCGGCGCCGATTCCGCGCGCCGCACCCGTCACCAACGCCACGCGACCATTCGATTGCGGTCGGTTTGTATTGCCCTGCTCGTGAGTCATCCGGTCGCTACCGTGATCCGCCACTGCGATACCCAATTCGACAATGTCGCAATCGCCTCGTCCATCAGTGCTGCGCCTTCGGCCGCCGATGCTCCGGTCGGATCGCCGATCACCCCGTTGGTCGAGACGGCCGCCACGCCACCGCGGCGCATCAGCGGCATGAGTTCCACCAATGGGCGCACGTTGCCGGCCGCAGCCAGGTGCAGACGAACGCGGTCCCGCGCCAGGTGCAGCATCAGCGACGTTTCGGTGCGGCCGGCGTGGGCATCGCCGTGCCAACGAGGTGACCAGGCGCGCGCATCGCGTCCTTCCGTTCGCAGCCTGGCGATGGCCTGGTGGACGGCGCGCGCGTTGCCTCCGTGCGCGCAGACGAACAACACGCGCGCGAAGGTGGCGCTCGCGGAGCGGCCGAGTTCGACGAGCAGCGCCTCTAACGCCGACTCGCCGATTGACAGGGTCCCCGGGAAGGCTGCGTGCTCGGCCGAAGCGCCAAACGGCAGCACCGGTGCGATTACCACATCGTCCCGTACGCCGGCCAGGCCCTTCGCGATTGCCGTCGCGATGTCCGCATCCGTCGTGAGCGGCAGGTGAGGCCCGTGCTGCTCGGTGGACCCGAGCGGCACGACGAGCAATTGCCCCGCTCTTGCAGCCACACCGGCCTGCGCGGAGGTGAGGTCCGAGGCGTGGCTCACGGCTCACCCTGCTTCTGGTCGGTGAAGTAACCCTGGCGCTCGAGATATGCGAGGAACTGGTCCGCGGCGGCATCCGCGTCGAGTGGCCCGACGACGGTCGGGCGCTCGCGATCGACCAGCACACCCGTCAGGGCAAGCAACCGCTCCCGCGTACCGCCCGCTGGTGGCGGCAGAACGCGGGCGCGAGGCCTGCGCGCGCGTGGTGCACCTATCATGACCGCGGCGGTCTCTGCGGCTGTCTCATGATCGACCAGGGGAATGGTTGCACCGGCGGCATCGAGCGCAGCGCGCATCCCCGCCCGACGCAAGGTGACACCCGCTGCCTCGACGGAACAGACTGCGGGGATCCGAACACGCAGGCGCTCGCGTCCGCCGCGATCGAGTCTGCGCTCGGCGACGAGGTGATCCTGCGCGGCCTCGAGTCGCACGAGTCCGAGCGCCTGCGCAGCATTGAATTCGTGCGCAAGTCGAGCGGGCAACTCGCCCGTGCCGCGATCGGCCGATCGATCGCCGCACACGATCAGGCTCGGCTCGCCCACCGTACGAATCGCGGCCGCCAGCGTTCGTGCTGTCGCCTGCGAGTCCTGCGCCAGGTCGGCCACGTAGCGTGGCAGGTCCCCGAGCTGCGCATTGCCCGCGGCCGCGGCACGCCACGGCACTCGCAGGGCTCGAGCGCCGACGGCAATCGCCTCGCGCAATATCGCGTCGGTGGCCGACGGCCCCATGGCCACGGCGAGCACCGTTCCCGACCAGGCTTCGGCCACGCGCAGTGCATGTTCCAGCGCCGCCAGATCGGCGGACGACGCTCTTGCGGCGGACACATCGCGACGGATTTCACCGGTCAGCGGATTGACGGTCGGACCCTGGTCGACGACCCGCAGGCAGGCGACCACCATTCGTGGAGTCGAGTCAGGCGTGCGGTGGAGCCATTCGGTCAACGTCTGTCATCCCCGGTGAAAGACCACGCCGTATCCGCCGTCCGGATAAGTCCACGTGATGGTGCCGGCGGTGTTGCAGACCATATAGCAGGTGCCGCATTCGAAGCACTGCTCGTAATTGAAGAGAATGCCGCCGTCGGCCGTCGGGATGAAGAGCCCCGCGGGGCACGCCGTGACGCACGACTGCACCGAGCACTCGCGGCACGCCGCCGTGTCCACGACGATGTGCGCGCGCTCGCCGACGCGAAAATCGACTGTCCCCATCAATTCGTCGAGCGGCACTTGCGGATGGCGGCTCATCGAGACTCCTTCAGCGGTAGACCCGGACCGCTCGCAGCGCATCGGCGATCAGTTCGTGAAAGCGCACGCCGTTCCGCTTTGCCACGGCCAGCAGCAGCCGCGCCAGGCCCGGTTTGGGCGCCGGATTGTCCACCGTGAACACGGCCTCCATGAAATCGTTGATCAGCGACGGGTAGAGGCGCTGCAAACGGTGCGACAACACCAGCCCGGGAGCGAGGCGCAGACGCTTGTGATCCGCGAGCACGAAGGTCCTTTCGAGATCCTCACGGTACGAGGCGAGCCCGCGCGCACTGGTATCGCCTGCGACGATCGCCCGTGCCGTCGCCTGTCCCGCGGCGAGTCCGGCCCCGATGGCGAAGTTCACCCCTTCGAGCCAGATGCCGGCCGCGAGCGTCATGCCAGCCGCGTCGCCCGCCAGCAGGAACCCGTCGTGATGCAGGCGCGGCATGGCATCGTAGCCGCCCTCTGGAATCAGGTGCGCCGAGTATTCCTCGACCGTCGCACCCCGCAGGTACGTCGCAATCGCGGGGTGCGCCTTGAGATCGGCGATGATCGACTCGGGCCGGCGCCTGGCGGTCGCAAGTTCGGGCAACGACAGCACGACGCCGAGCGTCACCGTGTCCACGTTCGTGTGCAGGAAGCCGCCGCCAGCGATGCCGCCGGTGCCGCCGAGGATCTCGATGTCGAGACCTTCGTCCCCGCGCAGGCCGAAGCGCTCATCGATCACCTCACGCGGCAACCGCAGCACTTCCTTCACGCCGAGCACGTGGTGCGTCGGGTCCGCCTGCGGCAGGATGCCGGCCTGCCTGGCGAGCAGCGAATTCACGCCATCGCACGCGATGACGACCTGGGCGCGCAGATCGCCGTCGGGCCGGTCCGTCGTGACGCCATTGATGCGCCCTGCTGCGTCTCGCAACAGGCCCGTCGCCACCGTCGACGTGACCAGACGCGCGCCGGCCTGGACCGCTTTGTCCGCGAGCCAGCGGTCGAAATCCGCGCGGTACGCCGTCATGCCGTTGTAGGGCGCCTCGCCCCACTTCTGTGCCCGGAAATCCACCGTCAGCGCCTGCGTGTCGGTCAGGATCATCGTGCCCCGCCGCACGACCCAGCGCTGCACGGGAACCTCCTCCCACCACCGCGGAAGGATTCCATCGAGGATGCGGCCGTAAATGACGCCACCGTAGACGTTCTTGGATCCGGGGAACGGGCCGCGTTCGAGCAGTGCGACCGAACGGCCAGCGCGTGCAAGCGCCAGGGCGGCCGCCGAGCCGGCCGGGCCCGCGCCGACGACGATCGCATCGAATGCCGGCCGTGAGTCAGTCATGGCGGGTCGCGACCAGGTGTGCCAGACGCTCCGGCACGTCGATGCGGAGGCGGCGCGCGAGCGCGACCAGCATCTGCGGTGCGTCGGCCACGATGCCGAAATCGGACAGTGCGGTCATCGGCGCCGAACCATCGCGGTTGACGCTGACCACGTGCTGCGGGGCACCAAGTCCGCCGAGATGCTGGCTGGCGCCGGAAATGCCGAACGCCACGTACAACTGCGGATCGATCTGGACCCCGGTCGTCCCGATCTGGCGACCGTAGGCGATCCAGCCCGCGTCGGTCGCCACGCGCGTTGCCCCGACCGACGCACCGATCGCGCCCGCCACCTGGCGCAGCAATTCGAACATCTCCCTCGCCTGCCCGGCATCGGCTCCCCTCGGCACGAGCCCCGCTCCTCCGGCGAACACCCGAGTCGCCTCGCCGAGGTCGATGGTGGCAGGTTCCGGATCGATCGTCTCGATCAGTTGTGCGTCGCAAGAGTCGTCTTGCAGTTCCAGGGGACCCCATTGGGCGGGGGCTGCCTTCGTCGCCGCGGGCTCGACGTGGCGCGAGCCGGGCAACAGTGTCGCTACGGCGGGACGCGAACAGCTGACCGGAATCGTCAACTCCTCGCCAAGCCGGGACAAGTCGGCCTCGATGCGCAACCCCGTGGCATCGGCCCGGCACGTCACCCGCTCCGCACCCGCAAGTAAGGGACGGCGCATCGCGGCGGCGACACGAGGCGCCAGGTCGCGACCGTCCGGCGACGCCGGCATCAGCACGAGGGGCACGGACTCGAGTGCGACAACGAGTGCCTGCGCAAGGGCGCCCGCCCGAAACGCATCGCCTGTCTCGCACCACCAGGCTTGCGTCGCCGCGAGCAATGACTGCGACGCGAATTGTGCGCCGCTCCCTAGCACGAGGGCTCGACCACCCGCCTCGGCGACCGCTTCGTCGGCCGCGACCGGCAGGCGGCCACCGCGCGCGAAGATCACCGCCAGCGGCTGGTGCACGGGGAGAGTCGCATCGTCGCGAAACCCGCTCACAACGACACCGCCACGCGCTCACCCTCGATCACCGCTGCGTGCGCGCGACGTGGCGTCAGGCAATCGCCGACGCGATGCACGGGAAACGGCGCGCCTTTCAACGCGTGCCACAGCTCATCCTCCGGCTCAGCCTGCACCGCACAGACGACCCAGTCGCACGCGAGGCGAACCTCCCGGCCGGTGGGATGATGCTGCAGCAAGAGCGTCACGCTGCCGTCGGGGTCGGGCTCGAGCCCCATCGTCACGACATCGGTGCGCTGCTGGATGCCTTTCGAGTGCGCCTTGACGTTCCACGTCTCGAGATCGAGCGTGATGCCGAGGTCCTGACCCACCACCATGCCGCTCGTGATCACCTCGACCCTGCATTGGCGGTCCGCCAGCCACTCGGCGACCGACGTGGCCGGGTGGAAGCCGAGATCGTCCACGACGACGACCCTGCCTTGCGGCGATACGCGACCCTCCAGGACGTCGCGGACGTCCACGACACGCGCGTGGCCCTGGCTCCACCAGGGTCGCGCGGGTTTGGAGCCTGTCGCCAGCACGACGACGTCCGGGGCTTCCTTGCGCAGACGTGCGGCGTCCATGGACGTGGATGTCACGAGGCGGACACCGGCGCGCATGGCCGCTGCGATCAGATTGCGCGTCAGGTCGAGGAATTCCGCGCGGCTCGGGACGCTGGCGGCGACGGCCACCTGCCCCCCGAGCCGATCCCTGCGTTCATAAAGAGTGACGTCGTGACCGCGACTTGCGGCCGTGACGGCGGCCTGCAGTCCACCGGGACCACCTCCGACGACCACGACGTGCTTGCGGCTGGAAGCGTCCGCAGGCGCCGGCAGCGATTCACGACCCGACCGCGGGTTCTCGATGCAGCCGAGCCAGCGGTTGAGCCCCATGCGGCCCACGCATTCCTGGTTGCACGACAGGCAGGTGCGAATCTCGGTTGCGGCGCCAGCCCGGGCCTTGGCGGCGAATTCCGGGTCAGCGATCTGCCCTCGCACCACGCCGACTAGATCGCACTGGCCGGCTTCGAGTGCGCGGTCGGCCTGCAGCGGATCCTTGAAGCGGCCTACGCCGATGACCGGAATGCCGACCTGGGCACGGATCGCGGACGGGATGTACATCGCATAACCGGGCGGCACCTGCATGCTGGCTTCGATCATGTAAAGCGTCGCCGTGGCCACGCCGATCGACGTATTGATGTAATCCACCGCGCCGCACGAATCCACGAGGCGCGCCACCGCAATGGCCTCGTCGATCGTCGTGCCGCCCTCCATCAATTCGTCCCCGCACAGGCGTACGCCTAGCGCCTTCCGGGGACCAATGGTCTCGCGGACGGCCGAGACAAGTTGCAGGAGCAGGCGCGCTCGATTCTCGAGCGAGCCGCCGTACTCGTCGGTGCGCCGGTTGCTGGCCGGCGACAGGAAGCCGCGGACGATCGACGAGTGCGAGCACTGCAGTTCGATGCCGTCGAAACCGCCCTCCATGCAATGCCGCGCCACCTTTGCGTAGCCGGCGACGATTTCGCGGATCTCGTGGAGCTCGACCGCCTTCGGTACCTCGCGGAACATCGGATCGGGCACCGCGCTCGGCGCCCACACGGGCAACCGCGAATACATGCTCGAGGCCTGGCCGCCGTTGTGATTGATCTGGGCCAGGATCGGCACGTCGTGCGCGTGCACGGCCGCCGTGATGCGGCGATAGCCCGGGACCACGTCCGGATGGAAGCCGTGGATCAGCTTTTCGTAGGGCCAGTCCGTCGCATGGGTCGACTGCTCTTCCGTGATGATCATGCCGACGCCGCCCGCGGCGCGCGCGGCGTAATAAGCGGCATGCTGCACGGACGGCTTGCCGTCCACGGCGTAGTTGGTCAGGTGCGCGGAAAATACGATCCGGTTGCGCACGGTCAGCGGGCCGATGCGCAGCGGCTTGAAGAGGTGCGCGTAGCGGCCTCCGGCGCTCATGCCCGCTCCACGTCGAGCGCACGGCGGCGCCCTTCGAGGACGGCCTCGAGGATGCCGCGCGGCGCCACTGCGTCGCCGGCGCGCAACGTGCCGGGGCGCGCGTCGTAAAGCGAATCCTCCGCCAGACGATGACCTGCATCGATCAGCACGTCGCAGCGACTCTCGCGCTGCTCGCCCGTCCAGACATCCTCAAGGATCACGCCGTCGCGACCGACCTTGCGCAGCAGTGCACGCAGTTCGCGCACCACGCCCGCGCGCTGCAGCCGCGTGTTGGCGTCGGCGAGATCGCCCGTCATCGACAGCAAGCGGCCGGCGATGGGGTCCTGGCAGACGAGCGTGACGGAGCGCCCCGCCGCGGCCAGCAGCTCGGCCGCAGCGATGCCCACCGGACCAGCCACCGGGTCGTGGATCAACACGCGACCGGGTGGCAGCGCATCGGCACCCTCGGTGAACACGGCGAGAACATCCCGCACGGGTACGCCTGGTTCGTCTGCGCAGAGCCATCGTGCAGCAGGCTTCGAACCGGTCGCCAGCACGACCTGCTCGCCTGCCGCAACGGCTGCATCGAGGTCACCCGGGGCGATCGTGCGCCCTGTTTCGATGGTTACACCGAGTCGCCGGCATTCGGACTCCAGCCAGTGCGCGAACTGCGCCATGCGCTCGCGCCCGCCGCCGACGGCGGTCGAACGCAGCGCGCCGCCGAGTTGAGCGTCGCGCTCGATCAGGCGCACGCTGTGCCCGCGCTCGCCGAGCACGCGGGCGCACTCGAGTCCCGCCGGACCGCCGCCGACGATCAGCGCCTTGCGAGGGCGGGCGGCCCGGCCCGTCGTGATCGGCTCGTCCGTTTCGTATCCGCTGCCGGGGTCCACGACGCAACTCACGAGTGGATTGCGACAGTCCCGGACGCGGCACGCCTGGTTGCAAAGCAGGCACGGACGCACACGGTCGGCCCACCCGGCCCGCACCTTCGCGACCAGTTCGGCATCCGCAATCTGCGCCCGCGTCATTTCCACTGCGTCCGCGATGCCTTCGTCGAGCGCCGCCTGCGCGGCCTGCGCATCGACGATGCTTCCCTGCAGCACGACGCAAGCGCGCCCGGCGGCAGCCTCACGCATCGCGCGGCACAGATCCGAGTTGAATCCGGCGGTGGTGTGACCGTCGGGCCGATCGGCGGCTGCGCTGTAAGGCCCGCCTCGAGAGACGACCAGCAAGTCGAGCGTGCCCGCCAGTTCCGCCACGCATTGCGCTGCCCGCTCCGGCACCAGCCCCGCCCACGGTGCGAGTTCGTCGCACGACAGCCGCAGCGCGAGGACGCGGTTGGTGCCGAGTTCTGCGCGGACGGCCGCCAGCACTTCCCGCAGCAGCGCGAGCCGATCGCTACCGTACCGATCGGCGCGCTGATTCGTAATCGCCGACAGGAACTGGCGCAGCAGCGAACGCGATCCGGCATCGACCTCGACGCCGTCGACATCCGACGCAACCGCGAGGCGCGTGGCTGCCGCGAATCCGTGCAGCAGCGCGTCGATTTCCGGCTGTTCCATCTCGACCGGCAATTCCCGGCTGACGACGTCTGCCACGCGGGAGGCGCCCCACATCGCGGCCTGCGAATAAGCACTGGAACCCTGGTTGCCGGCGTGGGTCAGTCCGGCCAGCACGATCGCGCCGTGCGGCCTGCACGCGGCCACCACCGCCAACCAGCCCGGGCCACACTCATCTGCAAGCGGCGCGCGTTCGTACGGCCAGTCGAGCGGATGTACCGAGGCGGATTCGGTGACGATGATGCCGGCACCACCTCGCGCGCGACGCTCGTAATAGGCGACGTGCCTCGGCGACAGGCCGCGCGCGTAACCGAGGTTGGTCTCGTGCGCGCCGAAGAGCACCCGAGACTGGCCGCGCCGGCCGCGCAGTTCGATGGGGTCCGTGAGCTTCATGCGGCACTCAGCGCTGGCCCGCGCTTGCAGCCGACGGCGCTCCAGACAACGGATGCGCGTCGCACGGCCGGCGCGCGTCTCCTGGCGAATCCGGCGTTGCCGAACGACCGTGTGAGTGGTCCTGCGACGGTCGCGGGCGCCCGCCCGGCTCGCGGGCGACCAGCGCCTGCTCGCCAAGGCCGCGCACACACTCCGGGTCCGGGCCGTCGAGCGGGAGGCCCGTAAAGAACTTTGCTGCCGGACAGCCGCCGCGGCACGCATCGAACTGGAAGCACGTGGCACACGCGCCGCCGGACCGAGGCGAACGCAGTTGCCGGAACAGCTCGGATTCGCGCCAGACGTGGATGAATCCCCCGTCGTGCCGCAGGTTGCCGGCACGGAATCGCTCGTGGATCGCGAACGGACAGGCGTACACGTCGCCGACCGGGTCGATCAGGCAGACGACCCGGCCGGCGCCGCAGAGGTTCAGACCTGGCAGGCCGGCCCCGAACCCCGCGAGGTGAAAGAACGAATCGCCCGTCAACACCTCCTCGCCGCGGGCGAGCAGCCAAGCGTAGAGCTGGCGTTGCTGCGCGGACGTCGGATGCAACTGATCCCAGACGTCGACCGCGCGACCCGATGGGCGCAGACGCGTGATGCGCAGTTGTGCGTCGAAGCGGTCGGCAATGGCCTTGAACTCGTCGAGCTGGTCAATGTTGTGGCGCGTGGCCACGACCGAGACCTTGAAGCCACGGAATCCGGCGTCGGACAAGTACCGCATCGCGGCGAGTGCCGTGTCGTACGATCCCGGACCGCGAATGGCGTCGTTGACCACCGCATCGGCGCCATCGAGCGAGATCTGCACGTCCACGTAGTTGCTGGCGGCCAGCCGCGCGGCAATCGCGGCCGTGATGCGCGAACCGTTGGTGGAGAACTTCACTCCGACATCGTGCGACGTCGCGTAGTCGAGCAGGTGCCAGAAGTCGGGGCGCACGGTGGCTTCGCCGCCGCCGATGTTGACGTAGAAGACCTTGTGACGCTGCAGTTCGTCGATGACCGCCTCGCATTCGCTGGTCTTGAGTTCATGCGGATCGCGACGGCCCGAACTCGACAGGCAATGGGTGCACGCGAGGTTGCAGGCGTACGTGAGTTCCCAGGTCAGGCAGATCGGCGCGTCGAGGCCCGCCTCGAGGTAACCGATCAGCGTGCGGCCGGGTGCTGGATGGGCCGGTGCCGCGATGGCCGTCATGACGGCGCTCGTTCGTGGATCATCCCGGAACGTTCTAGCGCGGCCAAGGCCCGTGCAAAGCTCGGCAGCCGCCCGTCATCGACACCGGCTGCCAGGCAGGCTTCGCGCGCGGACGCGCACTCTGCGAGACGGCGCACGACCTCGACGAGGCGGGGATCCTTCAACATCGAGAGCCGACGGCTGCGGAAGTCGTAGGCGAGCGCGCCGAAGCGCTCGGGACGCAATACCACGGTCCTGCTCAAGTCCCACGCGTGGTCGAGGTCGAATGCGTGGTCGCCTGCGGGACCCGCGACAGCCACGGTCAGTAGACTCCGCACATCCCGTCGATCGAGACTTCCTCGATCAGCAGTTCGCTCTCGATCAGGTCACCTTCCTGCGGCGCGGATACGGCCGGCTCCTCGGGTATGGCGTTCACGGGTAACGGCGCGGCGTTCTCGCACTGCTGCACTGCATCTATCACGCGATTCTCCCCAGACAGTTGAGCGGTCGAAAATACACCACTGCGTCCCAATGCGGTAGCGCACGGATTCAGGACGCCATGACCCTCGGCTCGCTGCTGCGGCACCATCGCTTTGCTGCAATAATGACAATCGCCAAGTCACCAGCGACGCCTGAACGCCGCAACCGGCGGGAGAAAATGCATGACCAATTTACGCGGCGCAGTGGCCATCGTCGGGGCGGCCGACACACCGGTCGGTGTCGTACCGCAAATGGGTGCGACTGAGTTGTGTGTCGATGCGGCGCGCCGCGCGCTTGCGGACGCCGGCATCACCAAGGACCAGGTGGACGGTCTCATCACCTGCAACTCGATGGCAGAACCGTACATGTATCACGCGGAGGCAATCGCGGAGTACCTGCAGATATTCCCGCGCTATTGCATGGCCGCGGCGACCGGCGGTGGCACGACCTTCACCGTGCTGCATCACGCGGCAGCGGCAATTGCAACGGGAATGTGCCGCACGGTTCTCATCACGATGGCCGATAGCCTGCGCTCCGGGCTCACGCGCGAACAGGCGATGCTGATGCAGTCCTCGACGGGCCACTCCCAGTTCGAACAGCCTTACGGCCCGACCGTGCCGGCGTATTATGCCCTGCTCGCCCGCGCGCACATGGCACAGTACGGCACGACCGCGGAACAGCTCGCAGCCGTGGCCGTGACCTGCCGCCGGCACGCGCAACTCAACCCGACGGCACAGATGCGCGACCACATTACCGTCGAGGACGTGCTCAACTCACGGATGATCGCGGACCCACTTCACTTGCTCGACTGTTCGCTGGTCTCGGACGGTGGTGCGGCAGTGGTCGTCACGTCCGCGGAGCGTGCGCGGGACTTCCCGCATGCGCCGGTCTATCTCCTCGGCGTCGGCGAGGGTCACGGCCACGAGCACGTCACGCAGGCGCGCAGCTTGACCACGTCCGCTGCCGTGGAATCCGGTCAGCGGGCTTACGAGATGGCCGGACTGGGCCCCGGGGACATGGATCTCGCGCAGCTCTACGATTGCTTCACGCCGACCGTACTCATTGAACTCGAGGACCTCGGCTTCTGCGCCAAGGGAGAGGGTGGTCCGTTCATCGCGAGCGGCGCGATCGGCCTCGACGGGACGCTACCGGTCAACACCCATGGCGGCCTGCTGTCGCACTGCCATCCAGGCAATCCCGGCTCGATGTTCGCGCTGACGGAAACGATAGCCCAGCTTCGCCATTGCGCAGGACCGCGCCAGGTCAAGGACGCGCAGACTGCGCTGGTTCACGCACAGGGTGGCATCATGTCCAGCCACACGACGATCATCCTCGGCCGGGAGAGAAACTGATGTCAGACCACGCCGGAAAAATCATCCCGCGCCCGACGGCGGAGACGCGTCCCTACTGGGATGCGTGCAGAAATGGCGAACTGATGCTGCAGCGATGCGACAGTTGCGGCAGCTACCAGTTTTTCCCCCGCATGATGTGCTGCCACTGCGACAGCGACTCCGTGACGTGGACCCGGGTGAGCGGTCGCGGTCGTGTGCGCAGCTACACCGTGGTGCGTCGGCCCGTCTCGAAGGCCTATGCGGCGGAAACTCCGTACATCGTCGCACTGGTCGAGCTCGAGGAGGGCCCGACGATGATGAGCAACGTGACCGGTTGCGATCCCGACGCCATCACGGTCGGTGCGTCCGTCGAGGTGACGTTCGAGAAATGGACGGACGAAATCTCGATCCCGAAGTTCCGGATCGCGTGAATGCTCTGCCCCACCGAACCTCAACCGAAACGGACAGTCGCCTTGCCAGGAGCGACGACCTCGTCGCTTTCGTTCCTGACGTGCAGGTCGATCGTGACCTCACGTCGCTGCGCGTCCACGGCGGAGACGGTGCCGCCGGAGCGCAGTGTCTCGCCGATGATGGCGGCCTTGCGATTGGAGTACTCGAAGGACGTGAGCTGCCCATCCTCGCCAAGCCACTCGACGACGCACTGCGCCAGCCACTCACCGATGAGCGGGCCGGCGATGACCAGGCCCGGATATCCCTCGACCTGTGTCGCGTACGGATGGTCGAAGTGGATCCGGTGGGCGTTCCAGAGCGCTGCGTTGTACAGAAACAGCTGCACGTTGTCCGGCTTGTAACTGCGTCCGGGCAGCGTGGTACCCACGGTGAGGTCGGATAATTTCGGCATGGGTTCAGCGCAGCAGTCGGGTCGTCTTTTCGGTGATCACCGGATCGCCGGACTCCGTCTCGACCGTCATGGTGACTTCGTAGAAGATGAGCGGTCCCTTCGAGCCCTGCTTTTCGTAGAGGTCGGTCAGCGTGCGCCGCGCCACCAGCACATCGCCGGGCCGGATCGGGCGGTGGTACTCGATCTTCAGGCCGCCGGCCATGGCACGCTCGAGTGGCAGCCTGGGGATCAGGCCGTCAATCGAGACGCCGTCGGGCGTCAGCTGGTCGAGTTCGACGACGTCCCAGAAGAGCGCCACATGATAGAGCGCTGGTCCCTCATCGCCGTCCAGGTACTTGCGCAGCGTCTGGCCGGTCGCTATCGAATACTTGCGGATGTCGCGGCGGGTCACGACCTCGCGCTTGAGTGGGGCCTGGCGACCGATGTTCGCGAGGTGTTCAGCACGGAGTAGCGCGGGCATGACGGTACGTTAGCACGCGATCCCGCGCCGAACAACCGTAGTCGGCTGCGCCTCGCCACTTGTCGTCACCCGGCGCCAGGCGGCACCGGCGGGGCGCCTATTTTTCCAGGTTGATGTAGCGGTCGAGCTCGCGATGAAAGTGGCGCAGGCGCTGCTCCTGCTCTCCCCACAGGGGGCCACGGAAGCCGCGAGAGCGCAGCGCCTTCTGCACGACCGGCAACAACTCCGCGTCCTGGTCGAGGACCTCTCCGAGTCCGGGCGCCTCCCCCGGAGGCACGTCCTTCCGGCCCGGTCGCGTCTCGCCGGTAACGTCCGTGCCGGGCGGAAGGCCCATCCACGCCGGCACCGTGTAGTTCGGGTCATCGACATGCCGGTACAGGATCAACGTCTCGTAGTAGAAGATCTCCGGGTCGCTCGCGTGCGGCAGGAACCGCATGATGAACACGCCCTCGGGGTGCATGCCCATCTGCACGTTCGGGAACAGGCCGGTAGCCCAGCTGTCGGTCAGTTGGCCGTCAGTGAACCTCTCGTAGTGTTCGAGCCCGAGCCTGCGGGCCCTCGCCCGCTTCGATCTCTGCACCGCGGCGCGCACCTCCTGCGCAGCCCCGCTGAATTCTTCAGGCTTCATGCCGGCATCCTGCATCATGAAGCGCAGGCCGGCATCCACCGAGGTCTGGTCCGGGATCCGGTGCGACTTCACGCACAGCGGAACGATCATGCGGCTGGCGCCATTGGGGTAGAGGTCGTACTGGCTGAAGTCCTCCATCACGGCCTGCGTCTGCGGATGCACGTGGGGCAGATGGTAGGTCTCGTAGAAGGCATCGACGCCGGTCTTCCAGTTGGCGGCCCATTCCGTGCGCACGTGATGCA
>Ga0113563_10001103_pt1 | contig 14712 bp, 16 predicted proteins | sample Mud3Dept3metaG_FD_80117 | JGI IMG/M metagenome (GOLD analysis project Ga0113563, IMG submission 80117) | Freshwater wetland microbial communities from Ohio, USA, analyzing the effect of biotic and abiotic controls - Mud 3 Core 4 Depth 3... | ecosystem: Environmental > Aquatic > Freshwater >...
CATCAGGATCTTTCTGATCACGCTGGGATAGTCCCGGTACCCGAAAAGGATGTCCGTGAGCGTTTCATAATCTTTCTCCACGGAGGTGTCATAGAGAATGAGTTGAGGAACGATGAAGATGGGACGATCAAGGTTTCTCTGCGTTTCAAGGAGGAACTGGAGATGAGCTTTTTCAGCGTGAATAAACCGGCTGATAAAGCGTTTAGGGTCGATGAGAGAGATGAGGGAGGGCGTGCCTGCCTGTATGGCTTTGCCGTAAAAGCTCGTTTGGTAAGGGCTGGGGAATTTCCCTGATCGGTAGAAGTAGGAGAGTTGAGAGAAGAGGACCTTGAAAAAGCGACTGACGGGTAAAAGCAAAGACATGTTGAGATCAAAGGCGATTCTGGGGTAAGGAAGGCGTCTCCTCATGAGGTTGAAGTGATAGAGAAGGTAATCGAGGTGGCCCCGGTACTTGGTCGCATAGACTACCGTGCCCTCTTGTTGAAGTTGCTTTAGGCCTTCCATTGCGTTCTCATCGACTTTGGCTCTGCGGAAAAGAGCATAGAGCACCCATCCCAGCAGAAACCTCGGCTTGTCTTCAAGGACGTAAGGATACAAGATCTCTTTGTCGGAAGGCTTCATGATCGTTCAGAGCGATTGTGATGTATACGAGAGTATAGATAATTCGGTTTCATCGTGCAAATCAATCTTTTTATACACTTTCAGAGAGCCCGCAAAAGCCTCAGGAAAAATATCCGCGCCCCGAGAAACTTATGTTGACAAAAGGAATTTCTTGTTTCTAAGATAGATTAAAAGGTTCCATTGGAGGTATTCATGCTCAGACCCATGGTCATTGCAGGACTGACTGTCGATCCCATGACCAATAGCCCCATTGTGATTCTGAAGGAAGTAGGCGGCGAGAGAACTCTCCCGATATGGATTGGTTTGCTCGAAGCGACTGCCATTGCCAGTGAGCTGGAGGGGATCAAGTTTTCAAGGCCCATGACTCATGATCTCCTCAAGAACATCATGTCCCTCATGGATGTAAAAGTGAACAAGATCGAAGTGTGTGACCTGAAAAACAACACCTATTTTGCGCTGATCTACCTGGATCACAAAGGCAGGGAGATCTCCATTGATGCGAGACCGAGTGACGCTCTTGCGCTTTCACTGAGGATGGGCGCTCCGATATTCGTTTCCGAGGATGTCATCAAGAAATCCTCCCAGATCGATTTGAAGGCGGAGCCGGAAGATAAAACCGAACAAGGCAAGAAGTGGCAAGAGATCCTCGAGAAACTCAACCCGGACGATTTCGGGAAGTATAAAATGTAGAAGGCCTGGGTTGTCTGGTGGGAACAAAAATTTTTAGCGCTCAAGGGGTTTCATGGCCATTGGAGTTCCGGCAAACCTCTTGAGCATTTTTTTTGGAGTGAAAGCATGATCGATCTGCATACCCATTCGTTGTTCAGCGACGGTGCGTTGATCCCTTCCGAATTGATTCGCAGGCTCGAAGCCATGGGCTATGTCGCGGCGGCCATTACCGACCATGTCGACTCCTCCAACCTGGATCATGTGGTACCGAGAATCGTGCGCGTAGCCGAGGAACTGAACCATGCCCAATCCGTCAAGGTCATTCCAGGGGTTGAGCTGACCCATGTGCCGCCTGTCTTTATTCCGTCCCTGGTGCGAAGGGCAAGGGAGATGGGAGCCAGGCTGGTCGTGATTCACGGGGAGACGATCGTTGAGCCCGTGGCCCCCGGGACCAACAGAGCAGGAATCGAAGCAGGAGCCGACGTTCTCGCCCATCCCGGTCTGATCCGGCCGGAAGAGGTGGAGCTTGCGGTGAGCAAGGGTGTGTTCCTTGAAATCAGCGCCAGGAAAGGGCACAGCCTGACCAACGGTCATGTGGCCAAGCTGGCCACGGAAGCCGGAGCCCGTATGGTTCTGAATTCGGACAGCCACGCTCCAGGGGATTTCATGACTGAAGCGTTCGGCCGCAAAGTCACTCAAGGGGCGGGCCTGCCCCCGGATTCTCTTCAACATCTTCTGTCCAATTCCCGTCTTCTCCTGGGCGGGATCGGATTCCCCCTTTGAAGCGCCCGTTCCCGATCTTCCACGTCTTTGGGGTTTTTCTGGTGGCCGTCTGGCTGACCTTGATGGCCCTGCTCGTCCAGAGAACGCATTTTTCCGCCCATAAAACGGAGGGCGGGGGCGAAATCACAAATCCGTCCATTGAAGCGCAGGACAAGGAATGGCGGGAGATCTATCTCAAGGATCGAAAAGTGGGCTACACGGTGAGCCTGATCAGGCCTTTCAAGACAGGGTACTTCATCCAGGAAGAGCTCTTTTTGAAACTCAACCTCATGGGGCTGGGCCGAAACCTTTACTCCCTGACCCAGGTCCAGGTCGATGAGAGCCTCTTGCTGAGGAGTTTTAACTTGATGATGAACTCCGGTATCGTGCGTTTTCGCATGTCCGGGAAAATGGAAGGGGATGTTCTTGTTCTGAGTTCCGGAGACCGGAGCACGACGCGACTCAGGCTCGCTCAAATCCCCATGGTCAGCTCGAGCATGAGTTACTTTTTTCGCTCCAAAAATATAAGGGTGGGCGACACCTTTGCCTTTCCTTTTTTTGATCCCTCCACCCTGCTGCAGAAGGACCTGGTGATCAAGGTGACAGGGAAACAAACCCTCACACTTCATCGAGTGTCCTATGAGGCTTTCCGCTTGGAAACCGATCTGTGGGGAAAGCCGCTGATCTTTTGGGTTGATGAAAACGGAGAGACCCTTAAAGAAGAAGGATTCATGGGCTTCACCGCGGTTAAATCGAGTGCGGCCAGGGCGACTCAGGAAATCGAGGGGGGCACGGATCTCTATGAGACGAGCGCAGTGGTGTCGGATCGCCCCTTGAAGGATTCCGTGCGGCTGAGCTATCTGAAGATGAAGCTGGAGGGGATGGACGGCAAAAACCCTGTGCTCAACAGCGGCCGCCAGCGAATGCATGAAGGAGCTCTCGAGGTCCAAAAGGAAAAAATCCCCGGCCAATCCACTTACGTCCTAGGACAACACACGTTCCCACAGGACTGGGAAGAGTTCCTGGAGCCGGAGTTCAACATCGAAAGCCGGGACAAGGAGCTCTTGGAGGCGGCGCAGCGGATCGCAGGGGACGACCGAAATCCTTTGTCCGCTGCAAGAAAACTCCTCATCTGGGTTTACCGCCATGTGGAAAAAAAGCCGGTCCTCTCCATCCCGAGTGCCCTGGAAGTGCTGCGAACCAAAACAGGGGATTGCAATGAACATGCGACCCTTCTCACGGCTCTTCTCAGAGCAGCGGGGATCCCTGCCCGGCTCAGCATAGGCCTGGTTTACACGAGGGACAAGTTCTACTATCATGCGTGGACGGAAGCCTACGTGGGCGAGTGGATCTCCATGGACGCAACCCTGAACCAGATGCCCGCAGATGCCAGCCATGTCAAGCTCCTACAAGGCAATCTCGACAAACAGATTGAAATCGCCGGACTCATCGGCGAATTGAAGGTGCGGATCCTGGACCACCGATATGATTAAGCTGATTCATTTGACGAAGACGTATAGAGAGCTTCGCGCCGTCGACGACCTCAACCTGGAGGTGAAGGAAGGGACCCTGTTCGGTTTTCTTGGACCCAATGGTGCAGGAAAAACCACCACCATCAAAATGATGGCGGGAGTTCTGAAGCCCACCTCCGGGAGCGTGCTCATCAACGGAATGGATCTTGCCGAGGAGCCCGAAAGGGTTAAGAAGTGCATCGGGTTCATTCCTGATCGCCCCTACTTGTACGAGAAGTTGACTGGCGCGGAGTTCCTGAAGTTCATTGCCGGACTTTACGCCATGGACCACGCCTCTTCCGTTCAGACAAGAATTCAAGACCTTCTTGAGCTGTTCGACCTGACGCACTGGAGGGATGAATTGATTGAAAGCTACTCTCATGGCATGAAACAGAGACTGGTCATGTGCTCTGCGTTGCTGCCGCAACCCAAGGTTCTTATAGTGGACGAACCCATGGTTGGCCTCGATCCGAGGGGAGCGCGGCTGGTCAAAGACATCTTTGTGGAGGAATCCCTCAAGAAAACCACCATCTTCATGTCCACTCATTCTCTTGAAGTGGCCGCGGAAGTGTGCCGGGAAATCGCTATCATCCAGGCCGGAAAGATTATCGCCCGCGGAAGTTCGGAAGAACTGAGGAAAGCAGCCGGTGTCGACGGCAGCCTGGAGAGTGTGTTTCTGAAACTCACGGAGGGAAAGCGAATCGCCCATGCGACGCCTTTGTCTGCTTCTTAGCCCGAGAATTTGGGGCTTCAGGAATGAGCTTTCGAATGCCACTGGAAAGGGGAGAAGGAGAACGGCATTCATGCTCGTGGTGGGGCTGGCTTTCTGGGCTCTCCTCTTCGGCCTGTCCTTCCGTGTCTTGAAATATTTCCAGTCGGTCGAAGTCATCGGCGAGCTGTTGGCCCACCATCTGCTCGGCATGATCTTGATGGTTTTTTTCTCTCTTCTCATCTTCAGCCACATCATTGCAGCCCTTTCCAACCTTTATTTGTCGTCGGACCTTGAGCTGTGCCATGCCTGCCCTGCGCGTCTGGAAGAGGTGTTTCTCAGTCGCGCGATCTATACGGTGATAGACAGTTCCTGGATGGTGATCGTTTTCGGCCTGCCGGTCATGATGGCCTATGGGGTCGTGTTCAAGCCGGGTTTCGGTTTCTATGTCTCCCTTTCGCACATGGGACTCGGCGTGACCCTGATCGCCGGAAGCCTCGGCATTCTGATCACCATGATCCTCGTTCGCATCTTTCCGGCTCAGAGGACCAGAGATGTCACCTTACTCCTGGGAGTGTGCGGGCTCGGTGCCCTTTACATGATGTTTCGGCTGTTGAGGCCGGAAAGGCTTGTGGACCCTGACGCCTTTTTCACCATTGCCCAGTACATGGCGGCGCTTCAGGGCCCTGATTCCCCATACCTGCCCACCCACTGGATGACCGAGACGCTCTGGGCCTACCTGAGCCGGTCTTCAGAAAAAGAGGCCTTGTTCCAGTCCAGCCTCCTTTGGAGCACCGTGGGCGCCCTGACGGTCATCAATGTATGGGTTGCCGAGGCGATCTACTTTTCCGGGTTTTCCAAGGCCCAGGAGGCCAAGAGGAGGAGGGCAGGAAAGAGGCTTCTGGATTTTCTTGGGGCTCTGATCAAACGACCATTCAGTACAGAGCTCGGTGCCATCATCGACAAAGACCTTCGTGCCTTTTTCCGCGACAATACCCAGTGGTCGCAGTTACTGCTTCTGGGCGCGCTGGTGGTGGTTTATGTCTACAATTTCTCGGTGCTTCCTCTGGACAAAAGCCCCATTCGTATCGAGTTTCTTCAGAACGAGATCGCTTTTTTCAACGTGGGGCTTGCCGGGTTCGTCCTTTCAGCGGTCTCGGTTCGCTTCATCTTTCCAGCAGTGAGTTCCGAAGGCCCCGCGTTCTGGATCGTCCAGTCTTCCCCGGTGCCCCTCAAGCGCTTTCTTTGGACCAAGTTCGCCTTTTACCTGTTTCCCATGCTTGTTCTGGGAGAGGTGCTCATTGTGTTGACCAACCACCTTCTCGAAGTGACTCCTTTCATGATGGCCCTTTCCACGGGCACCATGTTTCTCGCCGTGTTCGGGATCGTGGCGCTGGGAGTGGGCATGGGCGCCATGTACCCGAATTTCAATCACCAGAACATTGCGCAGGTGGCCACGGGTTTCGGAGGGCTCATGTTTATGATCCACAGCGCCGCCTTTGTGGCTTTCATCGTTGTCCTGGAAGCGGGGCCTGTCTATGTGCTGTTCATGGCCGACCTCAGAGGGGCGGCTGTGTCTGGGTGGCAATGGGTCTTGATTGCACTGTGCTTTTCTGCAGTCCTGTTCCTCATGACCGCTGCCGTTTACAAACCGATGAAAATGGGCTTGAAAGCCCTGAGCCGATGCGAGTAGAGACGAAAACCCTCGCCTTCGGGTGGAGACTTCAACTTGCTTTTTGCACCCCCATGCAGGCACAAAGTTGCGAAGGCACACAGACACAAAGAAAGAACGGGACAAAGGCTTATACTGGAATGGTTTTCTGCTTTGTGCCTCTGTCCCTTTGTCCCAAGCTCTAAAAAAAATGGACTTTCTCTTTCCATTGCTGGCATAATCCCTCCTCCAGATAAGAAGGTTGAGACCTCCTCCCTATGTTTGACTTTGAGTGTATCGGCAACCTCCACATCCACTCGGTTCACTCTGACGGAAAAGGAACCGTTCAGCAGATTGCGGAATCCGCTGCAAAGGTGGGCCTTGATTTCATCGTTCTTAACGATCACTCGTACATGACGGACGCTCTTTATCTGAACGAGGAGGGCTACTACGGAAAAGTGCTGGTGCTTGTGGGTTCGGAGTTAGGGGTCCGTTTTCACCACTATCTTGCCTTTGATTTGAAGCAGCGCATTGCAGAGCACAATCCCCCTCCGCAGAAGGTGATCGAAGAGGTTGAAGCGCAGGGAGGATTCGGATTTCTCGCCCACCCCTTTGAAAAAGGGATGCCTTTTGCAGAGAAATCGATCGCCTACACTTGGAATGATCTTTCTGTGACCGGCTATCAGGGAATCTGTCTTTGGAATTTTATGTCCCGATGGAAAGAGCGTGTCAGAACCGTTCTCCACGGCTTTTTCTTTCTCACTTTCAAGACGCAACTGCTCAGGGGGCCGAGCCGGGAGACTCTGGACTTCTGGGACCGGCAATGCCGCCAGCGAAGAATGGCCGTTATTGGCGGGTCTGACGCCCACGGGACTTCTTTCAAATGGGGGCCCTTGAACCTTGTCCCTTTCACCTATGAGTACCTGCTCAACAGCATCACGGTACACCTCTTTCTCAAAGACCGGCTGTCAAAAGTTATGGAAGAGGCGAAGAAAGAGGTGTACGGCGCCCTCAAGGAGGGACGTCTGTTCATCGCCCATGACAACCTTTTTCCGGCAAAAGGCTTTCGGTTTGACTTCATCTCCAATGACGGCTCCGACCTTTACATGGGAGAAGAGGGGGAGTTCAGAGAAGGGGGCTTTGTGGTCGAAATCCCTGCAGAGGGGGAAATCAGGTTGGTCAAAGACGGCCGAGTTGTGAGGAGGTGGCGGCGAAGAGAAGTCATGTACGAGCCTAAGGAAAAAGGCGTGTACAGGATTGAGGTGTATCGACGCCTGTTCCCTTTCGGCTGGCGGCCCTGGATTTTCTCCAATCCCATTTATTTGAGGTAGCCGGCCACTGACCGCAGACGGCGGACCGCCGCAAGGCGTTAATAGTCGGTTTCTCCCCCCTTGACTTCTACCGTGAATCCTACGACAATCCTGCCATTGCCTGGGTGGCGGAAGTGGTAGACGCAAGGGACTTAAAATCCCTCGGTAGGTCACTACCGTACCGGTTCGATTCCGGTCCCAGGCACCACAACATTCTCTCCCGAGTCATTGATCCTTGCAAAGTCTGGCGCCATGTTTAAATTTCTCTATATGTAGGCTAATGAGTGATTTTCGGGTAGCGATGACAAGCCGTCTCGGGGGGTGGAGAGATGTTGAAAAAAGCAATTGTTTTATTGTTAATGGTGGCTCTGTTATGGTTGTCGGGCTGCCTAACCTATGCTCCATATGCGGCCTCTGGACCCTGTGCGGACAGAATGCCCGCAGTCTACTGCGGCCCAGGGCCATGAGGATGGAGGATTCCTTCGAAACCTTTGACTTGCTTGGCTCTCCGGAGCCTGGAATAAGACCTGAAATTCCTTGGTACCTTAGTAATGCACCGGTTCGATTCCGGTCCCGGGCACCAATAAACTGGAGCTTATCCGAAGCAGAAGCATGAATTCGGGGGATTCGAAGAAATGGAGGTACGGCAATGAGTCGTTGTGAGAAATGCAGCTTTAGGGCGAGGTACGACAAGAATCCCCGATCCATTCCGGGTCGTATGTGGAAGTGGCACACGGGTTGGTGCCCGGGATGGAAAACCTACCTTAAATCCCTTCCCGAAGAAAAGCGCAAGGCTGTGGTGTCCCAATACCGTTAGCCTCTACGCTCTGTTCCTTCCTGCTTTTCCTTCTTCCGTGCATCGTGACCTTTTCCGATGTATAAAAAAAGGTCTTTTTCGAGCCCTGCCCGATACTGGTGTCGGGCGGATCACGGGTGCGAGTTTGCAGAGTGTCATGACAGTTTGGTAATTTTGGCCGGGTCCGGGAAAGAAAGAATGGACGACTGGTGTGAACAGCAAGACTGGGTTCCCGAGGGGGGTCGGGTTTATCGCTGCACCAGGTGCGGCAAGAGGCTCTATCCGCGCGAAAGGCAGGAGAAGGGCGAGTTCGTGGGGTGGCAATTGCGGGCCCACAAAACCAAGGGTCACAAGATCAAAGGGATCAAAGCGCGCCAGCATATGATCAGGAATCGATAATGGGTGACCCCGCTTAAGGAGGAGAAAATGAAGCGAAATGAGTTGGGGAAATACTGGAAGAAGGTGATAAAAGGGCGGCCGGCCGAAGCCAAGGTCATTGAGCCGGGCAGCGTAGTTACGGCGCCCTGGGTTCGGCTTAAGTGCAAGTACGGCTGCGAAAGGTACGGAAGAGGCTACTGCTGCCCGCCGGAGACGCCGAGCCCGGAGCAGACCAGGGAAATTCTCAGTTGTTATCAGCGAGCCATGCTGTTCCATTATCGGGCGGAAAAGAAGAAGGGTGAAAACCGCGCTGAGGCGTGGAAAGCTTTGCGTGGTGCACTTGTAGAACTTGAAGGCGAGATGTTCAAAGATGGGTATTACAAGGCCTTCATCCTTCTTGCCGGGCCATGCAGCCTGTGTGCGGAATGCGCAAAGTCAAAGAACGAACCCTGCAATTTCGGGTCTCGCGCCCGGCCTTCCATGGAGTCCTGCGGAATCGATGTCTATCAGACAGCATGGAACAACGGCTTCCCGATCGAGCCCCTCCGTCACAAAGGAGAAACCCAGAACCTCTATTGCCTCATGCTCGTAGACTAACGGGTTGCTGAAAAGCGCCCATCTACCGCGTTGCCCTCATCCCTCGTCGTTGCGACGTACTGGACTGTACGACTCACTCCTCAGGATTTCGGGCGCCTTGTATCTGAGCGTTTTTGAGCAACCCGCGAATAGGCTTTTTTTCAGCATTTTGCAGAAGAGAGGTTAGAGCAAAGAGCAGAGGGGAAAAGCGAGAGAGTGATGGGGTTGCTCTTCGCTCTATGCTTCTTTAGAGGACTCTCAGGAGCTTGAAAAAGTTATCTCCAGCAAAAAGGTAGGCAATCTGAATGAGAGGATATTGGAGGATGCTCGATATGATGCCGGTCTTCAAAAAGCGATCTGCTAGAAAAACGCCAAGCAGAAGCATCGGCGCGTACCTTGCCATTTCTCTATACTTTTGCAGAGCCTGGTATGGAAGGAAGCTTTCGAGAACGTGCGAGCCGTCCAAAGGCGGAATGGGGAGCAGGTTGAACAAACCTAGCGCTATGTTCAGAAGGACCATTGAAACCAGGATCCTGAGATACAGTTCCGAAGGGAACAGGAAATAACGGACGAATACTCCCGCGAGAAGAGCAACCCCGAAGTTTGCAAGAGGGCCGGCCAAAGAGACCCAGAGGCTGCCCATCCTGGGATTCCTGAAATACCTAGGATTTACGGGCACCGGTTTGGCCCAGCCAAAGTGAAAAAGATACAGACAGATTGCTCCGATTGGGTCGAGGTGGCTCACAGGGTTGAAGGTTATCCTCCCGGCCATTTTTGCGGTCGGATCACCAAGAGATAGGGCGGTGCGAGCGTGAGCGTATTCATGCACAGTGAGCGCAAAAAGGACCACGGGTATGTTGACGATCATTTCCTGGATGCTGCCGAACATGGCTTCACTTCCTCGTCATGGCGCAAGATCCTACCAGGAATCCCCGATCAGAACAAGGGCTAAAAGGGTTGACATAAGGGCAGGGGTTGTGCAAATTTTGACTTGCCCCAGCCACCAGGAGTCGGGTATTATGAATACACTTTTTCCGGGCGTTCAACCCGGATTCGGAGAGGAGGATGGCCACGAGAAGCGCTGATTTTGCGGGAAGCTGGTATCCGGCTAGGGATTCGGATTGCCGGCGAGCGATCGAGGAGTTCTCCCGATCAAGCGCCCCTTGCCCGGCCGGTGCAGCGATGGGGGGAATCGTGCCCCATGCGGGATGGGTCTTTTCGGGGAAAATCGCCTGCAACGTGATCCGGTGCCTGAGCGAGCAGTCTTCGCCGGATACGATTGTTCTGTTCGGAAGACATCTTCACCCCTCCGGTAAGAGCTACATCATGATCGAAGGATCTTGGGCCACGCCCCTGGGTGACCTGGAGATCGATCAGGAGCTCGGTGAAAAACTTCACGCCGAATTTCCCTTTGTCGTTGAGACGGCGGCACGTTACGAACAGGACAATACCATTGAACTGCAGCTGCCGTTCATCAAGCATTATTTCCCGGCGGTAAAGATTTTACCCTTGGGTGTGCCTCCGGCTCAGGGATCTCTTCGAATCGGGGAGCGCGCCGCCGAGATTTCCCGTGAGTTGGGTCGTAAAATTCTGGTTCTGGGATCGACGGATCTTACGCACTACGGCGACAATTATGGCTATGCCCCTAAGGGGGTAGGCAAAGCCGCAGTGGAGTGGGTGAAGAACGAAAATGACAAAAGGCTGGTGGATTTGATTCTCCGGATGGATGCCGAGGAAGTCATCCGGGAGTCGCTGACCAATCACAATGCGTGCTGCTCAGGAGCCGTCGGCACAGCAATCGCAGCGGCCAAGAAACTCGGAGCCCGCCGAGCGCACAAGCTAGTGTATGCGACAAGCTATGACGTCCGACCGGACAGCAGCTTTGTAGGCTACGTGGGCGTGGTCTTTGTTTGAGCGGCGCAGAATCCCGAAGCACAGAGAGTGCTCATCTTGATGCATAGGAATCCCTATGGAGAGAAACCGAATCAAGCTTGAATTCCTGGTCCATGACTTGAAAGTGCCTCTTGCAGTGATCGAGGCCGGAATCCTTTCTTTGCTGCAAAAACAAGACAAGTATGGGGACCTCAACGAGAAGCAGGTCAAAATCCTGGAAAGGGCTTTGCGGAACACCGTTGTGACGCGCAGGCTCGTGAACGACGCCCTGGAACTCGGGCGATCCAGCCAGGGGATCATGCACAAGACGACCTTCACACCGGCACAGCTTGTCGTAGGGACATTGATTGAAGTTCTGGATCTCGCTGACCACAACACCGCGGACGCCATCAAAGGGTGCAAGACCCTGACCGATCTCAAGACGTGCCTCGATGGGCAGGGACTTTGTATTGAGGTCGATGAGAGCTTTTGGCTACGGGATCTGTTTCTAGATGAAAGCAAGGTGAAGCAGATTTTCAGGAATCTTTTGACCAATGCCTTGAAGTACAAGAAGAAGCGCGTGAACCTGAAGATCGCACGGGGCGAGCGCCATCTCTTGATTTCCGTGAGCGACGACGGCGAAGGCATTCCGTCCGGCTATCACAAGAAGATCTTCGAATGCTATTTCCAGATGGACATGAAGGCGGATCACTGCGTGAGGGGCCACGGCTTAGGCTTAGCCGGGGTGCAGGTGTTGCTCGAAGACATGGGGGGGGAGCTTTTCCTGGAAAGCGACATCGGAAAAGGGGCGACTTTTTCCGTCAAAATTCCGTGGTGAAAATTCGCCTGCGCTGAAAACGGCCTTCGTCCACAGGACCCTACAGCATTTGTTCGAGATCTTTCTTGTTCACGGTGTGTTTGGCGTCGAAATCATTCCAGAAATCTTTGTCCTTTTCCCTCCATCCTGCACCGAAGACCCTGTCGAAGAAAGGTTTCAACTTCCAGAACCAGCTCCCATGCTTTTGAATCCCTTTCTGCTTTGCTTCCAGTAGGTCCCTTAGGAACTCCGCGATTTCAGGAAGCTTGTCCTTGGGGATATAGCAGTTCGCGCCCTGCTTGATGGAGCGGGCGAGATTGTCGGCGCTGAGGGCGTGGGCGGTGAGCATGACGGCGGGTATTTCCTTTTGAGTGACCATCTTTAAGAGATCGTAGCCTCTGACTCCCATGATGTCGAGGATGGCAATATCATAGTCATTCTTGTTGAGAAACTTGACTCCTGCATCGAAATTCGGAGCCTTGTCGACCGGACACATGCTCAGCGTCTCTGTAAGAGTGTCCAGAACGTCGGGTTCATCATCAACGATCAAGATCCTTTTCCCTTCAAGAATATCGCCATCCGTCATCGTCATCCTCCCTCAGAGTAAAGTGCAGGCCTCTGTGCTGAGTGACCCAGACCAATTCTTTTTGAACTTAACCCTTTGCTCTTTGGAAAACGCTTTCCGCGCCGCCGGGTGAAGGCGGAAATACCGAATCCAATGTTTATTGTAAGAGAAGGAATGCATTTTCAAGAAAAGGTAGCGGAATGATACCCCGTGCGTTTGTTTTGGTCAACACATTTGTCTCCCCGTCCTCGGCCCTGCCCAAGGTAAGCCGTTTCCAGGGTTGGGGTTGAGCTCTATCCTCTGCTGTGATATAGGATAGCAACTCTTATGGTGGGGCAGGGGGGGTAACATGGAATTCATCGACAAGGCTAGAATTCGGCTCGAGCACTGGATTCATCACAGCGAAGATCATTATCAGGAGTATGTCTCCTTTGCGAAGGAACTCGAAGACGCCGGAAAGATCGAAAGCGCTCGACACCTCAAGGACATGATCACCCTGGGCGCTCGAAGCACCGAGTGTCTTAAGAAAGCCATGAAAGCCCTAGGGTAGACGAGGAGCAGGAAGGAGAAGTGCCATGTGTGAGGCTCATGCGTTTGTCTTGCAGGACGACAAGGAAGTTAAACTCCTCGAAAATGTTGATGAACTGGAAGTGGAGGGGGATGAAATCCGGTTGATCAACATCTTCGGCGAGCAGAAGATCTTGAAAGCGAGGGTAAAAGGGTACAGTGGGTCTGGGCGGAAAATCCTCCTGGAACCTCTTCGGTGACCGTGCTTTTTGATAGGTGAATGGGGGAGAATCATGATTGAACTGATCCGTGATGCAGCAGAGAGGATTTTCAAATCCGGACTGACCTTGGCTTTGACCGGTGCAGGCATATCCGTAGAGTCGGGTATTCCGGATTTCAGGAGCGCGGGGGGGCTCTGGTCCAAGTACGATCCTTCAGAATACGCGACCATCACCGCCTTCAGGCAGAATCCTGAAAGGGTGTGGGACATGCTCAGGGATATGGATGCCCTCGTGAGCAGTGCCTGCCCCAATCCGGCCCACACCGGCATGGGTGAAATGGAGAAAATGGGCTTTCTTCACTGCATCATTACACAGAATGTGGACAATCTCCACCAGGCGGGCGGGGCTAGGAATGTCATCGAGTACCACGGCAATTCCAGCACTCTTTTGTGCCTGTCTTGCGGAAGGACTTATCGCGCTGAGGAAAAAAGAGGTGAACGAACACCCCGATGCGTGTGTAAGAGCATCCTCAAACCGGACGTGGTCTTCTTTGGGGAGGCCATTCCGCCCGCAGCACTGACCCGTTCGTTTCAGCTGGCTTCGAGAGCTGAAGTTCTTATGGTGGTGGGGACATCGGCCGTTGTCTCCCCGGCCAATACCATTCCCTCCATCGCCAAAGAGCGTGGTGCGAAGATCATTGAAGTAAACAAAGAGAGCACCCACCTGACTCACACGGTGACGGATATTTTCATTGAGCAGAGCGCAGGGGTGGCCATTCCGCAGATTGTCTCCGAGCTTAAGAAAAGGAAACTGGCGGCAGGATAAGCCTCGAGAGAACGATTTCTTGCAGGCGCAAAAAAGGAAAGGAACAAAGTCACAAAGGCACATAGGCACAAAGTAGAGAAAAACCCATCAAGCGGCGCGACTTTGTGCCTTTGTGCCTCTGTCCCTTTGGCCCTACAGCTCTTTACTTGGGTTTGAGGAAATCTTCGAGATGAATGACCTTGTCCTGTTTTCTTGCGGCGTCCCAGGAACCCTTGATTTTTGATTTTCGGAGATCGTTGATCATGGTCTGAAGTTCCGGGTTCTTCTCGATGATCCCTTGAATTTGCTTGCTCAAATCCTTCCAGGTCCTGTCGAGTTCCTGGGTCTCCAGCCTGAAACCGGCCCAGGTCGAGAGAAGCGATCCCATCTGAGAAAGCAGGCCGAAATGGGTCGTTCCCTGGAGGTAAAAGGGGCAGTGACACCAGAGGCTGAAACACTCGATCCCCCGTTTACTCGCTTCGTGCAAAATCGTCGAATGAATGGCACTGGGGCCTTTGTAGTTGACGGCGGCGAGGCCTTTTTCTTTTAGTCGGGCCAGGAGTTCCTCGCTGGAAGCTACCGCTGAGATGACGGTGTCCGTGTGGAGCACGTTGTCGTACATGCTGCCCAGAATGATGATCGTTCTTGCTTTCACCCTTTCACACAGGCCCACCAGCGTCTCAGCAAAATAGAGCCAGCGCAGATTGGGCTCTGGGGCCTTGAACAACACCATGTCCCGACCTGCTGTCTGTTTTTGGACGACGTGCAGGTATCCGCCCGGTGGTGTAATCTTCTTGAGCAGCCCCTCTTCAATTTCTACGGACGGTCTGTTTTCATCGAATCGGTAGAAGGGATCGGGGATAATGCGGCCGAAGGCCTTGGCGTCGAGTTTTTCAATGAGGTAGTCCACCATGCCCCTTGAGAGGTCAAGGGCATTGCCCCA
>Ga0113563_10001105_pt1 | contig 14702 bp, 10 predicted proteins | sample Mud3Dept3metaG_FD_80117 | JGI IMG/M metagenome (GOLD analysis project Ga0113563, IMG submission 80117) | Freshwater wetland microbial communities from Ohio, USA, analyzing the effect of biotic and abiotic controls - Mud 3 Core 4 Depth 3... | ecosystem: Environmental > Aquatic > Freshwater >...
GCGGAGGCGATCGCCGCTCAGGTCCCGGAGCTGGCCCTGGTCGCCACCAGCCCGCTCGTGCGCGCGCGCCAGACCGCGGAGATGATCGTCGCCGCGAGCGCGCGTGCCGCGCTGCACGCGCTCGGCGCACTCGCGCCCGGGGGCGAGGCGGGCGAGGTGCTGGCCTGGCTCTCCGCCCGGCGCGCCGCGGCCGCCGTCGCGCTGGTCGGCCACGAGCCCGACCTGTCGCGCCTGGAGGGACTCCTGCTCACCGGCCAGGAGCGCACGCTCGCCGAGTTCAAGAAGGGCGGCGCCGCCCTGCTCGACTTCCCGGAGCGGACCGCCGCGGGCGCCGCCGTGCTGGTCTGGCACCTGACCGCCGGCCAGCTGCGCGAGCTCGCGCCGTGAGCCCGCCGGTGCGCGCCGCCGCGCTGCCCGCCGACCTGCTCGCGCTGCCGGCCGGCGAGGCGGCGCGCCGCATCGCGCTCGCCGAGCTGGCGCGCGCCGAGGCGGCGCGCGCGGCGCTCGCCGCCGGCGAGGATCCGGAGGCGCTGCACGACTTCCGGGTCGCCTTGCGCCGCCTGCGCAGTCAGGTGCGCGCCTACCGCGACGAGATCGCGCGCGCCATGGGCAGGAAGCTCCGGCGGCGGCTGCGCAGGCTCGCCGCGGCGACCAATCCGGGGCGCGACGCGGAGGTCGGTATCGCGCTGCTCGACGATCTCGCGGGCACCGCCGACGCCGCCGAACGGCGCGCCGCCGAGCCGCTGCGCGCGCGACTCGTGGCGCGGCGCGACGAGGCCTACCGCGCGCTCCTCGCCGACGGGCTGGCCGAGTTCGACGAGCTCGCCGGCCGCCTGCGCGACCGCCTCGCGAGCTGGACCGTCGAGGTGCGCCTCGACGGTGGCGAGGACGAGCGGCCGCGCCCGTTCCGCGCCGCGCTGGGCGAGGAGCTCGCGCGCCACGCCGACCGCCTGCTCGGCGCGCTCGAGCGCCTCGGCCGCCCGCCCGACCCGGCCGCGGCGCACCGCGCGCGCATCGAAGCGAAGCGCCTGCGCTACCTGCTCGAGCCGGTGGCGCCGGTGCTCGCCCCGGCGCGCGAGCCGGTGCGCGGCCTGCGCGAGCTCCAGGATCTGCTGGGCGGCGCCAACGACCTCGCGGTGCTGGCCGCCGAGCTCGCCGCGGAGGCCGCCGAGGCCGAGCGCTCGCTGGTCACCTCGACCGCCGCCGGCGGCGCGCGCCGCCGCCGCCGCGGCGGACGCCCCGGCCGCGCCGCGCTGGCGCGCGGCATCGCGGCCCGGCGCGCCGCGCTCTGGCAGGAGTTCGAGGCGCGCTGGGGCGATCGCCCGGACGGCTCGGCCCGCGCCCTGGCGGCCGGCCTGGGCGAGCTCGTCGAGGCGCTCGCCGAGACCTGAGGGAGGTCCCATGCCGATCGGAAGCCGCCGCTTCTCACCCCGTTCGCTCCTCCTCGCGGCCGGCCTCGCGGGGTCCGCGGCGGCGGTCGCCCAGGTCCCGTGCCCCCCGTTGGCGCCGCCGTCCGGCGCGACGATCGAGGTCTTCCCGGCCCAGGCCGACGACCTGCGCGCCATCGTCTCGGCCGCCGCCAGCGGCACCACGATCCTGCTCCACGACGGCTTCTACGACATGAGCGCGGGCGACGCGGTCTCGCGTCTGGTGTTCACCACGCCGGGCATCACGCTGCGCTCCTTCTCGGGCGACCGCGAGGCGGTGGTGCTCGACGGTGCCTACCAGACGAGCGAGCTGCTCTCGATCCTCGCCTCGGACGTGACCGTCGCGGACCTGACGCTGCGCCGCGCCTACGACCATCCGGTCCACGCCTCGGGCGACGGCAGCCCGATCACCGGCGTCCGGCTCCACAACCTGCGCATCGTCGATCCCGGCCAGCAGGCGGTCAAGGTCAACCCGATCGGCGAGGGCTGGGTGGACGACGGCAGGCTCGAGTGCAGCTCGCTCGAGCTCACCGACGCCGGACGAGCGCAGATCCGGGACAACTGCTACACGGGCGGGATCGACGCCCACGCCGCCCGCGGCTGGATCGTGCGGCGCAACCGCATCATGGGCTTCTGGTGCCCGGCCGGCCTGTCCGAGCACGCGATCCACTTCTGGCGCGGCAGCCGCGACACGCTGGTCGAGGGCAACCTGATCCTCGACTGCGCGCGCGGCATCGGCTTCGGGCTCGGCGCCACCGGCACCGGACGCACCTACCCCGACGACCCCTATCCCGGGATCCCCTACCTCGGCCACGTCGACGGCACGATCCGCGCCAACTTCGTCGCCGCCGCCGATTCCGACCTGTTCGCCTCGGAGTACGGCTTCGACGCCGGCATCGCGATCGAGCAGGCGCGCGTGGTGGCGGTCGTCCACGACACGGTGGCCTCGACCTCGGCGCCGTTCTCCTCGATCGAGTGGCGTTTCCCGGACACCCTGGTCAACGTCGCCAACGACCTGGTCAGCCACAACCTGCGCGCGCGCGACGGCGCCCAGGCGACGCTCGCCGGCAACCTGGAGTCGGCGCCGCTCGCCTGGTTCGCCGACGTCGCCGCAGGCGATCTCCACCTGGCGGGCGCGGCCCTGCCGCCGGTGGGCGGCGGCACGCCGCTGCCGCCGTCACTCGCCGGCGACGACTTCGATGGCCAGCCGCGCGACGCCGAGCCGGACGTCGGCGCCGACGAGTGGCGCGTCCCGCTCTTCGCCGACGGCTTCGAGTCCGGCGACACCTCCGCCTGGTCGGCGGCCGTGCCCTAGGCCGGGGGGCGGCGCGCGCGCTCGCGCGCCTTCTCCATGAGCAGGCGCTGGCTGGCGCGGCCGGGCTCACCCGGGGCGGGCCGGCGGCGCTGCCAGACGCCGTCCGCGCCGAGCTCCCAGGCCTTGCAGTCGTCGGCCAGCTGGAGGTCGAGGATGCGCTGCAGCTCGGCTCTCGCCGCCGGGTCGTCGACCGGCGCCATCGCCTCCACGCGCCAGTCGAGGTTCCGCGACATCCAGTCCGCCGAGCCGATGAAGTACTCCCCATCGCCCGCGTTGCCGAAGTGGAAGATGCGCGCGTGCTCGAGGAAGCGGCCGACGATCGAGATCACCCGGATCGTCTCGCTCGTCCCGGGCAGCCCCGGCCGCAGGCGGCAGACGCCGCGCACGATCAGGTCGATCTCGACTCCTGCCGCGGACGCCGCGTAGAGGGCGCGCACGATCTCCGGGTCCTCGAGCGAGTTCATCTTCGCCACGATCCGGCCGCCGCGGCCGGCGCGCTGGTGCTCGACTTCGCGCTCGATGCGCCCGAGGATGCCGTGCCGCATGTTGACCGGCGCCACCAGCAGGCGCGAGAAGGTCTGGTCGGCGATGCGGCCCGAGGTGAGCAGGTTGAACAGCTGCGCGACATCGGCGCCCAGCACCGGGTCGCACGTGAACAGTCCGAGGTCGGTGTAGAGCTCGGCGGTGTCGGTGTTGTAGTTGCCGGTCGCCAGGTGGGTGTAGGTGCGCAGCCCGTCGGCCTCCTGGCGCACGACCAGCGAGACCTTGGCGTGGGTCTTGTAGCCGACCACGCCGTAGGCGACGTGCGCGCCCGCGCCTTCGAGCGCCTCCGCCCATTCGATGTTGCGCGCCTCGTCGAAGCTCGCGCGCAGCTCGACCAGCACCGCCACCTGCTTGCCGCGCTCCGCGGCCTCGATCAGCGCCTGCACCACCGGCGAGCGCCGCGAGGTGCGATAGAGGGTCTGCTTGATGGCGAGCACCGCCGGGTCCTCGGCGGCGACCTGAACGAAGCGTTGCACCGACGCTGCGAACGAGTCGTAGGGATGGTGGACCAGCAGGTCGGCCTGGCGGATGACGCGGAAGAGGTCCGCCTCGCGCCCGTCCGGTCCGGGCGCCAGGCGCGGCGGCGTCGCCGGCCGCCAGTCCGCTTCCCTGAGCGCGGGCGCCGGCAGCGCGGCGAGCACGGCGAGGTCGCGGGCGGCCAGGGGCGGCCGCACCTCGTAGACGTCCCCGGGCGTGATCTCGAGCTCGTCGGCGAGCAGCTGGCGCATCCAGGCCGGCATCTCGGGCACCACCTCCAAGCGCACCACCGAGGCGAAGCGGCGCTCGCGCAGCTCCTCCTGGATCGATTCCAGCAGGTCCTCGGCCGGCTCCTCGTTGCGCTCGACGTCGGCCGCGCGCGTGACGCGGAACGCGTACGCCTCGAGCAGCTCGATGCCCGGGAAGAGGCGGTCGAGATGCTCCGCGATCAGATCCTCGAGGGGCACGAAGCGCAGACTGTCGGGCAGCTGGACCCAGCGCGGCAGCGAGGGCGGCACCTTGACGCGCGCGAAGCGCACTTCGCTCGACGCCGGGCTCCTGGTCGCCACCGCGAGCGAGAGCGAGAGGTTGGAGATGAACGGGAACGGATGCGAGGTGTCGAGCCCGAGCGGGGTCAGGATCGGGAAGACGTCGGCCTCGAAATAGCGCGTGCACCAGCTGCGCTCGGGCTCCGCGAGCTCGCGCCACGGCACGAGCGCGACGCCGTGGCCGGCGAGCTCGGGCAGCAGCGTGCCGATCAGGAGCTGGCGCGCGCGCGCGACCATCGGGCGCACTGCCGCGGCGATCGCGGCGAGCTGCTCGGCGGGCGTGCGCCCGTCGGGGGAGAGCGCCGTCCGGCCGCTGGCGAGCTGGCGCTTGAGGCCCCCGACCCGCTTCATGAAGAACTCATCGAGGTTGCCGCCGAAGATGGCGACGAACTTGAGCCGCTCGAGCAGGGGCGCCGCCGGGTCCTCGGCCTCGTCCAGCACGCGCCGGTTGAACTCCAGCCAGGACAGCTCCCGGTTGAAGAAGGGCGAAGGCTCCCCGGGCGTGGCGGGCTCGGCCGGGGCGGCCGGGAGCGGCTCGGTCGTCATCGCTGCGGCAGTCTAGCCTTCGTCCGTGACCAGAGCCTGGGAGGCGGTCCCTCCGTCCCGGCCGTGACGGCAGCCCGCCCGGCTCAGGCCGAGAGGCCGCCGTCGACGTGGAGGGCGGCGCCCGAGACGAAGGAGGCGTCGCCGGAGGCGAGGAAGAGGCAGGCGCGGGCCACCTCCTCGGCGCTGCCGGCCCGGCGCAGCGCGGTGTGGGAGAGCAGCACGCTGCGCGCCACCGACGAGACGGCGCGGTTCATGTGGGTCTCGATGTAGCCGGGCACCACGCAGTTGACGGTGATGCCGCGCGGCCCCAGCTCGCGCGCCCAGACCCGGGTCAGGCCGAGCACGCCCGCCTTGCTCGCGGCGTAGGCGGACTGACCGCGCACGCCCTTGAGCGCCAGCACCGAGGAGAAGTTGACGATCCGCCCGGCGGCGCTGCGGAAGAGCAGGGGCAGGAGCGCCTGCGTGCACTGCAGGGTGCCGGTCAGGTTGACGTCGAGCACGCTCCGCCACTCCTCCGCCGAGAGGTCGCGCAGGGTCGGCGAGCGCACCAGGTTGACGCCCGCGTTGTTGACCAGGACGTCCAGCGCGTCGGCGCGCTCGCCGAGTCGCGCCGCGGCGACCACCACCGAGGCGTGGTCGGCGACGTCGACGCGCTCGAGCGCGGGCGGGCGCCCGGGCCAGGCGCGCGGCTCGCCCGGCTCGAGATCCCAGACGGTGACCTGGGCGCCCTCGGCGAGGAAGAGCTCCGCGATCGCCCGGCCGATGCCGCGGGCGCCGCCGGTCACCACTGCGGTCCTGCCCTCGAGCCGGCCCACGGCTCAGGCCCTCCGCACCGGCCGCATCACGATCTCGGAGAGCTCGGCGCCGTCCGGCAGCTCGAGCGCGAAGCGGATCGTGCGCGCCACGTCCTCGGCCGCGAGCAGCGCCTCGCCTCCGGTAAGGGCGATCCCCGCCGCGGCGAACAGGCCGGTGTCGGTCAGGTCGGGACAAAGGTGGACGACGCGCACGCCGCGCGGCGAGAGCTCGGCGCGCAGGCACTCGGTGGCGCCGCGCAGCGCGAACTTGGAGGCCACGTAGGCGGTGCCGCCGGGCCAGCCGCGCAGGGCGGAGACCGATCCGACCTGGACGATCGTGCCCCGCCCCCGCGCCGCGAGCAGGGGCGCGACGTGGCGGGCGGCGAGGATGGCGCCGCGCGCGTTGACCGCCCACAGTCGGTCGAGGTCGGCGCCGGTGAGCGCGCCCAAGGGCGTGAGCGCGCCCACCCCCGCCGCGCTCACCAGCACGTCGGGCGCCCCGAGCGCGGACACGACCTCGCGCACCAATCTCTCGACCGCCGCCTCGTCGGTGACGTCCGCGGGCAGCGCCGCCGCGCTGCCCGGTCCGGCCGCGGAGAGCTCGGCCGCGAGCGCCTCGAGCGCTTCGCGCCGGCGCGCCACCAGCGCCACGCGCGCGCCGGCGCGCGAGAGCTCGCGCGCCGTGGCGAGCCCGATCCCCGAGCTCGCGCCCGTGACGATCGCCACCTGCCCCGCCAGCGAGGATCCGGCCATTTCGGCGCAGTCTACGCCGCGCCGGAGCCGCGGCGCGCCTCGCGCGGCGCGGGGTCGACCGCCCGACGGGCCGTGATAGCGTTCGCCCGTACGCCACGTCCTCCCGAGCCCATGGGATTCTCGTCCGTTCTCCGCTTCCTGCTGCCGCGCGAGGAGCAGTTCCACGTGCTCCTGCGCCAGGGCACCCAGAATCTGGTGCGCGCGGGGGAGCTCTTCCTCGCCATCGCCTCCGCCGCCGACCTCGAGCTGCGGCGCATCAAGCTGGTCGAGCTCAAGGCCGTCGAACACGAGGGCGACCAGATCACGCGCCGCACCTTCGAGGCGCTCAACTCGACCTTCATCACCCCCTTCGATCGCGAAGACATCCGCTCTCTCGCCGTCGACGTCGACGACGTCCTGGACTACCTCGAGGGGATCGCCCAGTTCATCGTGCTGTTCGAGGTCCGCGAGGCGCCCGAGCCGCTCACCCGCTTCGCCGAGATCCTGCTCGAGCTCTGCCGCCAGATCGACGCCGTGACCGAGCTGATCTGGGACCACACCAACGCGCCGCGCATTCAGGAGCGCATGGTGCGCGTCTCCGAGCTCGAGAACCAGGCCGACGCCCTCTACCTGACCTCGCTCGGCGCCCTGTTCCGCAAGGACAACGGCAAGGACGCGGTCGAGGTCATGAAGTGGAAGGAGATCTACCAGGATCTCGAGGACGCCTGCGACAAGGCCAAGGACTTCACCCACGTCCTCGGCAACATGCTGATCAAGAACGCGTGAGTCCGCGATGAGCTGGGTGATCGCGATCATCCTCGTCGCGCTCGTCTTCGACTTCCTCAACGGCTTCCACGACGCGGCGAACTCGATCGCGACCGTGGTCTCGACCCGGGTCCTGTCGCCGCGCCTGGCGGTGGCCTGGGCGGCGTTCTTCAACTTCGTCGCCGCCTTCGTGCTCGGCACCCACGTCGCCAAGACGATCGGCAAGGGCATGATCGACCTGTCGATCGTCACCCAGGAGGTCATCCTGGCCGGCCTGCTCGGGGCGATCTTCTGGAACCTCCTGACCTGGTACTACGGCATCCCGGTCTCCTCCTCCCACGCGCTGGTCGGTGGCTACGCCGGCGCCGCGGTGGCCAAGGCCGGATTCGGCGCCGTCCTGCTGTCCGGCTGGATCAAGCCGCTCGCCTTCATCGTCATCGCGCCGGTGATGGGCATGGTGCTCGGACTGGCGCTGATGATCGTCGTGACCTGGATCTTCCGGCGCTGGCACCCCTACAAGCTCGACCGCTTCTTCCGCAAGGGGCAGCTCTTCTCGGCCGGCCTCTACAGCCTCGGCCACGGCGGCAACGACGCCCAGAAGACGATGGGCATCATCACCGGCCTGCTCGTCGCGTCCGGCTACCTCGCGACGTTCGAGGTGCCGCTGTGGGTGATCCTGCTCTCGCACTTCGCGATCGCGCTCGGCACCCTGTTCGGCGGCTGGCGCATCGTCAAGACGATGGGCTCGAAGATCACCAAGCTCCAGCCCTTCAGCGGCTTCTGCGCCGAGACGGCCGGCGCGATCACCATCATCGGCGCCACGCTGGGCGGCATCCCGGTCTCGACCACCCACACCATCACCGGCGCGATCATGGGGGTCGGCGCCACCAAGCGCCTGTCGGCCGTCAAGTGGGGCGTCGCGGGCCGGATCGTCTGGGCCTGGATCCTGACCATCCCGATCTCCAGCCTGGTCGCGGCCGCCGCCTACTTCCTGGTCGTGCGCCTGCGCTGACGCACGGACGTCACCGCGTCGTGATCGAATCCGGGGCGTGAGCTCCAGGCCCCGGGCCCGGTCCGGCCCCCGATCGCCCGCGTCGGCGCCGGTCCATCCGGTGCCGGCGGCCGCCCGGGTCGCGGCGCTCGACATCGGCAGCAACTCGATCCACCTCCTGGTCGCCGAGGCGGACGGCACCGGCGGCTACCGCGTGCTGGCGCGCGAACGGGAGATGGTCCGGCTGGGCAAGAGCGCGCTCGGCCGCGGCGCGCTCTCGCCGCGCGCGCTGCGCGACGGCCTCGAGGCGATCCTGCGCATGACCACGCTGGCGCGCCTCAAGGGCGCCGGGCGGGTCGAGGCGGTGGCCACCAGCGCGGTGCGCGAGGCCACCAACGGCGACGTGTTCCTCGACCAGGTGCGCGCCCTGACCGGCGTCGAGGTGCGCAAGCTCACCGGCGCCGAAGAGGGCGCGCTCGTCTTCCGCGCCGTCCGCCACGCGGTCGACCTGGGCCGGGGCTGGACGGTGCTGGTCGACGTCGGCGGCGGCTCGACGGAGTGGTGCACCGCGCGCGACGGCACCCTGCGCGCGGTGCGCAGCCTCGAGGTCGGCTCGCTGCGCTGCGCGACCTGGCTCGATGGCGACCCGCCCGCGACCGCCGCCCTCGAGAAGCTGCGCCGGCGCATCCGGGAGCGGCTCGCACGGGTGCGGCCCCCGGCCCGGGTGGAGCGGGTGATCGCGACTTCCGGCACGGCCGCCTGCTGCGGCGACCTCGCCGATCACTTCTCCGGCCGCGAACGGGCCCTGCCGGTCGGCGGCCTGCGCGAGCTCCGGTTGCGGGAGCTCGTCGAGGTCGTGGCGCGGCTGCGCACGCTGACCCGGCGCGAGATCGCCTCGCTGCCGCCGGTCGACGAGCCGCGCGCGGGATCGATCCTGGCCGGCGCGGTGCTGCTCGAGGAGCTCGCCCGCCGCGCCGGTGCCGACCGGATCTATCTCTGCGACCGCGCGCTGCGCGAGGGCCTCCTGCTCGAGGCGCTGGGCGCGCCGGCGGCCGACGGCGGCGCCGCGCCCAGCGCCCGCCGCCGGCAGGTGGCCGAGCTCGCCCAGCGCGCGCCGGCCATGGTCGGGCACGCCACGCAGGTTGCCCGCCTGGCAGTGCGCCTCTTCGACCTCACCGCGCCGGTCCACAACCTCGGCGTGCGCGAGCGCGAGTGGCTCGAGCACGCCGCGCTCCTCCACGACGTCGGCTACTCGGTCCACTTCCAGCGCCACCACAAACACTCGCTCTACCTGATCTCGACCGCGGGTCTGGACGCCTTCGATCCGCGCGAGATCGAGATCGTCGCGCACGTCGCGCGCTACCACCGGGGCGCGGCGCCGAAACGACGGCACGCGTCGTTCGCCGCGCTCGAGCGCTGGCAGCGCGTGACCGTGCGCCGGCTCTCGGCGCTGCTGCGCGTGGCGAACGCCCTGGACCGTACCCACGCCGCCCGCGTGGTCGAGCTCTACGCCGCGCTGGTCAAGCGCAAACCGGTGGTGGTCGAGGTGCTGTCGCCCTACGACGTCTCGCTCGAGCTCGCCGCCGCGCGCCAGGCGGCGGAGCTGTTCGAAGAGGTCTTCGAGCGCCGCATCGAGTTCCGGCCCGGGCTCGAGCGTCCGCGCCGGCGGCGGGCCTGAGCGCGCTCCGGACCCGCTTCGCCAAGTCCCTGCGTTGCAGAGAGTTAACGAGGCCGTTTCCGGCCCGTCGCACGCGACTGCGGAAATCGCGCCCGGCGCGCCGCACGCGGGCGCCGGCGCGTCTCCAGGCAGATTCGCAACCACTTGATCCGGCTCCACTTCCGGACGCTGCACAAGAAACGGTGCAGAACGCTGGCGAGCCGCGCCAGGACGGCACGTCGGGCGGGAGCGGGCGCGTTTTTCGACAGGGAATTCCGCAACCGCTGTGGAGAATCGCGCGCGCCCAAGCCGGGCGGGCCTCCGCCCGCTGCTACGCTGTCCGGCGCATGACGATCCCGTTCTCGCCGAAGCTCCGCCTGGCGCCGCTCTGGCCCGCGGCCGCCGCCCTCGTCGCGGTCGCCGCGCTGGTCCTCGCCCTAGTGCCGGGGACGCTGGCGCGGGGCGCCGCCGAGGAGCTCCAGGCCACGCTGCGCCTGCTCTCGCCCGCCCTGCCGCTGCCCGAGCCGGGTCGCGCGCGGCCCGACGCCGGGATCCAGCGGCGCGTCACCGCGCTCGCCGAGGAGACCTCCTACCGGATCACGATCATCGCCATCGAGGGCACGGTGGTCGCCGACAGCGAGCGCACGCCGGCCCAGCTCGCCGAGATGGACAACCACCTCTCGCGGCCCGAGGTCGCGGAGGCCCTCGCGCGCGGCGAGGGACGCGCGATCCGGCGCAGCGAGACCACCGGCGTCGAGACCGCCTACGCCGCGCGTCTCGTGCACGACGCGAACGGCGGCGCCGCGATCGTCCGGCTCGGCCTGCCGATCGCCTCCCTGGCGTCGTTGCGGCGGAGCCTGACCGGCGCCCTGCTGCTCTCGGCCGCGCTCGCCGCCGCGCTGGTGGCGCTGCTCTCCTGGTGGCTCACGCGCAGCCTCTTCCGCCCGCTCTCGGCGCTGATCGCCACGGCCCACCGCATGGGCGAGGGCGATTACCGCGCCCGGCCCGCCGTGCCGGAACAGGGCGAGCTCGCCACGCTCGGCCGCGCGCTCGAGCGCATCGCGGCCAACGCCCGCGGGCAGATCGCGGCCGTCGAGGCGGAGCGCGATCACCTCCGGGCGACGGTGGCGAGCATGACCGAGGGCGTACTGGTCGCCGACCGGCACGGGCGGGGGCAGCTGGTCAACCCGGCCTTCCGCGACCTGTTCGGGCTGCCCGCCCAGTCGGCGCCCGAGGAGGTCCTCGGGCTCGCGCGCGAGGCACGCCTCGACGACCTGATCGCCGCCACGCTCGCCTCCCACCGGGCCGCCTCCGCCGAGCTCGAGCGGCTCGAGCCGGCCGCGCGCACGCTCGCGCTGTTCGCCTCTCCGCTCGAGCCCGACGGGGGCGTGGTGGTGGTGGCGCGCGACATCACCGAGGCCGAGCGCCTGACCCGCATGCGCAAGGATTTCGTGGCCAACGTCTCGCACGAGCTCAAGACGCCGCTGGCCGCGATCCGGGGCTACGCGGAGACGCTGGTGGACGGCGCCGCCGAGGAGCGCACCACCGCCCTGCGCTTCAGCGAGCGCATCCTCGACCAGTGCCGGCGGCTCGGCGACCTGCTCGAGGACCTGCTCACGCTGTCGCGCCTGGAGGGAACGCAGCCGTTCCGGGCGCTCGAGCGCGTCGACCTGCGCGAGCTCGCGCACGAGGCGGCCGAGCTGGTCGGGGCCGCGGCGGCCGCCCGCTCGATCGCAGTCGTGGTCGAGGCCGGCGGCGTGCCGGCGGTCGTCGGCGACCCGGACGGCCTGCTGCGCCTGCTCGCCAACCTGCTCGACAACGCGGTCAAGTACAACCGCGAGAGCGGCGCGGTCACCGTGCGCCTGCGCGAGCAGGGTGAGCACGCCGTGCTCGAGGTCGCGGACACCGGCATCGGCATCGCCCCCGCCCACCTCGCGCGCATCTTCGAGCGCTTCTATCGCGTCGACCGGGGGCGCGCACGCGACGAGGGCGGTACCGGGCTCGGCCTCGCCATCGTCAAGCACGTCGCCCAGGCGCACCAGGGGCGGGTCGAGGTGGAGAGCGAACCGGGGGTCGGCTCGACCTTCCGCGTCCTGCTGCCGCGGGCCTCCGGCCCCGCCTCCTGACCCGGTCCCGGGGGCCCGCCCCCGCGGACGGCGGCCACCGGCCGCCCACCCGGACGGCCCGCTCCGGCTCCGACCCTGCTAGGTTGCGGTTTCCGTTCCGCCCATCGCCACGGAGACTCATCATGGACGACCGCATGCCGGAGGGGCCGGGAGACCACGACAGACTCGCGCTGTCGGAGTCCCAGCAGGCCGCGATCCAGCGCCTCACCCGCGACACGACGGTGATCCGTCCGCCGATCAAGCTGGCGCGCGAGGCGTTCCTGGCCAACGACGCGGTCGAGCGCGCCCACGCCGAGACGGACCCGGAGTCGTTCTGGGCGGAGCGGGCGAGCGAGGTCGAATGGGCCGAGCCGTGGAGCGAGGTCCTGCGCTTCGAGGCGCCGCACCACCAGTGGTTCGTGGGTGGGCAGCTCAACGTCACCGTCAGCTGCATCGATCGCCATGTCTACGGCGACCGGCGCAACAAGGCCGCCCTGATCTGGGTGGGCGAGGACGGCGAGGAGCACACCTACACCTACAACCGGCTCTTCCGCGAGGTGAACCGGTTCGCCAACGCGCTCAAGCGTCTGGGGGTGGTCAAGGGCGATCGCGTCATCGTCTACATGCCGATGGTGCCCGAGGGCATCATCACCATGCTCGCTTGCGCGCGCATCGGCGCCATCCACTCCGTGGTCTTCGCGGGCATGGGCACGCAGGCGCTGCGCGCGCGGATCGAGGACTCGCAGGCGCGCGTCGTGGTGTGCTCGGACTTCACGCTGCGCCGCGGCCGCAAGGTGCCGCTCAAGCCCACCGTCGACGAGGCGGTGCGCGATCTCACCTTCGTCGAGCACGTGGTCGTCCACCGGCGCGGCTCGCGCCCGGGCGACGCCCCGGTCGTCTTCGACAGCGAACGCGAGAAGGACTTCTACGACATCCAGCAGGCGCGCGACATCCACTGCCGCCCCGTGCCGGTGGCCGCCGAGGACCCCCTGTTCATCCTCTACACCTCGGGCACCACGGGCCGCCCCAAGGGAGTCGTACACGCGGCCGGCGGCTACCTGGTGGGCGTGACCTACCTGGCGCGCGCCTTCTACCAGATCGGCGAGCGCGACATCTACTGGAGTACGTCGGACATCGGCTGGATCGTCGGTCACTCCTTCATCGTCTACGGCCCGCTCTCGATCGGCGCCACGGTGTTCTGCCGCGAGGGCGTGCCGGACCATCCGAGCCCGGACGTCACCTGGGAGCTGGTCGAGCGCTACGGCGTCAACATCATGTTCACCTCGCCCACCGCCATGCGTATGTGGATGAGCCACGGCGCCGAGGTGCCCCGGCGCTACGATCTCTCGCGCCTGCGCCTGATCGCCTGCGCCGGGGAGCCGCTCAATCCCGAGGCCCAACTCTGGGCGCAGCAGAACCTGGTCGGGCAGAGCGACGGGCTGGTGGTCGACAATTTCTGGCAGACCGAGATCGCCGGGCCGGTGCTCGGCACGCTGCCGACTTTCGAGGTGCGGCCGGGCAAGGTCGGCAAACCCCTGCCCGGCGTGGTCGCCGACGTGGTCGGCCCGCACGGCGAGTCGCTGCCGCCCGGCGAGGGCGGGCTGCTCGTATTGCGCGCGCCGCTCCCCTACATGATGAGCTCGATCTGGAACGACCCCGCCCGCTACGCGGACTACTGGTCGCAGTTCCCGGGCTGCTACGCCGCCGGCGACATCGCGGTCAGGGACGCCGACGGCTACTTCGCGGTCCTCGGCCGCGCCGACGACGTGATGAACGTCGCCGGCCACCGCATCGGCACCGCCGACGTCGAGGGCTCGCTGCTGCGCCACCCCTCGGTCGCCGAGAGCGCGGTGGTCGGTCTGCCTGATCCGATCAAGGGCCAGCGCATCAAGGCGTTCGTGGTGCTCAAGCCCGGGATCGCCGCCGGCGCCGGCCTGGTCGGCAGCCTCAAGGACCACGTGCGCCAGGATCTCGGCCCGATCGCGGTGCCGGCCGACATCGACCTGCGCGACACGCTGCCCAAGACCCGCTCGGGCAAGATCGTGCGCCGCTACCTCAAGGCGGTCGAGATGGGCGAGGACCCCGGCGACCTCACCACCCTGGCGGACTGACGCGGCGCGAGAGCCGCCCAGCGCCCCCAGGGTGCGCGCCCCCAGGTGCCACCCGCTTGTCGAAAGACCGCGGGCAGCGGATTCCGTCCTCTGTCCTCGTGGGGCGCCGTATCCGCTTTCATCCACCCGGCTCGCTCGTCGAGGTCACCTGCCGGACGTTGCAGGGGCGGCTCCTGCTCCAGCCGACTCCGCTCGTCTCTGACCTCTGTCGAGGCGTCCTCGCTCGCGCGGTACGGCTCTATCCGGTGCAGGTTCACGCCTTCGTCTTCCTCGGCAATCATTTCCACCTGCTCCTCACGGCGCCGAGCGCCGCCCGGCTCGCCGCCTTCATGAACTACCTCAACTCCAATCTCGCCCGCGAAGTCGGTCGCACCGTACGCTGGCGCGAGAAGTTCTGGGGGCGCCGCTACCAGGCGATCCTCGTCTCGCAGGAACCCGCAGCCCAGGTCGAGCGGCTTCTCTACCTGCTCCGCCACGGCTGCAAGGAGAACCTCGTCCGCCGACCCGAGGACTGGCCGGGGGCAAGCGCCGTGCGGAGTCTCCGGACCGGAGAACCGATCGCAGGGCACTGGTATGACCGGACGCGCCAGTACCGGGCCGGCAGCAGGAGGAAGCTCCTCGAGCGCGAGGGCTTCGTCCAGCTCGAGCGCTTCGAACTGGCACCGCTGCCATGCTGGAGCCATCTGACCCC
>Ga0113563_10001106_pt1 | contig 14700 bp, 13 predicted proteins | sample Mud3Dept3metaG_FD_80117 | JGI IMG/M metagenome (GOLD analysis project Ga0113563, IMG submission 80117) | Freshwater wetland microbial communities from Ohio, USA, analyzing the effect of biotic and abiotic controls - Mud 3 Core 4 Depth 3... | ecosystem: Environmental > Aquatic > Freshwater >...
ATGCTTTCGGGATCGGTTAAACTTGGAGCATATCCTGGGTCATTGTAGAAACAAATCAGTGGATTGCCGTCTTCTTCATAGTAGAGTGAAGAGTAAGGCAAGAAGAAATCATTGTAGATTTGGTTATAGATTGCATCATAATCATAGACTTCGTTTTCAATGTCAAAAGGTTCGACCAATATAGCAAATTTTAGATTTGTTTGACTATTATTGGCAACTTGGAATACTTCTTTGGCGGACATGTCGGTAAATCCACCAAATCTATCTTCGGTACCCCACCAAGAAACAATTACAAAATCAATACCCAGTTCTTCTAAAGATGACAAGTGTTGGCTTATGATCATGGGATCGTTACTGTCGTACCAACCCAAAAGAGGAGTGTCAACGCAGGTACTGTCCCAAGAATTGGGGTTAGTTGCCTCCCACCAGACATAATAGAAGATTCCAATTTTAGCTTGATCATCCGAGGTTTGCATGATTTGACCTAGACCTATCGGAAAAAAGAAACTCAACCCAATCAGAATACAAAAAACGCCAAGAATTTTACTTAACTTCATTTTTTCGCAGCCAAAGCATTAATTGACAGCAGATTGTTGTCTCAGATCCATGTTCGAAAAGTCTACAGAATGAGGCTAACCCCTTTGTATATCCAGCATTCATTTCATGACAGAAAACTTCAAAATCAGAAAGAACATTACTTGAGGCTTCTCTAGAGGCGGTTACCATAGCATCATTCTTTTTATCGCAGCAGAGAGTACTCGTTCTATTTTAGCAGGTGACACGTGCATGTTGTACATACCCATGTAACAAAGATGGAAAAAGGCCATATGTTTCTGAGATTTTCTTCGAGAGAATCTTTGCGCTGTTTGGAAGATTAGGTTTCGGTTGCCGTTTTGTGAAAAACGTTAAATCGTATTATACATTATTTGTTATGGTAGAGAATGAAACAAAGACCTGAAAAATGCTTTCCCGATTTAGATTTGCTCTTGGGGATTCACGTAAATGGCGCATGATGTGGGTTTGATAGCTTTTCCTTGGCATCCCTCTCTGGAAACTGGGAGGGGACATGACACTTATACGTACCACTTGCTCAAGCATCTTTCAAACTCAGAATTGAAGGTAAAGAGTTTTCCAATCGTTTCTGTAAGGCACTTACAGCAGGGGGTCAACAAACTTGAGTACGCGATGAAAGAAGTACTGTTTCTGAGCAAGATTCTTGGTGAGAAAGCAAGGGTGTATCACGGTATTTCTCCCTTAGGCAGCAAAACCGCCATATTAGCAAGAAAACGCCCCCTTGTAACGACTATTCATGATGCCATTCCTTTCATCCACCGCAGAGACGTAAGACAAGCTTACGAGCGAACGTGCATCAGACTTTGCTGTGAAAAAAGCGATAGAATAATTGTATCTTCTAATTTTACAGGGGACTACTTAAAAAAAGAGCTACAGTTAGACCCCAGAAAAATCAAAATTGTAAAATATGGAGTTGACCACGAATTCTTCTTCCATAGAAAAAGCGTCAAACAGCAAAAAACAATTTTTTCGATTGTCAGGTGGAGCAACATAGAGCAATTTCTTAAGACGTTTAAAACAGTTAGTAAGTATGTCGAGAACTCAAAGTTGCTGCTTGGGCTAAAACACAGTTATGATGGAAACTATGAAGAACAAATGCCCTATTTGCTAGATAAATATGACTTAAGAAAATCAGTTGAAGTGCTCTACGATATTCCAGTAAGTGAACTTCCATACTACTACAACATGGCTGACCTGTACGTTTCTGCATCGATGGGCGGATTTAGCTTAACCCTCCTTGAAGCCATGGCATGCGGGACGCCAATAATAGCATTTGGTTTGCTCGATGTGCCCGAGTATATTGGGAAAGAGGGCATATTGGTAAAGCCTGGCGATTTTCAAGAACTAGCTGACGAAACAATCCGACTTTTACTCGATGAAACACTCCATGACAAGTTGAAAAGCAAATCTCTCCAGAAAGGTTTAGATTTTTCTTGGGAAAAAATGGCTTCGGAAACAGCGGAAATCTACAAGGACCTTTTGTAGAAGCAACCTTTCATGATCTTGCTCAATAGTTTTGCCGAATAGGCAGAATTAACCAAGATTTATTAGCAGTAAGACGAGTATTAAGTTCGAACCTTGAAGAGCGGAATTGTGAAATATGGCTAAAACGGGCTTCATATCTTGGGTTAATGAACAAGATAGCACGTACTTGGCAAAGATCCTTTCAAACAAAAGAATATGCAGTTTCTGGAATTCATCGAACGTTCCCGAGGCGCCAAGGAAAGGATAAGTGATCACGTTGGAAGAAATAAAGTCGAGCAACGAGTTGACAATAGCGATTGTCGTGAAGAAAGACTACAAAAAAGAAGGTGTAAACTTTGTCTCAAAGAGCGAGTACCCCCTTCAGTTAGCAGTAAGCAGCTACAAAGCGGGACATAAGATTAATGATCACCTACATCAGAAAAGAGAAATTACAATAAACAATATTCAAGAAGTGGTGTATTTTAAAAGTGGAGAAGCACTTGTAAGCTTGTTTGGTGAAGACAAAAAACTCGTGAGGACACTGAAGCTTTCTGCTGGTGACGTGGTATTCTTTGTGAATGGAGGGCATGGTTTCAAAATGTCAAAGGACACAACTATAATTGAAGTCAAACAAGGACCCTACTTTGGAAAGGATCTAGATAAGGTGATTATTGAATGAAGCAGCACGCTTTCCGTGGATTTGCTAAATATTATGACCTGATCTATAAGGACAAGAACTATGCCAAAGAGGCTGATTTCGTGGAAGCATGCTTCAAAGAATACCTGAAGCCTAAGAAAACTCTTGAAATTGGCTGCGGAACAGGGAATTACACTGCTGTGTTCTCTGAAAGAGGGTACCAAATAACGGGAATAGACAACTCCGAAGAAATGCTTGAAATTGCAAGGAGCAAGTGCAACTGTAATTTTCTTAAAATGGACATTCGAAATCTCTCCCTTCCTTCAAAGTTCGATTGTTGCTTAGCCTTGTTTGCCGTGATGGGCTATTTAACAGGTAATGGTGACTTAATGAAAGCTCTCACGAAAGTCCGAGAACATCTTACGAATGATGGCTTATTCATTTTTGACGTTTGGAACGGATTAGCGGTGCTAAGGAGCTTGCCCGAGAATCGGATAAAGGAGATAGAAAGCGATAAACTGAAAATAGTGCGTTATGCACATCCGGCACTTAAAGCCTCAGATCACATTTGCCAAGTAGACTACAAATTGGTCGTTATGAAAAAGGATTCGAACGAAATTTCTGAAATTACTGAGAAACATATGGTTAGGTTCTTTTTTCCTCAAGAAATAAGGCACTATTTGGAGTGCGCTGGTTTTGAACTTTTGAAGCTCTGTCCGTTTTTGGATATAAATGGAAAAGTGACTGAGAATGTTTGGAACATGACGGTAATCGCTAGGGCAGGCTGTGTGAAATCATGATTCCTGTTTGTGCTCCATTACTCGGAGGAAAGGAGCTTGAATATGTTCAGGACTGCATTAAGTCCAACTGGATATCTTCAAAAGGCAAATACGTTGAAGAATTTGAGCAGGAGTTTTCTACCTACTGCAACTGCAAATTTGGAATAACGACCACGAGCGGAACAACAAGTCTGCATTTAGCTTTGGCGTCAATTGGACTGAGAGAAGGAGATGAAGTTATAGTTCCTGCATTCACTATGATCAGTTCGATTTATCCAATAATTTACTGTGGTGCTAAGCCCGTTTTGGTGGATTCTGAAATGGAGACATGGTGCATGGATGTAAGCCAAATAGAAGAAAAAATTTCGGACAAAACAAAAGCCATACTTCCCGTTCACATTTATGGTCACCCATGTGACTTAGACCCGATTCTTAGAATTGCTGAAGAACACGATTTATACGTGATTGAAGACGCTGCAGAAGCGCATGGTGCCGAGTACAAGGGCAATAAAACAGGGGGAATTGGAGACGTCGGTTGCTTTAGCTTTTACGCTAATAAAATAATAACTTGCGGCGAAGGCGGAATGATGGTTACTAACGATGAAGAAATCGCTAAACGTGCACTAAGCCTTAAAGATTTATCATTCGAAGACACTAAAAAAAGAGTTTATTTGCATTCTGAACTTGGTTACAACTATCGATTGACGAACCTTCAAGCCGCCGTTGGTCTTGCACAGTTTGAACGGATTGATAAGCTTGTCAAAATGAGACGTAAAAACGCATCCTACTATAAGGAATTACTCAAAGATGTAGAGGGAGTTAGGTTGCCCAGTGAAAAGGAATGGGCAAGAAATGTCTATTGGATGTTTTCCATCCTCATTGAACCCGCGTTCGAGTTGTCAAGGGAAAAGCTGATGTTTGAACTAGCGAAGGATGGGATTGAAACAAGACCGTTTTTCGTTCCAATGAATCAGCAACCCGTGTTTAGAGACATGCATCTCTTTGAAGGTGAGGTTTATCCAGTTGCAGAAACGTTATCGAAGAGGGGGTTGTGCTTGCCGTCAAGTTCAGGGTTAGAATATGGAGAGATAAAGCAGGTTTGCGACTCAATAATCAGAATGAGAAAAAGCCATGGCTAGCTAAGCTCTAAACAGATTCGTGGCAAGAATTTTCTTGTTTCTTCAAAACCAGAAAAAGTTGCGCGAAATGTGGTTCAAATAAAATAAAGAGAAACTATATGATACTTTCAAAATTGACATCAGTGGTTGAAGCTGAGACATGCAGTGATGGCTTATGAGAAAATCTTGAAACAGTCATTAGTTAGCAGTGAAAAACGCTATTTTCCACGAAACCCTTGCTTTTTGGTGGTTTGTCGTGTTTTGTCGCAAATGTTAAATTCTTTTACGAACAGTTATAAGTGAAATGTGAAATTGCGAAAAGAAAGGTAGTGAGGTTGCTTTTAATGGCTCATGTTGAGCTATCCATTGTGATTCCCGCTTACAATGAGGAGACATTCATCGAGGACACACTGGGCACGTTGGATTTGGTGATTAAGGAAAAAAAGCTTCGGTACGAAGTTGTGGTTGTGGATGATGGTAGTCAAGATGCGACTCTCGCGAAGACACAGAAGTATGCGAGCCAAAATGGTCACGTTAAAGTCATTCACTATTCCAAAAATGCAGGCAAGGGTTACGCATTAAAAACTGGTTTTATGGAAACTATTGGTGACATAGTCGTTTTCATGGATGGGGATATGGAGATCGATTTAAACACTATCGCAAAATATATTGAAGCTTTAGAGCAGGGCGATATTGTCATTGCCACAAAATGGCATCCTAAGTCAATGGTTTACATGTCTTCGGTTAGAAAACTCTTGAGCCGAGGCTTCAACGTGCTAGCCAAAATACTTACAAATGCTAACGTGAAAGACACACAGGTTGGTCTGAAGCTGATGAAGAGAAGTGCGATTGAAAATATTTTTCCAAGACTAGCAGTTAAAAGATATGCTTTCGATGTAGAACTACTCGCTGTAGCTAATTTATACGGATTAAAAATCGTGGAGATGCCAGTTACGATGAAATTGGATGCCCAATTTAAGGTTAAAGAAGCGTGGCGTATGTTCATCGATTTGCTTGGAATAGGCTATAGGCTTAGAGTGGTTCACTGGTATCAAAGCAATGTTCCCAAAAGAGACAGGTTTACAAATCTTTTATCAGCTGTCTTACGTGAAACACAGTGAATCGACGTAATATCTTGTGGTTTAATTGGCGTTGCTGGCTCAACCCGGCAATGGGCGGCGCGGAAGTCTTCACTCACGAAGTTGCCAAACGATGGGTTGCTCTGGGGCATGGAGTTACTTTGTTTACTTCCGGTTTTCCTGGAAGCAAGAAAGAGGAAATCGCCGACGGAGTGAGGATTGTAAGAGGCGGTGGGCTTTTCTCTGTTTACAGGCAAGCTAAGAAGTTTTATGCTAAGAACATCAAAACAGAAAAATTTGACATAGTCATCGATGAAATTAACACTAAGCCCTTCCAAACTCCAAAATTTGTCCGGAACAATGAAAAATTATTTGCGCTCATCCATCAATTGGCTCGTGAATACTGGTTTTATGAGACGCCTTTCCCGATTAATTACTTGGGTTTTCATTATCTTGAGAAAACTTGGCTCAAACAGTATGTCAATGTGCCGACGTTCACCGTTTCTGAAAGCACAAGAAAAGACTTGGCAGATTTAGGGTTCAAAGATTTATACGTCTTGCCTGAAGGTTTAAATTTCGAGCCTTTAAGGTTTTTGCCTGAAAAGAACTCAAAACCTATCGTTGCTTTTTCTGGTCGTCTAAAACGTGCTAAAAGACCTGATCATGCAATTAGGGCATTTAAGATTGTGAAAAAGAAGGTGCCCGATGCTGAGTTGTGGTTTTTTGGTGATGGCCCATTCAGAAACGTGCTAGAGCGAGTCAGCGGGTCCGACGTTCATTTCTTTGGAAACATGGGCAATGGAGAGCGAAGAGACTTATTGAAGAGAAGTTGGATTTTGATGAGTCCTGGTTTACGTGAGGGCTGGGGTTTGAACATAATTGAAGCTAACGCTTTGGGAATACCCGCCGTAGCTTACAATGTTCCAGGCTTGTGCGATAGCGTTAAGGACCATGAAACAGGATTGTTGGCAGAAGGAGGTAATGCTGAGGATCTTGCAGAGAAAACTATCACCCTTTTAACCGATAATTCACTGAGAGAACGTTTTAGCAAGAACGCGCTGGAATACTCTAGGCAATTCTCTTGGGATAAGACTTCGGATAGCTTCATTAAGCGGGTATCTGTCGATTAATGATATTTCCGAAAGATGTGTGAAATTTACCCTGCATAAGAAGTTTGATTGCAATGCCTCACACCTCTGATGAGTCAAAGAGTAATCGTTTTGCTGAGGATTTTTTTGATTCAGGCAGACATGTTCCAGGAACCTTTGAAAGGTATTCTTTTGCTGAGTATTGCCAGACTTTTAAGCCGTTAACTGAGACAATAGTTAAGCATTTTTGTCCACGACGGGTTCTGGACGTAGGTTGCGCTAAGGGGTCTTTAGTTTGCGCCTTCAGAGAGTCAGGTGTAGAAGCTTTCGGCGTTGACATCAGCGAGTATGCCATTTCTTCAGCACCAATGTCTTTACAGTCCTTTTTGACTGTAGTTGATTTAGATAGAAATTCTTTGCCTTTCAAGAATGATTTCTTCGATTTTGTAACCTTTTTGGGGTCAATCGAATACTTACGGAACCATAAACACGTCATTGCTGAGTTGGAGCGAGTAATGGTTGACGACGGCTCAATGTTTTTAACGACTCTTTACAGGCAACCTGAAGGTGACATTTATCGGTTTAACGTTCATAGTAAGGCCTTTTGGCTGGAAGAATTTGAACGCTGGAGTATTCCCTATGTTTATTATGCTTTCATGGGTGATTACTTTCAGAGTTCTGGGCGTTCCAAATTTATTTTGTCACGCGCCAAAAAGTTATTGTTTGGGAAATCACGATTTACTGATGCATTTTTTGTTTTCTTGTGGGACATATTCACAAAGTTGCATATATTGAATTATGGTGTTATTTTATTGACGTTGCATAAGAGTAAAGGATAAGGGCTCTTACTAGTGTTTCAAGGAACATTTAGGCGCAGGTTAAATTCTTTTAGAAAATACGAATAAGCTAAACTAAGCGCCTCAAACTTGTCGGTGAGTAATAATACTACTCCGCATCACTTCACCCGAACTTCCGGCTTTTTTAAGACTAAACATGCTTTTTCACACGGTCTCAAAAGCTATTTTCTCTGCCAAAGTTATCAGTCTCAATGTCGTGGTTTTTGTAGCTTTTGTCTAAGAGGGTTACTTTTTCCTTGCAAGCTTCTTCAGTTTTCTTTTGAAAGTATTCTTAAGAGCTGTTGGCAACATATGTATCACAGTGCGTGTCGAGAGATTATGCGGGTCAACCTTCAACAAAAAGAGATTTGGATGAACAATTGAGATTTGGTCAGTTTTCGTGAGGGCATAAGCTTTGCTAAGCGAGGGATATTCTTTCAACTTGGATTTGTTGACGAAGATTAATATGTTTTGAGCATACCAACTTTCTACGTTCTCATTCTGCCAAATTCTTTGTCTAATAGCATCAACAACAAGGCATCCTTTTTTGCTGAATAGTTCCACCCAATAATTTGGCCATTGCTCATTTACATGGTTAGCTCCCCCTTGAAAGGGGATTGCAGCTGAGAAAAGTACAACTGGACCGAGACTTGTTAAAGAGTCGACAAAATTTTCTGCGCTTGATTTTGGGAGATGTTCAGCAACTTCTAATGAAACAACCAAATCAAATTCTCTTCCAATATTTAGGGGACGCGTTAGCTCTTTGAAAGAAAAAGCGCTCTGCGGAATATGCAATAGTTTCTTGTCAACCCAATCTCCATCAATTCCTAGAAAATCTTGAACTCCATATTCTGCGAAAACCGAAAGCCATGTGCCCACGCCGCAACCAACATCAATAATTGATTTAGGATTAATAAGTTCAATAATGATGGGCACCACTTCTTTTGCAGATTTCTTTGAGCCAATTTCGATTTTTCCGTAGAAATCGAAATTGTAAAGTGGCACTTCTAATCTTTCCTTTTCTGCAAGGCTAGGCAATGTGGAAATATTTATGGCTTGTGCACTTTGTTGTTCATGATAACGTAAATTCTGTTTTCGGCAAGTCATCTTTTACAAATAATAATAATATGTGGCACTGATGAAAAAAATGGCAATCTTATCGGTTTTCCGTTGATTCATCAAATATTTGTTTTAGTTTCTGATTTCTATTAACAAGTGAGAACTCTCCCTTTTCAACCAAATTCCGAGCGTTTAGACCAATGCGCCTTCTTAATGTGCCATCTTCAATAAGAATGGAAGTTTTTTCAACTACTTGAGAGATTCGGCAGTTTCTGACGCGACGGACTCCAACAAGAAGCTGCGGTTTATGATGGTTGGGTCCTCCATTCCAAGTATAGAAAAGTAGTCGAGGTGATTCCAGAAGAATCCCAGTTTCCATATCTTTCACGGCCTCGGGCACATCGAAGATGTTCGGAGCAATTATGGGCAATTCATAGCTCATTGCCTCCAGAATGACCATGCCTAAATTGAGATATGACGGAAACATGAAGATATCTGACGATGCATACAAGTTAGAAAGCTCTTCTTTGCTTAATGTGTAACTAATTAACTTAATGTTTGGGTTTTTAGCACATTTCGCTGCTATCTCAGGAGGCACCCATGATCTTATTATTAACTCTACATCGTATTTCTTGCTCAGCTGAGGCAGAGCTTCTACCACTTCAATTCCACCCTTCCATTCGAAATTCATATAGTTCAGATGATTGGTGCTTCCTACAAACAGCAATCTGATTTTGTCATTTTCTTTTTTCTTGACGAATTTCTTTGGTGTTATTCCGAAGTGAACTGTTTTGATTTTATCTTTAAACGTAGAGCAGTCTAAGCTTCTAAGTAGTGTCCTCTTTGACCAGTCACTCCAAGGCATTATTTTCTTGCAGAATTTAGAGGCAAGTGCTTTTTTCACGTATCGTCTGCATAATCGGATGTCACCATAGTCAACTAATGCGTTGGCAAATTCAAAATCAACAATCCAAGGTCGATTGCCCGCCACAAACTGTTGCGAAGCATAGGTCAAATCCGCCGCTGGCTCATTCCCCTGATGCAACGATTGAAAGCTCTTGAGACCCACGTAGAATAAGGTTCTTGCCTCCCGCCACACGTCTCTGGTAAGGGAGGAGCGTAAAAGGGCGCGGTTAAAGCTGTCGAAGAGCGTTTGGTTATTAGTGTAAACGATTTTTTGTGGACCCATTGCATCGCCGCTTTTCTCAGCAAAAACTCGATAACCTTCGGGTGGGTTCCTCAGGAGTCCATCATACAGGGAATGGGGGATTCCGCCTTGTGAGCGTCCCTTAAGGAACACACTTTTCATAAAAACCCTTGCCTTGCATTGTATATAAACTGTCTGTCAAAGAAAACACGAATTGAACGCATACTCTTTAGGTCCCTTAACAAACTTTTCAGCCCCTGCACTTGCTCATATGGGTTGCAATTGCCTCTTTTCCCTCCTATTTTGCAGGAATAGTTCTTTCGGGTTTGAGCGAGCAGTTTAAATTGCGCTGGATTGGCTTCATATATCAAGGGACACGTTTGAAAGAGGCATCTCGAACTCGGGTGACAATTCACCGATGGATAACTCCGCTGTTTGACCCTATTCAGTTGCTACGAGCCTTTCCACGGTATGTTGTCTTCTACAAGGATATGCAGCATTACTTTAACCTTGCTGGTGCCGAAGAAATAAGAACCGAAAATATTTCCCCTTGCATACACGACAAAACACGAACCACCAGTTTCGACCAGCACTACTTTTATCAAGACATCTGGGCTTTCAAGAAAATCAGCGAAGCGAAGCCGAACAACCACGTTGATGTCGGATCACGTGTAGATTTTGTCGGATTCTTAACAACAATTACACATGTGACTTTCATTGATATCCGACCTTTGATGGCAAATTTGGATAACTTCGATTCACGAGGCGGAAACATACTCTCGATGCCCTACGAGGACGGATCAGTGGGTTCTCTTTCCTGCCTCCATGTTGCGGAACATGTCGGATTAGGTCGTTATGGTGATCCCCTTGACCCGCTTGGAACGAAAAAGTCCTGCAAAGAATTGTCAAGAATCCTTTCGAAAGGTGGAAATCTTTACTTTTCGTTGCCTGTCGGCAGACCTAGACTCTGCTTCAACGCTCATCGCGTTCATTCACCCAAACAAATAATCGATTACTTCGCAAATCTGCATTTACTTGAGTTTTCTGGGATAGATGATAAGGGAGCTTTCGTCAGAAACACAAGCATGGAGCTGCTTGAAAACATGAACTACGCTTGCGGTCTTTTCCACTTCACAAAATAAACTGGTCACAAATGTGGAATATGGGAAATTCAAATTAATTAGACACTCAGTGATAATATTCCCAGTTAGCTTGCAAAAAACAACATGAAAAGGCTAGCAGCATATGAAGAAAGCATTCATCACTGGAATCACGGGTCAAGACGGCTCGTATTTGGCTGAGTTCCTGCTCTCAAAAGAATACGAAGTACATGGCATAATCAGAAGAGCAAGTACTTTCAACACGGGCAGAATCGATCACATCTATGTTGACCCACATGAGCCTTACGCGCGCCTCTTTCTGCATTACGGGGATCTTTCGGATTCGGAACAAATCTCCAACATCCTATACAACATTAAACCAGATGAGGTTTACCATTTAGGGGCACAAAGCCACGTCAAAGTAAGCTTCAGCATGCCCGAATACACTGGGAACGTCTCTGGTCTTGGAACCGCAAGGATGCTGGAAGCCATCCGACGAAGTGGCAATAATTCAAAATTCTATCAAGCTTCCAGCAGCGAGATGTTCGGACGCGCCGCACCTCCGCAAAACGAAGAAACACCCTTCAGTCCAACAAGCCCTTACGCTGTGGCAAAAGTCTACGCGTATTGGATGGCGAAAAACTACCGCCTCGGGTACGACATGTTCACAAGCAACGGAATTTTGTTTAACCATGAATCTCCCCGTCGGGGTGAAATCTTTGTAACCCGAAAAGTAACAATGGCAATTTCAAACATCCTATCCGAAAAACAACACCTTTTACATCTGGGAAATCTTGAGCCAAAACGAGACTGGGGTTACGCTCCAGAATATGTCGAGGTTATGTGGCAAATCCTCCAACAACCGGAAGCGAACGACTTCGTCGTTGGCACAGGAGAGCAGCATTCGGTAAGAGAATTCGTCAAGGAAGCGTTTTCCTACGTCGGATTGGATTGGGAAAAGTATGTGCGAATCGATCAGAAGTATTTCCGACCCACTGAAACCGCCAATCTCGCGGCTGATTCCAGCAAAATAGCGACAGTCATCGGTTGGAGACCCAAGATAAAGTTCAAGGACTTGATTCGAATTATGGTTGACGCTGACATGCGAAAGGCTGGCTTGAAACCTGTAGGCGAAGGGGACGCGATTCTAAGAAAAGCGTTCCCGAATCGATGGTGGGGCGTGGATTAATGTCGTTTTGGACAAGCAAGAAGATTCTTTTAACGGGAGGAGCAGGATTCTTGGGGTCCCACATTGTTGAAAACTTGGTTCACAAAAGAGGCGTAGCTCCAAGCCAAATCAGCATTCCACGAAGCAAAGAAATCGATTTAATAGTCTGGGATAACTGCAGGCAAGCAGTCAAAAACGTTGACATAGTCATCCATCTTGCGGCACGGGTGGGTGGGATAGGCTTCAACCAAAAATATCCTGGCACCCTGTTCTATGACAACATTGTGATGGGTGCTCAGCTTATGGAGGCAGCCCGACTTGCTAACGTCAAGAAGTTTGTTCAAGTTGGGACAGTTTGTGCCTATCCAAAGTTTACGCCTGCGCCGTTCAAAGAAGATAACCTTTGGGATGGATATCCTGAGGAGACTAATGCTCCTTATGGTATTGCAAAAAAGGCTCTTTTAGTCATGGCTCAAGCCTACAGACAGCAGTATAGCATGAACGTGATTTACCTGCTTCCAGTCAACCTCTATGGTCGAAAAGACAACTTTGACTTAGAATCATCACACGTTATTCCCGCATTAATCAGAAAGTTCACAGAAGCAGCGAAAAGAGGCGAAAAACAAGTCATTATCTGGGGAACAGGTAAAGCTTCGAGAGAATTTCTGTACGTGGACGATGCAGCTGAGGGGATAATCACCGCAACCGAAAAATACAACAAACCCGAACCCGTAAACCTCGGGACAGGAAAAGAAGTAACTATAAAACAACTCGCTGCCCTGGTAGCTGAAAAAACAGACTTCAAAGGCGAAATAGTCTGGGACACAACCAAACCTGATGGACAACCCCGAAGAAGCCTTGATGTGAGCCGAGCAAAAGCCGAATTCAATTTCGAAGCTAAAACGGACTTGAACATGGGGCTGAAGGCAACGATTGAATGGTACAAGCGCCATTCCAAGTAGCCCTTGAGATAATTGAATGATTCGTTAGGATTTGTTTGTGATAGGTTGGGTGCAAAAGCGTATTTAAGTTATTTTACTATTATTGACACGGAAGGTTAAGCTATTGCTTAGGTTAATAGTTACTGGAGCAAGCGGCCTGCTGGGGAATTGGATTATTGCCTTAGCCAAAACTGACTACCTTATTACGCCAACTGACATAGTTGACCTGCAACATTCGAATTTCGCGAAGGCCGACATAACTGACGCCAACGTAGTTCGCGCCCTTTTTCATGAATTGAAACCCGACGTGGTGATTCACACGGCTTCTGAAACGAATGTTGACAGGTGTGAAACAGAAAAAGAGCGGGCATGGAAAATCAACGCTGTCGGCACAAGGAACGTGGCTGAAGCATGTCAAGTTTCTGGCGCGATGCTTGTCTGTATCTCGACGGATTATGTTTTTGGCGGTGAAAAAAGCTTCTACACAGAAGAGGACGTGCCTAACCCGATTGACTTCTACGGTTTAACGAAACTCGAAGGCGAGAAACAAGCGATGGTACACTGCAAAAAATGCGCTGTCTTGCGCGCCAGTGTCTTGTACGGGCGCCATCCAACGAAACAGGACTTCGTCACGTGGATAATCAACAAGCTCAACAAAGGTCAAGAAATTTCCGTTGTTGACGACCACTTTAACACGCCAACGTTGGCTGAGAACTTGGCGCGCATGGCTCTGGAAGTGGGTTCACGAGGGCTTCAGGGAATTTACCATACGTCAGGTTGTGAGAGAATCAGCCGTTATGATTTTGCAAGAAAAATTGCGGAGGTATTTAGGCTGGATGCGAGCTTGATTAATCCAGTGAAGATGGGTGAGTTGAAGGATTGGATAGCTAAAAGACCACGCGATTCCTCTTTGAACACACAGAAGGCTCAGGGAAAGTTGCGGATTAAACCATTAAACATAAACGAGGGTCTGCGCAAACTGAAAGAAGAGATGAAAGCATGAAAGGCGTCATACTTCACGGAGGACACGGAACACGCTTGCGACCATTAACCCATACGGGTCCAAAACAGCTGATTCCTGTGGCGAACAAGCCCATTTCTCAGTATGTTCTTGAAGACCTCAAGAATGCTGGCGTAAAAGATGTCGTCTTCATCGTAGGCGGAACTATGCCTGAAAAAGTCCGAGATTATTATGGCGATGGCACCAAGTTCGGCATAAACGTCAATTATGTTGAACAAAACAAGCCGGGTGGCATTGCTCAAGCTGTGGGCTTAACGGAGAGTTTTGTGGGCAACAATGACTTTGTCGTGTACTTAGGCGATAACCTGTTAAGGGGTGGAATAACAGACATCGCTAAGGCGTTTGAGCAGAAAAAGTTCGACGCAATGGTACTACTCTGCAAAGTGGAGCATCCACAGCAGTTTGGTGTAGCGGAATTCGATAAGCAGGGAAAACTTCAACGCTTGGTAGAGAAGCCTAAGGAACCGCCGAGTAATTACGCTTTGACAGGAATTTACTTTTTTACACCACTAATCTTCAAGATGATAAAGAAGTTAAAGCCTTCTTGGCGTGGAGAACTAGAGATAACGGAGGCGATACAGATGTTGCTTGAGGAAGGTTACCACGTGGGTTATCGAATAGTTGAAGGCTGGTGGAGGGACACGGGAACGGTGGAGGATATTTTGGAGGCAAACATTCTGGTTTTGGATG
>Ga0113563_10001107_pt1 | contig 14698 bp, 11 predicted proteins | sample Mud3Dept3metaG_FD_80117 | JGI IMG/M metagenome (GOLD analysis project Ga0113563, IMG submission 80117) | Freshwater wetland microbial communities from Ohio, USA, analyzing the effect of biotic and abiotic controls - Mud 3 Core 4 Depth 3... | ecosystem: Environmental > Aquatic > Freshwater >...
AAATTCAGCTCGTCGGCGACGTTGGCGATCTCCGGCGCGTCGAACGGCGGGCTGCTTGTGGTCGCCTGCATGACCCAGAGCCCGGAGCTGTACCGGGTTGCCTTCCCGGCCGTGGGCGTCATGGACATGCTGCGGTTCCATAAGTTCACCGTTGGATGGGGATGGTCCGTGGAGTACGGGTCGAGCGACAATCCCGACCAGTTCAAGTATCTCTATGCCTATTCGCCCCTCCACAATATCAAAGACGGCGTTTGCTATCCGGCGACGCTCGTGACCACGGCCGACCACGACGACCGGGTGGTGCCGGCCCATTCCTTCAAGTTCACGGCCGCCATGCAAGAGAAGCAGAGCTGCAAGAATCCGATTCTCATCCGGATCGACACGAAGTCGGGACACGGCGCCAGCAACGTCACCAAGGCGATCGAGCAACTGACAGACATGTGGTCCTTCATGTTCTACAATATGGGCTTGAAGGTTAAGTACTGAACTCGACGGACCGGATCATCCGCCCTTGCGAATGACTCGGTGAAGGAATAATCTCTGTCGGGGAGAGAGAGGCAGTTCCGCCTCTAAAGAGGGAGGCGGGTTCCCAAACCTTTTTCCACGGCGAGCTTGAAGACCAGGGGTGCCGTCGCCATATCGTCCAGGGCCAGGCCGAGGTTGCAGGCCATCGTTCGCTCATGCCGGTTTTGCCGGCCCGGCTTCCGTTCCGTCACCAACTCTCCAAGGTCGGCATGGACGGGCGGAATGTCCTGAAAGTAGCCGGTCGATTTTGTGTACTCCAATTGGGCGATATCGTCGGTGCAGAATTTATCGACTTCCTTGAGCGCCGCGCGATCCCAGTAGGAGTCGTAGTCGACGAGCGAAGCAAAGGCTCCTTCTCCCAGCCAGCCCGGTTGGATCGTCGCGTGCGGAATCTTAAGGATCGGCCCGGCCGTGACTACGATGTCACAGCCGGAGACGGCCTCGAGCGGAGTTTTTACGGGCCGGACATCCAGGTGATGCGCTGTGGACATCTCATCGGCGTAGCCTGCAGCGGCTTCCCAGCGAGTGTCGTAGGCCAGGGCGCGCCGAAGCGGGAATAAAACCTTGAGCGCCTCCAGGTTGCTCCTCCCCTGCACGCCGCAGCCCAGGATGCCGACGACTTGGGAATCCGGGCGGGCCAGGTATTTGGCCGCGACGGCCGTGGCCGCGCCGGTGCGCTTGGCCGTGATCCAGGTGCAGTCCATGACAGAGATAGGAAGGCCGGTATCTGGGTCGTTGAGGATGATCAGCCCGGCAATATAGGGCAGTCCCTTGCCGATATTTTCAGGAAATCCGCTCACCCACTTCATCCCCGCCGAACGGAGGCTGGGGATAAAGGCCGGCATGGCGTGGATGAAGGAATCGGGACGCGGGTGGATGCCCGGCTTGGGAGGCATTTCGGTGCGGCCCTCCCCCTTCTCACGGAACATCGCCGCTACGGCCGCGATGATCCGCTCCATGGGGACATTGACCGCCTCCACGTCCGCCCTTGATAAGTACAGGATCTTCTGCTCCATCACAAGCCTCCGGCCTTTCCTGAGACACCTTCCTGATTCCCCCTGAATTGCCTAAGGGGGCAAGGGGGATTAATACAATAAGAATAGATTCCGAAAGGGTGTCTCCGGCGGATAATATGTGGCAACATCTTTTTACCCGGCATTACAAAATTCCTCCTATCCGCTGACGACCTTCCAGCCGCGTCTGTTCAGGTCCTTAAAGATGACTGCGCCAAAGACTAAGCCGCCGGCCATAAGCACGACACCCATCACAAACTGGCCGAAGATGATCTTTCCGACGCCGAATAAAAACGCATAAATCATGGCCACCCCTAGCAGCCAATCCATCAGGTTAAACAAACCGTCTTTTTGCGGGATGACATCGGTTGCTTCCTTGGCGATCGGTCCCCAGAGGGCCGCACTCGGCCGGACCCGCCTGTAGAAAGCGAGCAGGATTTCCTTCGGCTCCGGTTTAGTGAGGAAAGTAACGGCCAGCCAGACGGCGGTCGTCACGCCTGCCGTAATGAGGATGATATAGGCAAACTCCTTTGGATCGCTTTCGTTGAGGTGGAACCCGAACTGCACGGTCAATGAAGTCACAAAGGCGGCGATCATGGCCGCCACTTCGCTCCAGGCATTGATGCGCCACCAGAACCAGCGGAGCAGATAGACCAGCCCGGTTCCCGCCCCGAGCGCGATGATGAACTTCCAGGCGTCGGCGATCGAGCCCATGAAGAAAGTGACGACCGCAGAAAGAAACATGAGCAGCATGGTGATGTACTGGGATACGGTGACATAGTGTTTTTCGCCGCGGCCGCGAACAACGAACCGCCGATAAAAATCGTTGACCAGGTAGCTGGCTCCCCAGTTGAGCTGGGTTCCGATAGTGGACATGTAGGCGGCGGCAAAGGCGGCGATCATCAGGCCGCGAAGTGACACCGGGAGATCGGTCATGACGATCCGGATATAGCCGGACTCGGGGTCGGCGGCGAAGGCGGGGTCGGAATTGAACTTGACGACGGCGACCAGGGCGACCAGGATCCATGGCCATGGCCGGAGCGCGTAGTGGGTCAGGTTGAACCAGAGCGTGGCCAGGAGCGAGTGCTTCTCGTCCTTGGCGCAGAGGATGCGCTGGGCGATGAACCCCCCGCCTCCCGGTTCGGCTCCCGGATACCAGGAGGCCCACCAGTTGACGGCGATGTAGACAAGGAATGTGATGAGCGGCATCCAGGTGGAGTTGATATCGGGGACGAAAGACAGGAGCGATCCGGTTGCCCCGCGACTCTGTTCAATCGACCGGATCCCCGCGACGAGCCCGCTTATCCCGCCGATCGATTTGACGGCGAATATAGCAAGCAAGATGACCATACTCATTTTGAGTACAAATTGGAACAAATCGGTAACAAGGACGCCCCACAGCCCGCTGAGGGTAGAAATGGAAGCCGTGATAAACATTATCCCGACGGCGATAACGAGAGCCTGGACCTTGGTCAGCCCCAGGATCAGCATCAGGATCTTGACGATAGCCAAATTGACCCAGCCCATGATGATGAGGTTGATGGGAAGTCCGAGGTAGAGCGCTCGGAATCCCCGCAGGAACCTGGCCGGCCCGCCGCTGTAGCGGATCTCGGCGAACTCGACATCGGTCAGGACGCCGGCCCGCCGCCACAGCCGGGCATAGAAGAAAACTGTCATAATGCCGCTCAGGGCCATGCTCCACCAGATCCAATTGCCGGCGATGCCGTTCCGGGCGACAAGTCCGGTGACGGCGAGAGGCGTGTCGGCGGCGAATGTCGTGGCCACCATCGACGTCCCCGCCAGCCACCAGACGACTTTCCGGCCGCCGACAAAGAAGTCGCTGACGCTTCGGGTGGCTTTCTTGCGGTAGTAGAGGCCGATGGCCAGGTTAAAGGCGAAGTAGGCGGCGACGACCAGCCAATCTATCGGAGTGAGCCTCATCGGGACATCTCTGTCTTATTCCGCTCGGCAATCATCAGAATACGTGGCGAAGGGAGTTTTTCGTCTATGAGAAAGAGAAACTATCGCAATCCCTCTACTCTGTCAACATGATCAAAATAACAAATAATCTTGTTTGCAGAAGGGCTTAAGGAATAATGGCGAAGGCGCGGGCGGGAAATCCTGAGCCCGATTTTGGCTTGGGCCAGGAGCAGACGATGAGCGCGCCGGCCTCCGGGGTTTTGTCCAGATTGGCGAGGAGTTCGATCTGGAAGCGGTTTGTCTTCAGGACATAACTTTCGCAGGAGAAAAACCCCTCCTTCTGGGCCACGGAGGCGTCGGCATCGATGGGCTCATGGCCGATGGCGGTCACTCCGCGCTCATCAAACAGGAACTTGAGCGCATCGAGTGTCCACCCCGGATAGTGGGCCTGGCCTTTATCGTCCTTGTTATAAAAGGCATCAAAATCGGTGAATCTTTTAGACCAATCCGAGCGCATCGCGACAAAAGATCCGGCGGGAATCCGGCCGTGTTCTTCCTCCCACGCCTTAACATCTCCCAGAACCAGCTGATAATCGGGATTGGCAGCCACCTTCTGGCTGCAATCGATGACGACGAGGGGCAGCATCATCTCCTTGACCGGGATCTCATCGACCATCCGCAGACCTTTGTGAAAATGTCCCGGAGGATCACAGTGCGTGCCGTACTGCCCGACATGGGTGAATAGTTCGGCGAAAAAGCCGTCTTTTTCATATGTGTAGATGGTTTTCCGCTCCTCGGCGGGAAAGCCCGGCCAGCGAGGGATAGCGGATGAGAAGCCGTGGGTGAGGTCAACAAACTGACGCGGCTTGATCTGACTCTCATAGATTTCCCATAACGAAAGGTCGTCCGGCAGGGCCGGACGATAGGCCGCAGCCACAATGAGGGCGGCAATCACAACGACTGTAAATCCAATAAAGGCGAGCTCCGCAATCTTTTTCTTCATCATTTCCCTTTTTCTCCTTCTCTATTCATTTTTAGGTGTGCATTTTTTGTCCTATTTTGATTATTCCCCAATCGCTGATAGACACCCTTCCGGGAAAACCGATTAACGGACGCCAAAATCTTTGATCTGCTGTCTGAAAAAGGCTTTAAGGCTATCCCAGGAGAACTCTCTCAGCATTCGAGGCACGGGGTCCGGCTCCGCATCATCGAAATAGACCAGGCTCTTCAGGATGTGGTGCAGATTGAATCCAGCGTGGTGATATTTGAATTCAAAATTGCTGAAAAATTCTTTAAGGCTCAGGTGACCATGTTCCAGGATAAAATAGAGATCGATAAAATCCCTTTTTTTGCCGCGCGCCGAGATCGTGTCGATCTTCATGCTGCCAATATCTTCGAGTGACGCAACATGGAGGCTTAAAAAATCATGTGTTTCCTTGATGAGAGGGTAACCGTAATGAAAAAAACCCGTCTTTGTTGACTTGAACCTGCCCACCAGCGTTTGAGAGTCCGAGTAATCCGTAATAAAGGTCCCCCGGCCAGCGAGGCTGTCCCTGACCTCCATGTGGGAAAATGGCCGTTCAGAGAAAAAATCAAGATCCTCAGAAATCCTATGCCCCAGATGAAGAGCGCAGCCCGTTCCCCCAGCCAGGTAGAATTGGCCGATAAACGGAAGAGAGGAAATGATCTTGATGTCCTCTTGGGCTGCGGCAGTTAATACGGATTCGACCATCCCTTTAATGGCTCAGCACGATATCCCAATAATTCCGGCTTTTGGGAGAGATATTCCGGCTTTTCTTGAGAGTTTCCTTGATCTCGGACAGGGCATAGGCTGACAAAAGCCATTGGACTGCTGACTTGTCCCCAAGTTCGAGTATTCGCTCAATGATATATGTTTTGTGCAATTTCATATCCATCTTTTCCAGGTCTGTTTCCCAAAAAAAAGGCTTGAGCGTCTCTTGAAGCATAACCATTTTGAATCATTATAGCATATTTCATTCGGGGAGATTCTTCTAAACCTCAAAATGATCCCCCTCGTACTTCACCGCTCCGTGAGCCTCTTGAACCGCTCCTCGCCGCCGATGTCGGTTTAAAAGACGGCCAGCATTCTATTTCGATAGTTTCTTGATTTCGCTGGGAAGCCGCTTCCGGAGCCCGGGATAGACTTCCACTATACGGAGAATATCGGCCAAGTCTTTTTGCCTTTTGCTTCGGCGGCGCTTCTCGTCTAAGTAAGCCCAAGTCTTCCCTTTTAATACATCTTCAACTGCCGCCACTTTCATCCGATAGCCAAGGACTTTCTTAGGTTTAGCCCGAAGAATGAAATCCTGGTACCGGGAATCCGTTTGAAGCTGGATCCGGAGGTCGGACCCGGCTTTAGCTAGGTTTATGCTATGTTCATAATTCTCGATTTTGAAGCCTCTCTTAGCCGCGGCTTTGCCTACCATGTCCAAATCCTGTTCAGCGACGACGATGTCCAGGTCAAGGCTGACTACCGGCTCAACATAGGCATTGACGGCCAGACCGCCAATTACGCAATAGCTCGCTCCGGTCTTCTCAAGGAGGTTCAGGAATATTTGCAGAACATCCACTTTACTGTTGGCTACGGCATTAAAGAATTTCCAGCCGGTCATTGTCTATTTTCCTCGCCTGGGCTGTCGATTATTAAACAGAATTTCCTCACACCTCAAAATGCTCCCATTCGTACTTCACCCGCTCCATGAGCTTCTGGAAGCGGGGCTCGCTACGGATATTGGCAAGGAAAGGGTCATATTCCACCAGAAATGGATAGTTAATGAAGCCCCAGTTGACTGCGTTCTCTAGCCACTCAACAGCCTCGCCTGCTTCCCCTATGAGAGCATAGCTCTCTGCCATCCAGATAGGGAAACTCTCATCGTCCTTGACAAGATCTCTAAAGTCCCCCGCTGCTGTTTGCAGAGCCTCTGACTTCTTGCCTTCTAGAGCATGCCGATGAAAAGAAGCAAGGCCAGCCCAGACAGTCCCCTGCGCTTCTTTTTCGATAAGCACAGATTGAGCATGAGACTCCCTCAGGAGTTGAGCGTAACTGAGAGTCCTCGCAAGCCAGAATTTAATAAAGGGATTCCGCTCATCCATCTGGAGTGCCTTATCGAATTCTTTAATCCCATCCCTGAATTTGCCGTCAAAGACCTCTACAGCTCCGCTTCCGAAATAGGTCAACAAATTTAAAGGGTCGATCTTGACGATTCTAGCCGTTAGGCGCCTTGCCTCCGATATCCGTCCGGAATGGGCATAGACCCAACCCAGCCACATGAGAGGATCTGGATGATTAGGATCTATGGCCAGCGATTTCTTGAATTCTTTGACTGCCTGCTGGGGATTCCTCCTTTTCCTCTCAATCATCCCTCTCAGGTAATGCCCATATGCGGATTCGGGGTCCAAGGAAAAGACTTCCTGGATACATTTTTCAGCCTCAAGAAGTACACTCTCGTCTTTTCTGATGCCGGTATCGAAGTACATAAGGTTAATGAAACCCAGATCGGCATACAGGATTTCGTTATCTCCAATGAGATCAAGTCCCTTCTTAACGAGCCGGGAGGCACGATCTAACCCATGTTCTGTCGCCTGCCAAGTTTCATGGCGGGCCATAATATGAAGATCATAGATTTCAGGGTTGGCGATAGGCCTGGCGAATATACGCGCGCTCTCTTCCGGCGTCAGCTTAAGCTTCAGGGCCTTGCCGATGGATCGGGAAACTTTTTCTTGAATATCGAAGACATCGTCGAGAGTTCCGTCGTACTTTTCAGCCCAGAGATGGGCGTCGTTTAAAGCATCAATTAATTGGGCAGTGATCCTCAGGTTGTTCCCTGCTTTCCTCACGCTCCCCTCAAGAACGTATCGCACGTTGACTTCTCGGGCGATCTCAGGAATCTTCTTCTTCGTCCCCTTGAATGTCATCGCCGAGCTGCGCGAGATGACAAGAAGGTCATGGACATGGGAGAGGTCCGTAATAATCTCTTCGGTCATGCCATCGCAAAAGTAGTCTTGCTCCGGATCGGAACTGATGTTTTCGAACGGTAATACGATGATGGATTTATCGGACTTGGGCAGACTTTGCTTGATGACTTGCGTTGACTTGAGGTCTTTCAATAACTCGGCCATGTTCGGGTACCGGCGGGATTTGTCCTTCTCGAGAGTCTTTTGAATGATCCGGTCCAGATAATTGGGGATTTCCGGCCGAATCCGGCTCGCGGTATCCGTTGTGTCATTCAGGATCGAGTAGATAAGGGCTTGGTCGTGTTTCTGTCCGAACGGCTTCTGCCCAGTCAGCACCTCGTAGAGCGTCGCCCCAAATGACCAAATGTCGGTGCGCTGGTCGACCGCTTCTCCCCTCGCCTGCTCGGGCGACATATAGGCCGCCGTTCCCATGACCGCCATCGTCCTGGTCAGTTCTATTCCCGATTCCAGCTTGGCCAAGCCAAAATCCATAATCTTGGCCTGGCCTTTCTCCGTCAGCATGATGTTTGCCGGCTTGATATCCCGGTGGATGATGCCCTTTTCGTGGGCTTCTTTGAGGCCTTCCGCAACTTGGCCGGCTATGGCCAGAGCCTCCTCGATAGGGATTGGCCCCAGCGCAATCCTTTCTTTTAAGCTCCGGCCCTTGACATAGGGCATCGCGATATAAGTAGAGCCTTCGGCTTCGCCAATCTCAAAGACTGCGCAAATATTGGGATGGTCTAGAGCTGCAGCAGCCTGGGCTTCCTGGACAAAGCGGGCCTTGGCCTGAGGATCTCTGGTAAGCTCAGGCGGCAGAAACTTGAGGGCAACCGTCCGCTTGAGCTTCGTATCCTCGGCTTTATAGACGACTCCCATCCCCCCTTCCCCGATCTTCTCGAGGATCTTATAGTGGGCGATCGTCTTGCCGATCATTTGGCCATCCCTATTCATTCATTATGTTGCTTCCGTTCATGCAACATCTGGAGCGTGAATTTCTTGAAGAATTTTGCCGTGCCGAGGAGGAGGAAATGTTCATGCCTTCAACGACCCAAAAGCTTTTTCTTTCGGCGTAAGGGTAACAACAAAGGCTATCAGAGTCAAATTTAAGGAAGACGCTTGGATTTCCCGGCAGCATCAGGCCCTAGGGTGTCCCTTTGGGGAACGTCCCCCATTGTAATTACAGGGGGATTTTGATAGAAAAAGAATCACATCGGAGGATTCAATGAAAAAATTATTGATATTGTTGTTCTTGCTGGCTTTGAATCTGGTCAGTTTTGCTCCGGCAGCGGAATTCGGCTACCCGGTCGAGGGCGAGCCGTGGTATTTCATCAAGGCGTCATTCAGCGATACCTCTTCGCTCTCAAAGGGCGCCTGGCGAGTGTCACGCGTTACCGTAAACGGTGTCCGAGCCAAGGATTTTCTTCTCTACCAAGCAGGTTTGGAGGTCCTGGGAAAGGATATAGAGGGACAACAGGCTTTCGATGTCAAGGCTCGTTTCTCCTGGCAGTCCAGCCAAGCTTATGAAATCCAGGTCCAGCTTGAGAACCTCAAAACCAGGAAGTCCGCTACTCTGATTCAGAAGGTCTCCTCCCCTGCCCTCAAAGGCTACTGGGATCTCGGCTGGAAAAATTACCTGACTCTCGTCATCGCCGAAGAAAACGGCCTCCAACGCCTGAATTATCCGGTCCATGCGACGATCGGGATTCTCTCGAACTACCTCCGTTCCGGCGACGAGATCAGGGTCGTCAAGGCGGAGCGTGCCGGAAACGACGTCGCCTACACGGAGATCCCCTCCCAGGTCTATGACCTCATCACCTGGTCCGACCCCAAAGTCCTGGCAGTCGAAGAGAAAGACGATAAAACAGGCCTGCCGATCGTCCGCTATCAGCCCACGACCTCGCTCAGCCTCGCCTTCTTGGCAAACTTGAAGCCCAAAGAAAAAGCCACCTACCTTGTCTTCTACAATAACCCGTCTGCACCCAAACCCGCCTATGCGACCGACCTCAAGGTCCTCGGCACCGGCGCGGGCCAACCCATCGGCAAGGTCATTGAGAACAACTTCTACAAAGTCACTCTGAACAAGAAGAGCGGCGTCATTTTTGACATCACGGAAAAATCCTCTAAAACTCTTTTCGAGCACAAACTCGAGACCAACGGCTCCATCCACTGGAACCCTTGCCTCTATTCGCCGCCGCACACCTGGACGCACACCTCGGATTGGGAAAATCCACCCTATGTTGAAGTGAGCGGGCCGCTCTTCTACTCCATCAGGATCGCCGCTCCCCTCCCCTTCTATCCGCAGGCCCTGTGCAGCGTGACCTATCATTTCTACGCGAACGTGTCTTATATCCTAGTCCAAACGACGATCGACATCACCGAAAACATGTTCGTGCAGGCGCTCCGGAACGGCGAGATCGTCTTCAACAAGAAAGTGTTTAATAACGTCGGCTACAAGACCATGGACGGCCGGGTCGAAGCGATCGACCTTCAGCACACCCGGATGCACCCCGACCACGTGATAACCCTCCGGCCGGACACTCCCTGGGTTACATTCTATAACCAGGAAAAGGGCGTCGCCTTCGCCAACCTCTACCTCGACTTGGCCATGACCAACGTCGAGGGCGGCGAGGCCTCGACCGAGCAGCCCTTCGTCTACATCCAGAACGGACCCTGGTATTATCTGGCGAGAGGGCTGGTCTATTCGTTCGGCACCAATAACCAGACGCGAATGCTCCCGGTGCGGAAAGGCAGTGTTTATTCCGAACGCATCGCGTTCTATCCTTTCTCCTTCAAGAAGGACCAGGGGTATTCGGACCAAACTGACGCGCTTTTCAATATGCTCAAGTATCCGCTGAGCGTTTTGGAATCGATCGAGACCTACGCCGAAAGCCCGGAAGGATGGGTGACGCCCATCCTGACCGAGCCGTTCGAGGAGGGAGTTGAGCAGGCCATCGGAGGGAAAAAGAAAAAATGAGCATCGACGCCATCGAAAAGATCGTCACTGTTCACGGCCCAAAGATCAACCGTGACGTTGGAATCGCTAAGAAAGAGTATGCCCAGCGCTGGGCGCGAGTCCAAACGGCCATGCGGGAGAAAGGCTACGACCTCGGCTACGCTTGCGGCAGTGAGCTCGACCGGTCGGACGTGGCCTGGCTGGCGGGGGTTTTCGACCCGATCATCGAGCGCTACGGCATCCTCGTCCCGGCCCAGGGGAAACCGGTCGTCGTCGCCGGCTCCGAGGGCGGCCATGTCATCGAGGACTGCGTCAAGGCTTCCGGCGCCGAGATCGCTCTTCTCCGCGAATACCAGATCTCGGACGAAGACTACCGGTTCGCCAAGTTCGGGCGGCTCGAGGACCTCGTCTACCGGCTCGTGCCCTTCCGGCCGGGGCGGCCCATTAAAATCGCCCTTTTCTCGAGCGGCCAGTTCATCCCGCACGACCATGTCGTGATGTTCCAGGGCCGGTTCGGCTCCGACAACGTCGTCTTCGACCTTGAACTGCTGCGCCTGATCAAATACGAAAAAAGCCTGGCCGAGCTCAAGGTCACCGGCGTCGCCAACGCCATCGCCGACGCGGCTTTCCTGGGCATGCTGGCCCTGCTTAAGCCGGGTGTTCGGGAGCTCGATGTGGCGGCGGCGGCCGACTCCATCATGAAAAGGCTGGGCGCCGGGAGGACCGGATTCCCGACGATCGTTTCCTCCGGTATTCGAGGGCGGACGGTCCTCGGGCCGGCCACGAACCGGGTGATCAAGAAAGGCGAGTTCGTATCGCTCGGCCTCAGTCCCGCGTTCAACGGCTACCATGGCATCATGCGCCGGACGGTCAAGGTAGGGACTGGATGGACAAGGCAGGACAAGGCTTTTATGGATGCTTTGGAGGGCCTTTATCACGTCGTCATTCGGGCCACGGCCGAAGCCGCCCGCAAGAGCCTCCCGTCCCTGACCATCGACCGGAAAGGGAAAATATACCTGGAAAAGACCAAAGTCAGGGATAACCGAGGCCGCCGGCTGACGCCCCGCGAGCCCTACACGTTCATCCACAACACCGGCTGTTCGGAATGCCAGGAAGGATACGGCGCCGTGACCCCCTATTCGGAAAACCGGCTGGCCAAGAATGCCGCCCTGATGATCGATGTCGCTTTCATGGGTTTTGACGAGAAGCATGAGCTCATATTTCCCGTCGAATATGCGGTCATCGAGGACTCGTTCTGGAAAAAGGGAAAGGAGGTCGGCGTTTATAACCGCATCCCCCTGGCCGTTCAGGACCTTGCCGGAAAAAGCCTCGCAGACATACCCGAGGAAAGAGTCAATCCTTACTATAAACCGGTTTGATGGACGATATGAGAATCCTCTTTTTTTGGGCGGCGTATGGCCAAAGACAGAGACGTAGCATCCGCCTTCATTTCTCGGCACCTTGCCTCCTGCTCTTCGCTCTTTGTCTCTGCTCCTCGCTCAAGGCATCCCCGGACGACCGGCTGAAATTCCATTCGCCCACTCTTGAAGAGCCGTTTTACCGGATCCAGTTTCCCTTTGTCATCAAGGGCGACAATGTTTCGATCAAGGACCTTGAGCTCAATGGGGCGAAGGCCGGGCCTTTTCTGGCCTTTAAAGAGGGCAAGAACATTGCGCTTTCCGCCTCTCTCGAAGCAGGCACCTACACGTTTGTCCTCGATTACGCCTGGGCCGCGGCAAAATCGTATAAGTTGAAACTCATCTATCAGCCGGAAAAGACAAAAAATCTAGAAGCAATGGAAATTACCGGCCTCTCACCCAAAGAGGGAGGTATTCCGGGCGGCATAGAAGGCTTTCACAGGGTGTGCCAGGTTGAAGAGGAAGCCGGGATAGATCGCGATCAGGAAATCGTTGCCCTCACCCTTGTCTCCCCCAGGATCGGTCTTGACCCTCCCGACATTGTCATTTTCGACTCCACCAAATCGATTCCCTTTGAGGTTTTGGAAAGAAAGGAGTCCATCCCGCCCGAGGCCGTATCGGCAAACCATCCGCCGACATCGACATTGAAAATCGCCTTGCCCATCGACGCCAAGGCCTATGAAAAGAAGCTCCTCCTGGTGCTTAGGGGCGATTCGGGTCCGGATCCGCCGCAGGGATTCACCGTTTCCGGCGAGGGCTTGGGTAAAACCATCAAGAGCTCAAGGCTCGCGCTCGAACTCCACCCTCAGAGCGGTCAGATCCATACCATCGAGTCCATCGAGGCAGGAATCAAGCTTTTCAATAGAGCCGGCGTTATCCACTGGAATCCCGACGTTTTTGTCCCCGGCCTCGCCTGGGACCATTCCTTCGATTGGAACCCGCCCACGATCGCCGAGGAAAAGACCGGGAGCTTCCTTTATCTCAATTCCCGGCGCGGCCCCTTGCCGCGGGTGAAGGGAGTCACGCTTGACGTAAAATACACGCTCGAGGCCGATGTGCCGTATTTTCTCTCCGAGACCCGGCTGAATTTCGAAGAGGGATTAGGCGTCATCGCCGTCCGGAACGATGAGATGGTCCTTTCCCGGGAGCTCTTTGATTCTCTTCTTTATCGAAATAAAAAGGGAGATATCGTCAAGCTCCCTCTCCAGGAGAGGGAAGGAACGCCGTTCGGACTCGTCCATGTCGCGCCGGAGGGCTTGGGCTGGGTCGGGCTCGTGAACAGCCGGGAGGGATTCGGGTTCTTCAGCCTGCGCCTCCTGGCCGCTCACGGGAATTTTGAGCTTCCCGGAGAGTTTCTCCATAAGGCGGGCACTTATTTCTACGCTCCCTCGGATGGAAACTATGTCTATTGGGTCAGGCCGCTGATCTACACCTGGGCCGACTATTTCACAAACAGCCATTTTGCTTTTGTCCCGAAGGGCAGTTTCTTCTATGAAAAAAATGCGTACATCGTGATGAGGCTCGGCGACGACCTTCCCCGGAAGCTTGACCTTCTGCTGAAGAGACTCCAAAATCCTTTGAGGGTTTTCTGATGGAATACGTCGATTTCGCCAAACTCCGCAAGCGCGGACGGATCAACCTGATCTTCCCAGGGTGGAAGGAAGACGAGCGCGTGGCATTCTTCTCTCCTCACGACGATGACGCCATGCTCGGCGCGGGCTATCTGATCCTGGCCACGGTGAGGTCGGGAGGTGTTCCGGAGGTCGTTGTCTTCTGCCGCGGGGACGCCGGCTATTCGACTCCGGCGGAAAAAAAAGGGATCAGCCAGAGGCGAAAGAAGGAAGCCGCCCGTGCCTACAGGACACTCGGTGTCCGAGAAGAGAATATCCATTTTCTTGATATTCCCGATTTTTCTTTGATGTCCCATCTCGACCGCCGTCCGGCGTGGGGGGAAGGAATTTTTGACAAGATAATCTCCATTCTTCGCAAAGGGCCCATCTCGCGCGTCGTCTTTTCGAGCGGCTACCTGGAACACTGGGACCATACGGCCGTCTATGAGGCCGGGATCTACATCTCTTCCCAGGCCCAGGACCCTATTCTGGTCGACCTGGGCCGGCCGCATCCGCTCGGGACCTTCTTATCGTATTCTGTCTGGGGGGATTTCGAACCCGCCCCGCCAGGACAATCAACTCGCGCCGACTTGGGGATACTGGCTGCCGATAAGGATGAGCACCGCGTTATCGAGGCGATAAGGTCATTTTCCTCCCAAGCCCTGATCATAAAAAATATCGTCGCCCACCGCAAGAAGCGAAAAACCCAGGGAGGATACCTGGAGCTTTATAAGACGATCAATCTGCGCCAGCCGATCGACTATTCGCCGTATGTCGACCTGCTTAAAAAGCTATCATAGCGAAGGGATATACTGAGTGGCCGAGGCGACCATTAAGAATTTCCTGAATGACGCCCTCTCCTGCTTTAATCCCTCCTCCCCTTTGCGGGAGGAGGTTGGGAGGAGGGGCATCTTTATATCGTTCGCAGCAGACCCTGAGAAATCGGTCCAAGCGAAAAGCGGCAAAGGGAGGATATTATGTACGCCATCGGGATAGACTCGGGGACGCAGGGGACGAAGGCCCTGGTTGTCGATTTCAAGGGGAAAGTGCGCGGCCGCGGCTTTGGGCCTCATCGTTCGATCCCAAACCTCAAGCCCGGCCAGAGTGAACAGGACCCGCTCGTTTGGGTGGAAGCGATCCAGAAAGCATTAACCTCCGCTCTCGCCGAATCGAAAGTCAATCCCAAGAGAATCGTCTCCCTCGGTGTCTCGGGGCAGCAGCATGGGTTCGTCCCCCTGGAGAAAAACGGGCATCCTGTCAGGCCCGCCAAGCTCTGGAATGACA
>Ga0113563_10001109_pt1 | contig 14695 bp, 13 predicted proteins | sample Mud3Dept3metaG_FD_80117 | JGI IMG/M metagenome (GOLD analysis project Ga0113563, IMG submission 80117) | Freshwater wetland microbial communities from Ohio, USA, analyzing the effect of biotic and abiotic controls - Mud 3 Core 4 Depth 3... | ecosystem: Environmental > Aquatic > Freshwater >...
CGCTGGGAAATCAAACGATCTTGAGCTATGCCCATGGCGTCCTCAGCACTTATGTGTATCTGCCGCGTGGCGATATTGAGTCAGCCCGCGCCAGCGCAGAGGAAAGTCTTAGGTCTTCCCAAGAAGGCGGGCTGTCGTATGGAGTGGTGCTAGGCGAGCTGGTTTTAGCGCGCATTGCACAAATCACAGAAGAATGGGACGCAGCGCGCGCACATGCCCTGACAGCAATTGAATTAGCGCGAGAAATCCGCGAGCCAGTCATATTGAGTCAAGTCACCACCGAGCTGGCGGATATCGAGCTGCGCGCCGGCAACCTGGCGGATGCCGAGCGGTATAACCAGGAATGCCTCTTGGTTTTCAAGCGAATTGGCCAGCGGGCAAACATCGCTCACGGATTAGAAAGTCTCGCCTATATCGCCCAGGCAAAAGACCAGCCGGAACGGGCGGCCTGCTTATTTGGCGCAGCAGAAGCTGTACGTGAGGGGCTTGGGATTTCATTGATTGGGATCACGTGCCTCGAAAATGAATACGCCATCGCAATCGCCTGGCTGCATACCCGCCTGGATGAAACTGCCTATGCAGCGTGCTGGTCGGAAGGTTGCTGCATGACCATGGACCAGGCGATCGCGTATGCTTTGGAGGAATAAAAACCTATGGCTCAAATTTCCTTTGCGACAATCCTAAGAAATTGCCTTGCCGGGAAATTGATACCCTGGTGTGATAAAATCGGTCAAATCAGAAAGTGAGATTACCATGCCGGATATGCTCGACCTGGGATTGACCATTCGTTTCTTGGCTGAACTGAGCCAAAACAACAATAAGGCCTGGTTCGACAGGCACCGCCTGGACTATGAGGCGGCCCGCGACGCATTCTATGCGTTTATCGATTGCCTCATCGATGAGTTCAGGACCTCCGACCATTTGGAAGGCCTGTCAGCCAGGGATTGCATTGCGCGAATCTACCGTGACATCCGTTTCTCGAAAAATAAATCGCCATACAAGTCGAACCTGGGCGCGCTGGTTGCACCCGGCGGGTGGAAGGGCGGCAGGAACGGCTACTATATCTCCATCGAGCCGGGAAACCAATCGATGGTCGCGGGCGGGCTGTACGCGCCTACGCCGGAGCAGTTGAACCGCTTTCGTCAGGTGATCGCTGAGGATGCGACGGAATTTCACGAGATTTCACGGCAGGAGGACTTGATCGAGGCATTTGGCGGAGTGGAAGGTGAGCGACTCAAGACCGTGCCAAAAGGCTACGATCCGGCCCATCCGGAAATCGATTTGCTACGGTTAAAGCAAATCCTTGTCCTGCATCGCTTCATGGATCAAGAAGTCTTGGTTGGAGATTTTCAGAGCAAGGTCATATTCGCATGCCGGGCGATGCGGCCGTTTCTGGATTACCTGGATGAGGTACTTGATTAATTTTGTGAGGGGAGAGCGATCTCGATTGACATCGCAGCAATAAGAGCCCGAAACCCACTGCGTGGGCTCTGTGTCGGAATGCCAATCTCCGTAGGGAGATTTTGTGATCTTGTTGAAGCGAATTTATTCGCCCGAATTTAATCCCCGGTGTTTTCGCTGGACGATTTGCAGCTAGCTCGGCCTACATCACAAATGCCGCGGCCGCCATCGTCAGCCGGTGAAGCTCGACCAGTCTACGCTGGTCCAGGCGCGGGCCGGTATAGCCCCCCGCCAGGACATATACAACCGGCAGGCGACGGCCTCTGCACCACTCGAAAACCAGACGCTCGCGCTCGCCCAGCACGGTAGCGTTGACGCCCGGCAGACTGCCGGTATCGCAGTCTTCGCATGGGTCCATCCCGGCGTTATACAAACACAGGTCGAACTGCTCCCCCCGCCGGTCGATTTCGGCCAGCCGGCTCCGGATGGTGGAGAGGTAAGCTGCGCTGTTGGTCACGACGTCCAACCGGGCCTGTGTAGTGCTCGGATAGCTGTCAAAGCTGTTCACTGCAATGTCGATTTGGGTGATGCGCGGCTCGCCGGCGATCAATGAGGCCGTCCCCCCGCCGCAGTGAGCGTCCACATCCAGGATGAGCACGCCTCGCGTCCCGGCCGCCAGCGCAGACCGGGCCGCGATCACCAACCCATTGAAAGTGCAGGCACCTGAGCCATGATCGTAACGTGCGTGGTGCATGCCGCTGGATAGAGAGCCTGCCACACCTTGCTCCAACGCGGCCAGGGCAGCAGCCACGATGCCGCCGTTGGAAGCGAGGACCATCGGCCACAACCCGGGATCCCAAACAAAGCCCTGCGATTCGGCCAGGGCGCGCGGCACCCCTGTCTCGATGGCGCGGACATAGACCGGATCGTGGACCGCTGCAACTTGATCGGCGGTCAGCGAGAGCGGTTCGACCAGTACGTTGCCTGGTATCGGCGCGGCGCGTAGCGAGTCGACGATCCACGCGGACTTACGGGTTGTGTCGAATGAATGGCTTGCGGCAGTATATGCCGTGCTGTAGTAGACGGGGATCAATTATAAATTCCTGGGTGGGTTAACTCTAAGAGACACTGCTCTGTCAGGAATGGATTCAGTCTCTCCCCTCCACCACCACTTTGGTTTCGGTCATGCGCTCGAACGTACGGATATCCAGCAAGTAGGGGATCCAATCGAACATCACCGACCACAAAGCATCGAAAATCGACACCGAGCCTGCAAACAGGATCAGGATCGCCAGTAGCGGCCCGAGGTAGGGTCGCAAAATCCCCAGCGGATTGATGAAGCCAAAATATAACGCCACCGCCGCCAACAATAGCACCAGGAAGGCCATGCCAAGCTGGCGCCAGGAAACATTCAGGGTATTACGCTGCCTCGCATGGTTTGCCTGGATTTGCTCAGTGCAGTAGCGCCGGATCGCTTCCTGGACCGAGGTTTCCAGGCCTGGTTTGGTCTGCTCAGAAGGCAGGCGCAGGGTCAAATAAACTGGTCCAGGCCAGCGCGGCCATTTCTTTACCAGCAGTTTCTGCACGCGATCGATGCCTGCCTCGCCCAGGATTTCGGTTTCTCGCTCGGAAAATGGATTAGCCTGCGGCGCGTTGAACAGTTCATTGAGGTTGTTCAAGTCAAGCACGATCAAAACTGGCGGCTTTGTGCTCATCGTCTCACCCTGCTAGGCCTGTGGCTCGACCCGGAATTCCACGTCGATAACTTTGCGCAGCACCCGGTTCTCCATCGCCGGCGAAACCCATTGGAACAGCAGCGCTTCCATTGGATCCCATAAAATCACCCAGATGAACACGCCGGTAAAGGCGGCGACCAACCCTTGCGCCGTTTGTGAGGCATTCGCCAGAACCGTATTCAATAACAGATAGACCAGCCCCAGGAGGACAATCGAGATCAAGGTCACCATCCCCAGCCCGATCAGGCTGCGCGTGCGTGACATACGGATTGTCAGGGCATTATCCTCAATCTTTGCCCGGCAATAGCGATGGACTGCCTTGGGGAGCTCCGCTTGCAGATCGCCAGTGACCTGGTCCGGCGGAAGCTGGATGACGAAGCGCACCGCTTTCCAGCGCAGCGATCGTTTGGCCAGCAGCTTGCGCACGGCGTGCACCAGGCCAGCTTCGCCGATCACGTTGACTTCTTTTTCCGAAAAGGGGTTGACGTCGGGCGCATTGAATAGCTGGTCGATGCTGTCTAGCCGGATGAGGATGTTTTCAACTGCCGATGGGTCCATAGGCGCTCCGTCCTTAAATTAAAATTTCTCTAATTTTACCAGAGGTTCAGTAGCAGAAGCCGGCAGTGGATGTTCACGGAAGAAATCCCACATCACCCTGGTGGCGTCGATGTCCTGGGTGGTCTTGCCGACGATGAATCTCGGCAAGCCACTCCCTCCTGGCCAGGAGTGCCCTCCGCCGTGGATGGTATAAAACTCTACGTCCGCGTTTTGGGCGCAGTTTATATAGTGAATGCCGGTGACCTCCCCGCGGGCCGGCAGTTCGACCGGTATCGTTGCGCAGCCGTTATTTTTTGCCCACTCGGCAACCCAATCGGCAATAGCCGGGAAGGCGTAACCAGGCGGCGTGTGGGAGCCCCCTTCGTAAGGGACGATCGGATCCGCGTCGCCGTGAAATGCGATCACTGGCACCGGCCGGGACGGGCTGCATTCGCTCAACGGCGTCGTATAGGCCCCGGCGATACCGCCGATGGCAGCAACGCGGTCGTCCAACTTGCACGCCAGCAGAAAGGACATGCCCCCGCCGTTGGAAAGCCCGTTGGCGTAGATGCGATTTTTGTCGATGTTATAGTTGACCGCGAGTTTATCGATCAGGTCGTTGATAAACGCCACATCGCTCTGTGCCTGGTTTTCGTCGCCCTCCCGAGCGAGCGTGCCCCAATGCAGCGGTAAGCCCGTGCCCATCGGGTACACCACGATGAAGCCATATTCGTCAGCCAGATCGTTCCAGTGGCTGATCTGCCTCTGGTGGTCAGGCCATTCGATAAACGCGTGCATGCTGATGACCAGCGGGGTCGGTTTGGATGGATCGTAGCTCTTCGGGACGTATAACAGGTACTTGCGCTCTTGCCCGGAGGATTGTATCGTCCCATTGGTGCGGTTGATCAAGGCATATAACAAAGAACCGATGATCGGAATGGACAGCAGGAAGGTAAAGATCGATAATAAGATTCTGGGGATGGTTTTGCTCATAAGAAGATTGTCTTTTAATTTGTAGCCATTGTTTGGGTTGATTGAAGGGTATGTAACATTCTGGAAACCGCATAAAGCCAGGGTATCGCCAACATTTGTGCGAGCAGGGTTAGAAGGACAGTCAGGAGAGCCGTCCAGCTTGGGAAAATGGACAGCGGTTTGTCTGAGGCGCCTATACTGGTTAAAACGCTAACGCCAAACCAAATGGTGATGATCAGTGCGATGGTGAAAACAGACCAGATGACCGTCCAGGCAGACCGGATCGAGCGGGCGCAACGGTAGAACGAATAGCGCCATATTCTGATTAGGGAGAGCCCGCAAGCGGTAGTAACTGGCCCGATGACCCAAAGATTATAAGATAGAGCGCCAGTGAAGGAGACAGCCGGGTCGAAAATAGCCCCTAAAATGATCAGCCCGCCAACTGGCAAAAGTAATGAGGCTGGCAATAGAAAGGCCATGAGTACCGGCGCGAAGACGAGCAAACTGAATTTTGCAACATTTTCCATGATACTCCATTAATTATAGTGTATGATGTCCATGCGATGTCAAAGTTACCATTAAGAACATATCGGGACCTGCTGGCCCAATACATCCGCCCACAGCGCGGGCATTTTTCACTGCTGGTTTTTCTACTACTGGCGTCGATTGGCCTGCAATTACTGAATCCCCAGATTATTGGCCGGTTTATTGACGCCGCGTTGGCCGGCGCGTCAGCGCGCCAATTGGTTGGCGCCGGGCTGGCTTTTCTGGGTATCGCCGTACTACAGCAAGCAGTAGCGGTGGGCGTCATCTACCTGGGTGAAACGGTCGCCTGGACGGCGACTAATGCTCTGCGCAACGACCTGGCCCATCATTTACTGGATCTCGACCTGGCTTTTCATAACGCGCACACCCCTGGTGAGCTGATCGAACGCATTGACGGCGACATAACCGAGCTGGCCAACTTTTTCTCTCAATTTGTGATCATCCTGCTTGGTAATCTGCTATTGATGATCGGCATCTTGATCGTGCTGTTCTTCGAGGACTGGCGTCTCGGATTGCTCTTCACCGTCTTTGCAGCCATTGCGTTATTTATTATGTACCGTATGCGCAATATCGCTGTGCCAGATCAAAAAGCTTATCGCCAGGCGGACGCCGAGCTGTTCGGCTTGATCGAGGAACAACTTTCCGGGAAAGAGGACCTGCATTCCAGCGGCGCAGATGGATATGCCATCCGCGAGATCTTCCGCCGCCAGGCCATTATGCTGCGCCATAACCGGCGTTCGCAGTTCAAGCGCTGGCAGATCAACCTGGTTGTCACGGGGCTGCTCACCCTCGGGATGCTCCTGGCTGTTCTCAGCGGCTATGCGCTTTACCTTGGCGGGGTGATCACAGTCGGGACTATTTACCTGACCGTCTATTACATCAATATGCTGGAGACGCCCATATGGGCATTGACTCACGAAATCGAGAGCTTCCAGACCATCGGGGCGTGCGTCGAGCGGCTGACCGACCTGCGCAAGACCGGGCGAGAGGTCCGCGATGGCCCGGGGATGGCGCTGCCAGCCGGCGCGTTGGCATTGAATTTCGCGGAGGTCTGTTTCGCATATGGCGATCAAGAACCTGCTCTGCGCGAGTTGACCTTCTCGCTGCCAGCAGGGACGCGGCTCGGTTTGTTGGGGCGCACTGGCAGCGGCAAAAGCACTCTGGCGCGGCTAATTTTTCGCCTGTATGATCCCCAATCGGGCGCGATATGCCTGGATGGAGCAGACCTGCAACATGCCCGACTGGTCGACCTGCGCAGACGGGTCGGCATGGTTACTCAGGAAGTCCAACTTTTTCGCGCCAGCGTGCGCGACAACCTGACTTTTTTCGACAGTAGCATCACCGATCAACAAATCCAGACGGCGATCAAGGCGCTCGAGCTGGCCGACTGGTACAATGCCCTGCCGTTCGGGCTGGATACCCTGCTAAAATCCGGCAGCCATAGCCTCTCCGCTGGCGAAGCCCAACTGCTGGCTTTCACGCGCATCTTCCTGCGCGATCCTGGGCTGGTCATCCTCGACGAAGCCTCGTCGCGCCTGGATCCGGCTACAGAGCAGCGCATCGAGCGCGCCATCGACCGCCTGTTGCAGGGCCGTACCGCTATCATCATCGCCCACCGCCTCGCCACGGTTGCCCGTGCTGACCAGATCATGATTCTAGAATCCGGCAGGTCGAGCGAATTTGGAGCGCGCCGCCAGCTCGCCTCAGATCCCGAATCGCTATTCTACCGTCTGTTGCAGAGCGGCCTGGAGGAGGTGTTAGCATGAGCGCGCCGACGATGCGCCTGTCACCGCTACCAGCCTGGCAGGTTATCCTGGCGATGATCCGCTTCCGTTTTGGCTACTGGCTAATCGACCTGGTCAGCGTGCTGTTCTTCCGCCTGGCCTGGCAAATTTTGCCAGGGCTGGCGCTCAAAGTGTTTTTTGACCTGCTGACAGGCGAGGCCCGCAGTGGTTTCAATCTATGGACGGTGGTCGCTATATTGATGGCGACTTTCTTGATGCGTGCCTTCGGGGGGTTCGGTTTTTATTATGCCGATGTCCCCCTCTTTGCTGATATTTCTGCCCTGCTGCGTAAAAATTTGCTGGGCAACATCCTGCGCCAGCCCGCCGCCTTGCCCCTGCGCGAATCTCCCGGCGAGGCGATCAGCCGTTTTCGCGATGACGTCATGGAAATCCCTCTGTTCGTGATCTGGATCAACGACATCCTGATCGGCATTTTAATAGTGATCATCTCGGTTTCCTTGATGCTGCGTATCAACGTAGCAATCACCGTGCTGGCGTTGATCCCGGTCGTGTTGGTCGGCCTGATCGCACGTTCAGCGGCTGGGCGCATCGAAAAATATCGTCTCGCCAGCCGACAAGCTACGAGCCAGGTCACTGGTTTCATCGGCGAGTTTTTTGGCGCAGTTCAGGCGATTAAGGTCGCTACTGCTGAAGAACAGGTGATCCAGCGCTTTGGTCATTTGAACGATGAGCGTAAAATCGTTACGGTAAGAGAGAGGGTGTTCAATGCTGTGCTGGATGCGATTTACCGCAACAGCGGCGCCCTGGGGATTGGAATCACTCTGGTGTTGGTGGGCGGGTCGGTTGAGCAAGGCGCATTTTCCGTAGGCGACTTTGCGTTATTCGTCTACCTGCTGCAAAGCCTAAGCGATATGACTACATTTTTTGGCGAGCTGGTCGCCCGCTATAAGCAGTTGAACGTTTCGGTGGGGCGTATGCAACATTTGATGGGCGGGGCAACAGACAAAGCGCTGGTCGAGCCCAGCCCGATCGACCTGGACGGAGCGCAGCCGAAGGTGGTGTATCCGCGGTTGAGCGAGGCTGAAAGGCTGGTCGATCTGCAAGCCGGACATCTCTCTTATCATTATCCGGACAGTGAGAGTGGGATCAGCTCAGTCAGCCTGAGTTTACGGCGCGGTACGCTGACCGTGATCACCGGGCGGATTGGTGCGGGAAAAACGACCTTGCTGCGGGTGTTGCTCGGGCTGCTGCCTAAGGAGAGCGGCGATATATACTGGAACGGCCAAAAAGTGGAAGATTCAGGGACGTTTTTCACGCCGCCGCGCTGCGCCTATACCGCCCAGACGCCGCGGCTATTCAGCGACAGCCTGCGCGAAAACATCCTGCTCGGGATGGACCAGCCGGACGAAGCTGTTTCGGAGGCCCTGCGGCTGGCGGTGATGGAGCAGGATCTGGCTGGATTAGAAGCGGGGTTTGATACGAAAATTGGGCCGCGCGGCGTACGCCTGTCCGGAGGGCAGGCCCAGCGGACCGCCGCGGCGCGCATGTTGGTGCGTCGCCCGGAGCTGATGGTCTTCGATGATCTATCCAGCGCGCTGGATGTCGATACCGAAAACCTGCTGTGGGAGCGCATCTTCGCCCAAGCCGATTACGGCGCATGCCTTGTGGTCAGCCACCGGCGATCTGTCTTGCGGAGGGCGGACCATATCATTGTCATGAAGGATGGACAGATCGCTGATGAAGGAAAGCTGGATGATTTGCTCAAGACCAGCTCCGAAATGCAGCAGCTATGGCAGAGTGGGGAGGGAGGACCGGAAATCACGACTTGAGCTCAAATGAATTCGATTAGATATGAGAGGACGGACATTCGAGCGGCGTGCAGGCGATGTGATTATAAACGGTGATCCCGAACGGCAGTTGTGTGATCAGATCGGGTTGTCGCTTCTCAAGGGCAACCGCTTGAACCGTTAGATGGACGTCCCAGCGTTTTCCAAGAGCAGTTGTTTAAGCAAATATCTGATGGCCGACTTGAGCCGGTCCTGCAGGGGTGACCTAGACCGTCCGAGCAACCCACCACAGCGCATACCGCGAGGGATCGGCTAGCAGGCGCCAGACCTGTTCAGTCGAGATGTTAACCATGGCAATGGGGCAAATCTACAAGCTCATCGATTTTAATGCGTTAAAAGGTCAGTTTTCGGTGGTAAGCTGGTCCATCGTGAAAGGCGCGCCGTGCCCGGGGTAAACAATTTTTATCATAAACTGCCTCAATTTTTCGAGGCTGGCATTGGCTGCTGCCGGGTCATCGACCATATGCAGGCGAGGTATGTCGTTATTGTCGATGAGATCTCCGCAAAACAGTTCGCCATCCGCCGTTAGTACCCCTATCGAACCATTCGAATGGCCTGGGAGATGCAAAACCCTGGCATTAAATTCCCAATCAGATAGATCGGTTCCATCTTCGATCGAAAGATCCGCCGTAAACCTGTCTGATTTTTTTAAACTGACGAATGGAGTCAGGCTCTTGATTAGTATTTTTCTCAGCGGCGATTGCCTGGGCCTCCGGCTGCTCAGCATTTCTCCACTGGCGACTATCTCAGCCTCTGCAGGATGCATTGCGATCTTCGCGCCGAACTTCTCGCGCAGATAAGCGCAATTTCCACAGTGGTCAGAATCTCCGTGGGTGACGAGGATAAGAACGAGATTTTCGGGCTTGCATCCGGTATGTTCGAGCTCATTAACAAGTTCAATGCGTTTACTGGCAATTCCGGTATCGATCATAAAGAAACCCGATTCGGTTTTTATAAGGTAGCAATTAACAAAGCCAGTTTTGATTCTGTGGATATCCATAACTAATATTATAATGATTTATCAGTTTTCAGTAATGCGTTCACTGGCAATTATTTGTAACTCGTTAATAGTGATTCGTGATTTGCAAACCTTCTAACTTGCAAGCTTAAACCATTTGACCCATGCATCAATATACACTTCCTTACACCAACCTCACCGTCTCCCGCCTGGCCTATGGTTGCATGAACCTGGGCGGCTGGGACCGCAGCGCGCTCACCGCTGAGCGGATCGCGCTTGCCGATCGGGTCGTCCAATCTGCGCTCGAGCTGGGTATCAACTTCTTCGACCACGCCGACATCTATGGCCGGGGCAAATCGGAAGAGGTATTCGGCGAGGTCCTACGCTCGTCCTCATTGCGCCAGCAGATGGTCTTGCAGAGCAAGTGCGGCATCATCTTTGGTGATGAACCATATCCCGGCGCCCCACCTCGTTATGATTTTAGTGCCGCCCACATCCTGAAATCAGTGGAGGGTATCCTGCGGAGGTTGGGGATTGATACCCTGGATATCCTGTTACTGCACCGCCCTGACCCGCTGGTAGAGCCGGATGAAATTGCGGCAGCCTTCTCGGCGCTTCAAAGCTCCGGAAAAGTGCGCTATTTCGGCGTCAGCAACCACACACCCGGTCAGATCGAGTTATTAAAGACCAGCATCGATCAGCCGCTGGTGGCAAACCAGCTCGAGCTCAATATCCGGCATTCTTATTTGATCAGTGAAGGTATCCTGACCAATCAGGAACACGCATCGTACCCTGTGGCGACCGGTACGCTGGACTACTGTCGCTATAATAAAATCTTGATCCAGGCCTGGGCGCCAGTTGCAAACAGCGTGCTGATCGATCCACCGACCTCTGCCCCGGCGCGGGTACAAGGGGCAGCCGCGCTGGTTGCAAACCTGGCAGCCGAGAAGAATACGACCCGTGAAGCGATTGCCTTGGCCTGGCTGCTGCGCCACCCGGTCGGGATTCAGCCTGTGATCGGGACCACCCGGCCGGAGCGCCTGCGCGCCAGCGCCCTGGCCGACCAGGTGGAATTGTCGCGTGAAGAATGGTGGGCGCTTTTCAACGCGGGGCGTGGTACCCCGCCGCCTTAGTTAAAGGAAAATCGAATGGCAAAGAGTAAACTAATCTTGCCTGCAGCGAATGGCTCAAACACTGCATTGATCGTTGTTGACCTCCAGGTCGAGCTGTTCCACAAATCGACCCCGGTCTACCAGGCTGAGCGGCTAATCGAGGCGCTCACCGGCCTGGTAGAGCGCGCCCATACTGCCGGTATTCCGGTGATATTTGTCCAACATACCAGCGCTGCCTATATGCCCTTTGGGTCAGATGGGTGGCAGCTCCATCCATGCATGCAGCCTGCTGAGATGGATAAACGCGTCTATAAGAGCCACCCCAGCGCCTTCGAAGGTACCGAGCTGACGGAACTGCTCCAGGGATTGGAGGTCGGTACGCTAATCGTGGCTGGTTTGGTCACGCATGGCTGCGTTAAGGCCACAACGCTGGACGCCCTGGCGCGCGGATTCCATGTCTTACTCGTCAGTGATGGTCATAGCAGCTACAGCGTCCAAGCCGCTGAACTGATCGAAAAGTGGAATGGCCAGCTTGCCAATGCTGGAGCTGAGCTTGTCACCGCCGGAGCCGTGGATTTTGCTCAATTAATTAAGCGATGAGCTATACGCTTTGAGGATTGAGCTAAGCGCCTTTGGCTTATAGATCATAGCTCACGGTCAGGCGGCTTTCCCTTAGCCGATAGGTTGTACCGTTTATTGAACCAATATCCGAATTGGGCTGTGATTGCGCTGCTGGTAGTGCCCGCAGAAAAAAAGAACAGTGTCTGCTAAAGCCTCTTCTACTTTCCTACTTTATCGTAACCGGGCGATCACCTGGAGTTTATTGATCGTTGCCTTCTTCGTGACCCTGGTATTCGGCCTGAAATGGACTAATCTGCTGCTGCTCGTCCCGCTCTATTTGGTGGTCTACCTGGTGTGGAGGGTCTATCGCAGCGTACACCCTTCGCGAGCATTGGCACTGGTCGGGATTACGCCAGAGGCGACCGACCTGCAGTATCGTGAGGTGGAATTGATGAGCCGGGACGGGCTGCGTTTGAACGGCTGGTTCATCCCACGTCCGGGCAAGGGGGCGATCATCCTGGCCCACGAGTTGGGCGGTTCGGCCAGCAGCCTGATTTTCCACGCCACCTTCCTGGCACGCGCCGGCTATAGTGTATTGTTGGTTGACCTGCGCGCCCACGGCAAGAGCCAGGGACGCGTATCGACCTTTGGTGTGACGGAGGCAAATGACATCCTGGGCGCGCTGGATTACCTGCACGCTCGACCGAGCCTGGACCCGCGTCAGGTGGGCGCGCTGGGCGTCTCGCTGGGTGCGCAGGCGGTCCTGCGAGCGGCGGTGCAGTCTGACGGGCTGTGCTGCGTCGTGCTGGATGGGTTAGGAGCTGCGAACATGGAGGACTGCGGTGAGGAGCCAACGACTCTGCATGGCCGGATCAATTATTCGATCAACTGGCTGACATATTGGTTGGGCGATTTCATGAGTGGTATGTGCGTGCCAGAGAGCACCCATGCAGTCCTGAGGCGGTTATACTGCCCGGTGCTATTGATCGCTTGTGGCCAGGGCAATGAAGTCGCTTTCAACCGGCGCTTTTACGCGGCTGCACATGAGCCCAAGATCTTGTGGGAGCTCCCCCAGGCTCAGCATGCCGGTGGGTTGTATTTCGACCGCGATGCCTACCAGCAGCACGTCCTGGGATTTTTTGATTTACATCTAAAGGGAAATGCGACGCAGATATAAATCAAATTGGACGTAGATTTTCGCGAATCTGCTAGCAGTTGGTTGGCGAAGCGCCGCAAACTGATTATGGTGGGCGCTTCGCGCCCAAGCGAAGCAACGATTCTATACTCACGGAGAGAATGAAGGTTTACGGGTTTAAGTTCCGCCGTACAACTACCAGGGCGACGTCGTCGAGGAAGACTTCATAACCGATGAACTGGCGCGCTGCCTGGATGATCGTCTGGATCAAAAGGTTGGCTGGCAGATCGGCATTTTGGCGCAGCAGCTCCTTCAGGCGATCGGCATCGTAGAACTCGCCAATGGGGTTAGCGGCTTCGGTCAGGCCGTCGGTATAGAGCAGGAGCAGGTCGCCGGGTCCCAGGCAAAGCTGGCTAGATTCATAGTGCGCTCCATCGAACATACCCAGAGCGGGGCCGCTCCGTACGAGGTTTACCTGGGGGGAACGATAGGGGAGGTGGACAGGCGGGTTGTGGCCGCAGTTTACATACATAAGCTCGCCGCTGAGTGGATCTAGTGTGCCGTACATACACGAGACAAAATCATCCCTTCCGGAAAAATCCGGCAGCTTGTGGTTGATCATCTCGGCGATCCAGGCCGGGTTGAGCCCGCCCTGGGCGTGCGTGCGCAGCAGGGCTCGGAAAGAGGCCATCACCAGGGCGGCTGGAAGTCCATCACCTGAGACATCCGCAATAGCCAGTCCGAGCTTGCCATCCGGCAGCGGAATGAAATCGAAATAGTCGCCGCCGATTGCGTAAGCCGGTAGGTACAGTGCGGCGATGTCGTAGCCGGGGATTTGCGGCGGTTTGGAAGGCAGTAGGTGGGATTGAACAGCGCGCGCCGTTCTGAGCTGGCCCTCAATCTGCTCCATTTCAAGCAAGTTCTGGTGAAGTACGGCTTTATCGATTGTAATAGCGGCGGCGTCGGCGAAGAAACGCAGCGTTGCGGCGTCGTTTTCGTTAAAAGCAGCGAGACTATCGCTCTCCAAATTAAGGGCGCCGATCGGCGTCTCGCCAAGGAAGAGTGGCACGTCGATCTCGGAACGGGTGGACTGGCGGCCGATCAAGTAGCGTGGGTCATTGCTCACATCCGGAATAATCACGCACTCGCCAGTACGGATGGAGTAACCGACCAGCCCTTCGCCATAGCGTAGCAGGCGCTCGCGCTGCGCCTCTTCGTTATAGTTGCGCATGACCACGCTGGCGATTAATTGGCGCGGCTGCTGAAGGCGCGGCGGCAAGACTGTGCGGTTCAGCACGAAGATGCCTGCAGCGTCATAATTAACGAGCGTTTTGACCTCGTCGAGTAGGACGTTCAAGATTTGCTCGAGGTCGAACGTATCGAGAGTGTGCTGGGAGATTTCGAGCAGGAGCTGGTATTTGCGCTGGGAGGTGAGTTTCTTTTTGCGGGCCATGGAACCTCGGCGGGATAGGGATAATGTGATTTTAACATGGGCAGGGAGGATTGGGAATTTCTGATTATTGATTGCTAATTGCTGATTTTAGATGTAAGATTTGTACATCGATAAGATAACCTTGGCTGGTAATAAGCAGTTAGGCCGTGGATTTTGCGGAGCAGGAGGAATGCGATGTGGGAATCAGTTTTAGCCGTGTTCCTATCTATGCTGATCGGTCTATACGGGCCTGGCTCTGGGGTCGTTCGGAAGAGCCCACCATCAATGCCGTCCGATGCGCTCATCTACTACCTTCCGCTGATCCACAAAGCACCGCTTGTAGAAATCGTCGAAACAGCTCGTGGCGAGTCGTTCGGTTACCCGACCAACTATTATGTTTACGGCTATGTACGCAGTTTGACCGGACAGGCACTTTACTCAGTTGAAGTGGATTTGAGGGTTACCATAATCCCCTACATGGGAACGCCCTATACTGAAATTGTGCATATAACACCTGCACTCACGGCGACTCTACCCGATCAGATCAATCCATTTTCCTATAATCTGTTGCTCGGCAAGGCAAGCGCATCGCTCGGGCCGATCCTTGGGGCAACGGCAGAACCGTGGACGGGCGGGGTTGTCTATTATCCGTTGACGATCACCGGTTGGACTTATGATGGCGGGAAGGTTCACGGGATTGCACGCAATGACAG
>Ga0113563_10001110_pt1 | contig 14694 bp, 6 predicted proteins | sample Mud3Dept3metaG_FD_80117 | JGI IMG/M metagenome (GOLD analysis project Ga0113563, IMG submission 80117) | Freshwater wetland microbial communities from Ohio, USA, analyzing the effect of biotic and abiotic controls - Mud 3 Core 4 Depth 3... | ecosystem: Environmental > Aquatic > Freshwater >...
AATTCTGCTGATAAAAGTCTTGGTTCAAAAATGTTCCTGAAAAAAATGATCGGCCTCGGCGGAACAGGGTTAATTGCAACTCACGACACTTCCGTTGGTGAAATGGAGAAGGAGTACCCAGAGGCGGTTTTTAACATGTGTTTTGAAATTGAAATTGAAGGTGAATCAATAAGGTTTGAATATAAGCTTCAGAAGGGGATCACAACAAAGATGAATGCTGCTTTGTTAATGAGACAGATGGGAATACTTGATTGAACAATTTTGATAAGATTTTTATTAATTAACGGTTGAAAATGAGGTTGGAAGAACGGAGACCGAAGACCGAAGACCAAAGTCAGAAGAATCCACCTGAAGCCTGTCGTCTGACGCCTGATGCCTTTTTCAGCCATTTATCAACAGTCTCAATGATTTTGTGGTTACCAAATAATCTGCTAAATATTTTAGCTATCAACTTTTTACGTCATGAAGAGTGTTAAAAATCACACAGATTGTTGAAAAATTGACAAAAATAGGGTCATCTATTTAGTTATATTTGCGCAAAATTCTGCAAAATGTCAGTTGGATATTCAGAAGAGCATATTAAAACCCTTGAGTGGCGTGAACATATCAGGCTGAGACCCGGTATGTATATCGGGAAGCTTGGCGATGGTTCTTCGCAGGATGATGGAGTATATGTTCTGCTCAAAGAGGTTATGGACAATGCCATTGACGAATTCATGATGGGTAATGGCAAAAAGATCGATGTTTCAATCAACGGGAAAGAAGTAAGGGTACGTGACTATGGCCGTGGAATACCCCTGGGAAAGGTATTGGATGTTGTATCTAAAATGAACACTGGTGCCAAGTACGATTCCAAAGCTTTTAAAAAATCTGTCGGACTTAATGGCGTTGGGGTTAAAGCTGTTAACGCATTGTCGAGCAATTTTGTAATCAGATCAATACGTGAAGGTCAGGCAAAAGCATCTGAGTTTGAACATGGTGTAACTATAAAAGACTATCCGGTAATACCTACTAACGAAGAGAACGGCGTTGAAGTTATATTCAAACCCGATGAAGGGATGTTCGGTAACTACTTCTTCATATCGGAATACGTAGATACGATGCTTAAAAACTACGTATATCTCAATGCCGGACTTGTAATTAATTTCAACGGGAATAAGTTCTTTTCAAGAAATGGTCTTGTCGATCTGCTAAATGAGAACATGAGCAAGGAGGGTCTTTATCCTATAATTCACCTTACCGGAGAGGATATTGAGATTGCCTTCACTCATGGATTTACTTACGGTGAGGATTATTACAGCTTTGTAAACGGACAGAATACAACCCAGGGCGGAACCCATCTGCTGGCTTTCCGTGAGGCAATTGTGAAAACAATCCGTGATTTTTATAAAAAAGATTTTGATCCTGCCGACATAAGGTCATCTATAATTGCTGCAATAAGCATAAAGGTTGAAGAGCCGATTTTCGAATCGCAGACAAAGACAAAACTGGGATCAAAAGATATGGGACCTGATGGCCAGTCTGTAAGGAATTTTATCAGTGAATTCATTAAAAAACAGTTAGATGATTATTTGCATAAGAATCCTGAAACAGCCAGAATAATCCTCAAGAAGATACAGGATTCTGAGAAGGAGCGAAAGGCAATATCATCGATTCAGAAATTGGCGAGAGACCGTGCGAAAAAAGTTAGTCTGCATAATAAGAAATTGCGCGATTGCAGAGTGCATTATAATTCAAATGATAACAATAAGCTCGATTCCACATTATTCATAACTGAAGGAGACTCTGCCAGCGGTTCTATAACAAAATCAAGAAATGTCGAGACACAGTCAGTATTCAGTCTCCGGGGCAAACCGCTCAATTCATTCGGTCTTACCAAAAAGATTGTATACGAAAACGAAGAGTTTAACCTGCTTCAGGCAGCACTGAATATTGAAGACGGAATTGAAAATCTCAGGTATAATAATGTTGTGGTAGCTACTGATGCAGATGTAGATGGTATGCATATCAGGTTACTTCTGCTCACATTCTTCCTGCAATTCTTTCCTGACCTTGTCCGCAAGGGACACGTTTATATACTACAAACTCCTTTATTCAGGGTAAGAAATAAGAAAGAAACAAGATACTGCTATTCACCGGAAGAAAAATCTAAAGCGATAACTGCTCTCGGACCAAATCCGGAAATAACACGATTCAAGGGACTTGGCGAAATATCGCCCGATGAGTTCAAACACTTCATCGGTAAAGATATGAGACTCGAACCTGTAAGGTTGACAAAGAATGACTCTATAAACGGGTTCCTTGAATTCTATATGGGTAAAAATACACCTGACAGGCAGGATTTTATTATTGATAACCTAAGGATTGAAGAAGATCTTATTGAGGAGGAAAAAAAGGCTTATTAAAGAAGAACCGGGTTTAATATGGAAGAGGAACTTGATATAAGCAATGATGAGGGAAAAAAAGCGTCTCCGGCAGGTCCGGTAGCGCTTCATTCAGTTACTGCTTTGTCGGGCATGTACCAGGACTGGTTTTTGGACTATGCTTCTTATGTAATTCTTGAAAGGGCTGTGCCGCATCTTCATGATGGGCTCAAACCGGTTCAGCGACGGATCCTTCACTCTATGAAGAGGATGGATGATGGCCGCTACAATAAAGTTGCAAATATCATCGGCCATACAATGCAGTTTCACCCTCATGGTGATGCATCAATTGGCGATGCCCTTGTGCAGCTTGGTCAGAAGGAACTTCTTATTGATGCTCAGGGTAACTGGGGTAATCTTCTTACCGGCGACGGAGCTGCAGCGCCAAGGTATATTGAAGCACGACTTTCAAAGTTTGCTCTTGAAGTTGTATTCAACCATAAGACTACTGAATGGAAGTTGTCATATGACGGCCGGAACAAGGAACCTCTCACTCTTCCTGTTAAGTTTCCGCTGCTTCTTGCTCAGGGTGTTGAAGGTATTGCCGTTGGCCTGGCTTCAAAAATCCTTCCTCACAATTTCATTGAACTTATTGATGCCACAATAGATTATCTCCAGGGTAAGGATTTTGTCATATATCCCGATTTCCCGACAGGAGGAATGGTGGATGTCTCAAAATATAATGACGGACAAAGAGGCGGAGCAATTAAAGTAAGGGCAAAGATCGAAAAGGTGGACAAGAAAGCGCTTATAATCACCGAGATACCTTTCGGTAAAACCACCACCACTCTTATCGATTCAATAATAAAGGCAAATGAAAAAGGTAAGATAAAGATCAGAAAAATTGATGATAACACATCGGCAAATGTGGAGATAGTTGTACATCTGGTGCCTGGTGTTTCTCCCGACAAAACCATAGATGCCCTCTATGCTCTAACCGATTGTGAATACTCAATTTCACCCAATACCTGTGTAATTGTCGACGATAAGCCCTCATTCATGGGGGTAAGTTCAATTCTCAGGCACTCAGCAGACAGAACGGTTCAGCTTCTGAAGTCTGAACTTGAAATCAGGAAATCGGAATTGCAGGAGGAGTGGCACATGTCGTCGCTAGAAAAGATATTCATTGAAGAGAGGATCTATCGCGATATTGAAGAATCTGAAACATGGGAGGCTGTGATAGATGCAATCGACAAAGGGCTCAAACCGTTTAAGAAATTGTTACTCAGGGAGGTAACAAGGGAAGATATCATTTCTCTTACTGAAATAAAGATTAAAAGGATTTCAAAATTTGACGTTAAGAAGGCCGATGAGCATATCAAGGGCCTGGAGACAGAACTTGAAGAAGTTAAAAATCATCTCAATAACATTGTGCCTTTTGCCATCAACTATTTCAGACAGATTAAGAAGAAATACGGCAAAGGAAAGGAGAGGAAGACCGAGATCAGAAGTTTCGATACAATTGAGGCTACAAAAGTAGTGGCAAACAATGCCAAACTATATGTCAATTATAAGGAAGGCTTTATTGGGACCGGCCTTAAAAAGGATGAGTTTATATGCGATTGTTCAGATATAGATGATGTAATCGCAATCAGAAGAGATGGTGTTTACCAGATTACAAAAGTTGCTGATAAAGTGTTTATGGGAAGTGATATACTCTACGCCCGGGTCTTTCTTAAAAATGATGAAAGAACCATATATAACATTGTTTATCAGGATGGTAAGGATGGAGCACTTCTTGCTAAAAGATGTGCCATCTCTGGACTTACCCGAGACAAGGAATATACACTTACCAGAGGAACTCCCGGGTCAAAAATTGTCTATTTAAGTGTTAATCCCAATGGTGAGGCAGAAGTTATAAAAGTTCATCATAAACCAAAGGCACGTCTTAAAAAACTTGTCTTTGAGTTCGACTTTGGACAGATGGCTATTAAAGGAAAATCATCAATGGGTAACATCCTGACCAAGAATGCTGTTCATAAAGTTGCCCTCAAAGAAAAAGGTCTTTCGACACTGGGAGGAAGAAAGATCTGGTTTGATGATGCTGTATTCAGGCTTAATGATGATGGAAGAGGTCCATTCCTAGGTGAGTTCAGCTCTGACGACAAGATACTCGTAATTACCAAAAACGGTTTTTTCAGGATTGCCGGATTTGACCTCTCAAATCATTTTGAGGATAATATCCTGATCATAGAAAAATACAAACCAGGTAAAGTATATTCGGTTGTATACTGGGATGCCGAACAGAAATTTTATTATGTGAAACGATTCACAGTAGAGGAGTCGGAGAAACCGCAGTGTTTCATTAATGAAGATCCTGAATCAAAACTGATCAGCCTTACTGAAGTTGAATATCCGCGCTTTGAGATCCATTTTGGTGGGAAACATAAGGAGCGGGAAAATGAGATTGTCGAGGTTGCGGAATTTATTGGAGTAAAGAGTTTCAAAGCCAAAGGTAAGAGACTGACCAGCTATGTGGTTGACAATATCATGGAAATAGAGCCTGTAGTTATCAAAGAAGCTGTTGTACCTCAGGAAGAAAAACCAGAAGAGGATCATGAGGAGGGAACTCCTGATCCTCCTGTTCATGAGGACCCGGCACAAATGAAGCTGGAACTGTGATGATCGGCCTCCGGAAAGTATATATCATAGGTTTTATGGGTAGCGGAAAAACTACCGTGGGAAAGAAACTTGCTGCTGTTCTTGGCTGGTCGTTTTGGGATCTTGATAAAAAAGTTGAAGAAAAAGCCGGAATAAGCATCCAAGAAATCTTCTCCCGCAATGGAGAAGAATTTTTCCGTACTATCGAATCAGAAACTTTGAAAGGTCTTGAATGTGAGACAAATGCTGTTATATCGACAGGCGGAGGCACACCATGTTATGCTGATAACATGGATTTTATGCTGAAAACAGGACTTACAGTTTATCTTAAACTTTCACCGGTACAACTCCGTAACAGATTATCTGAATCTAAAGGAGAAAGGCCCCTGATAAAGAATTTAGGAAAAGAGGAATTGCTGGTTTTTATCGGAAAAAAACTCCATATCCGTGAAGAATGGTACAACAAAGCTGAGATATGTATTGAAGGTGTAGATGTAGATATAAAGATACTAAGTTCCAGAGTCAAGCAGACTTTTAATACCTGAATGATTTGCCTTTCGTCGTGTTTTTCATGAATTCCGTCAAATTGTATTCTAAAAAAAATGGCTGGCACGCTTTTCTATTAATTTAAAATTATTAATTTAGTGTGCTTTAATTTGTAACGGGGAAAAATATGAGAGACAGGCTATTCGCCCTCCTTGGAATTGAGTCGGGAGAGGAATCTATGGTATCTACACTTCTGACACAATCAGTCTTTTTGGGTATTTTTTTCGGTGCATTCGATATTAGCGCTCATTCCCTGTTTCTCTCAATTTTCGATGAGAAAATGATGGCAAGAGGATATGTAGTATCCGGTATAGCCGGAATTATCCTTACATCGATTTATACGTGGTTACAGGCAAGGATGAAATTTAAGAACTTTGCAATTCTGAACCTGATAGCTGTAACCTCATTAACTGTAATTCTATGGCTTGCATTGATACTATTCCCTTCAAAATGGGTAATTTTCACAGTGTTTTTGATGTTGGGTCCATTGAATATCCTGGCAATGCTTGGGTTTTGGGGAACAACAGGAAGATTATTTACCCTGAGGCAGGGGAAAAGATTATTCGGGTTGGTTGATGCCGGATTGATTATCGGTGTTATTATCAGTTGCTATACAATCCCTATTCTTCTGTCATTCAAGTTTGAATCGCACAATATTCTTCTTGTTAGTGCCTTTTCTATTTTAGTGGCTACAATTATCCAGATGGTTATTGGCAGCCGTTTCAGACTTGTAGGCGGAAGCGCTGAACAGAAGAGTGAAAAACCAAAAGAAAAAAAATCTGTATTATCTGTTTTTCGTGAGGATAAGTACACCAGAATAATGGGAGTTTTCATTGCACTTTCAGTAATGACCGCATTTTTTGTACAGTATTCGTTCATGGCTGTTACCCGTGAACAATATCCTGCCGAAGAGGATATGGCCAGGTTCCTGGGAATCTTTACAGGAAGTATGATGATCTTCACACTGCTTGTTAAACTGTTTGTATTCTCATACCTGATACGTAACTATGGTTTACGTACCTGCCTTGCAATATCTCCTCTGCTTGTTGCAGCATTTACTGTTTTTGCAATACTTATCGGGATGTTCATGGGATACACACCAGAGTCGATGAGCGGCTTTCTTATTTTCTTTTTGTTACTGGCGCTCAGCAGGTTATTCTCAAAATCTCTTAAAGACTCAATTGAATCTCCATCCTTTAAGGTTATCTACCAGACAATTGATGAAAAAATCAGATATGAGGTGCAGTCAGGGATGGACGGTACTGTAAATGAAATAGCAGCACTTTCCTCAGGCCTTCTACTGGCAGGTTTGGGAGTTCTGAGTTTTATCAAACTGATCCACTTCTCCTGGGTACTTCTTTTCATAATTCTTTTGTGGACTTATTTTGCCTTCAAATTATATACAGAATACAGAAAATCAATCAGAAAAGCACTTGAAACAATTGTCCCGGCTGACTTATCCGGTCAGAATTCTGCTGATGAAAAAGTTCTTAAAAACAGGTATTCTTCTCAAAGGGCATTCAGGACAGATTACTTCAGACTTATCTCAGGCGATCATTCCGGTATTGAAAACTTCAACAACCACCTGTTTATTGAAAAAATAATTGATCATTCATCTTCTGAAAATGATCTTAACCTGATACCCGTACTGAGGAAGATTTCTTCCAACACTTCAATTGATGAACGTTTACGGAACCGGTCAGCTGAGACTGTTGCTACTTTGGAGAAAAACAGTAAGACACATAAAGCGGAAGATGAAAAGATAGCAAATGCAAGGAAGATGCTCTCAGGGACCAGACAGCCGCAAACAACTGAAATCCTGCGGCTATTACGGGATAATTCAGTTGAAGTTAAAAGGCATGCTGTGTACATTATCGGAAAATTCAAATTATCCGATATGCTGGCTGAAGTATGCGAATGTCTTAATATTCCCGGACTTGAATCAGATGCTTACACGGTTCTTAATTCATTTGGTAATGAGGCAGTTGGTGAGTTATCAAGATTCTACCTGGTTTCTTCCGGCAACATAGGAACCAGCAAGATAATCCTGAGTCTTCTTGGTAAAACCCATACCCGGGAGAGCCAGGCATTTCTCTTCTCACGACTCTGGTCACACTCAAGAAGATTGAAGGAAGTTGCTGTTAAGTGTCTTATTGATTGTGAATTCAAAGCATCAGATGAAGATAAAGACCGGTTGGATCAGCTGATATCCGATACTATTGGAATTATGACATGGAATCTGTCAGCTAAGACTTGTCTTGAAAAAAGTAACGATGCCTTCCTTCTCGCGATACTAAAAAAGGAGATGGACAGATGGAGAACCTTCCTATTTAATATTCTTTCAATTACATACGATCCCGGCTCTATCCGCAAAATAAAGGAAAACCTTGAGCGTGACACCGTGGAGAGTGTCAACTATGCACTTGAAATGATGGATATTGTTATTGATGAGTCAATTAAGCCAAAGTTAATCTCGCTCCTTGATGTTATTCCGGATGAGGATAAGCTAAAAAGTCTTTATCAGTTTTTTCCCGGGGAAGTGCCTCAGCACAGTAAACTTTTAGAAGATATATTAAACCGTGATTATAATTTACTCAGTTTGTGGACAAAAGCATCTACACTGAGAAGTCTGAAGGAAATTGATGGAGATAATATGGCTGAAACAGTGGCTGCACTACTTTTCAGTCCGGAGGGTATTCTTCAGGAAGAATCAGCACGTTTGATTGCCAGATCGAGCCGGGAACTATACCGGTCAGTCTCAGTTCGAATACCAGATTCCTCAAGGAGAAGACTCGATGCTATTGTAAATGAGGAGATTGATGAAAAAGAACTGATATTTGAAAAGGTTAGTTTCCTTTCAAAATGTTTTAGTGGAATCCCTGAGGAAGATCTGGTACCATTATCTGTCTCGGTCAGATATTTAAGTCAAAAAGACGATCGTTCGGAACAATTTGCTGATGGTTGCATTACCTGGCCTCTATCCGGAGAATTGGAAGTTCCAGATCCGATAATTGCCTATCCCGGTGTAAAGAAAAATGATTTAAAGAGTACTGATTTAGAAATAAACAGATCCTATTACTGTCTGCCTTTGGACGCTGTTGAAGATTACCAGAATCATTACCCTGAGAAAGAATTAGAGGTTTTAAAATATATTGATAGTAACGAAGACTAACGGTTTTAAAATGACTTCAAGAAAGACAACAATCTTCCGGCAGCTTATTTTCAACATTGCCATTCCAACATTATTGGCTCTGTTAGTCTTTTCGACGATAAATTTCCAGAGGACAAGATCAATCCTATCCTCCGGGACTGCCGAGAAAAATAAGCTCCTGGCTAATGAAGTGACAAAAATCCTGAAATTTCAGGATATTGCCACTAATCTCATTGATATTCAGTTGAATAACAGATTAAAAGATTTTAATTCACTGCTGGTAAATAAATATTTTGCAAATACATCAAACCTTGATAAGGTTGATCTTTTCGCTATTGCAAATGAGATAGGAATGGATACCCTGACAGAGGCCATTTATATTATTTCATCCGATGGGATAATAATTAATACAACATTCAGGCAAGACCTTGGATTTAATCTTTACAGTCTTGGAGATAATATGAAAAAATATCTTCAGAACATGCAACAATCCGGTGAGTTTTTTGGTGAAAGATTTGCTATTGAGGATGCTACGAAAAGACCTAAAAAATATACTTACCAGGCAACCAGGGATAAAAAATATATAATTGAGCTTGGGGCTTATTCAAAGCAGGTTGATGATATCGTCAAAGCAATTGAGGTTACCAAAGCAGAACTAAAAAGCGAAACTCAGGGTATAATTGATGTTGAATTATTCCTTATGGCCGATGCACCATTCAGCATGAATAAGAACGTAATGAAGGTTGACAACCAGGATAGTATTCTTCTGAAAGTGTTTCAGGCTAAGGACACAATAGAATTCATGGAACAGGTAGGTGACAAATGGTACCACTACAATTACATCTATATGGAGAGATTTGCATCTGAGGATGTTGTGGGGGCAAGTTTCTATCAGGGATCTGTCATCAGAATTATTTCAGATCGTACTGAACAAAAGGAATTATTCCGAAAAGAAGCTATGAGATTCATTGTTGTTTTTATTATTACAATGCTGGTGCTTAGTGTGGTTATCTACAGAAAAACCAAAGTGATCACTCTTCCGATTAAAAAGCTTGTGGAAAACGTTGACAGGATTATGAACGGAGATCTGAGGGAACGCGCTGAAGTACTAGGGAATAATGAGATTACAAGGCTTTCCGAGAAATTCAATATGATGATTGCCCAGCTTGAGAGTTACTATTATGAGCTTGAACAAAAAGTAAAAGACAGGACGATCAAGATAGAAAGGCAGAAAGAGGAGATAGAGGAGCAGAAGAAACATATTATGGACAGTATTTATTATGCACGGCGTATTCAGAATGCTATCCTTCCATCTTTTAATATGATTGACAGACATCTTAAGAGTTATTTCATCTTTTATATGCCTAAGGACATTGTAAGTGGTGATTTTTATTGGATGCATGAATCGGATGGCCTTTTTATGGTGTCTGCTGTTGACTGTACTGGTCATGGTGTACCTGGTGCCTTCATGTCAATAGTTGGATATAATCAACTGAATTTTGCAGTTAATGTTAAAAAGGCTCGCACTGCCGCTACAATACTTGATGAACTTAATAAAGGCGTTGTTACAACCCTTAATGAAAACAAAAGCGATAGTTCCATTAAAGACGGGATGGATATGGCCCTTTGTGTTTTCGACTTTAAAGCCAAAAGAGTCGAATTTGCAGGTGCTAATAATCCGCTCATTATGGTAAGAAATAACAGTATTGTAAAGTATAAAGGCGACCGTTTCCCTATTGGTGCTTTTGAAGGTGATAGTCCGCAGCTCTTTAAAAACACTGAAATAGATCTTATTGAGAACGATTGTTTATATATTTCTTCAGATGGTTATGTTGATCAGTTTGGGGGACCGGAAAACAAAAAATTTATGTCCAAACGTTTTGAGGACCTTCTTTTGGAAATCAATAACCTTTCTATGACGGAACAGAAGGAAATGTTACAAAAGAGGTTGTACGACTGGAAAGGCGAAAATGAACAGGTTGACGACATACTGGTTATCGGAATAAGAGTTTAGACAGGTAAATTTAGATTATGGCAACTCATAAAGACAACAAAAATTTCAATCCTTTTCCAGGGCTCAGACCTTTTGCTCCGGAAGACAGTGATTTGTTTTTTGGCAGGGAAGGAGAGAGCGAAGAGGTCGTTGGCAAATTAATAAAAAACAGGTTTGTGACTGTTATAGGCGCTTCCGGAAGCGGTAAATCTTCACTCATTTATTGCGGTGTATTACCGAAAGTGAAGAAAAATAAGGCAAAGTCAATTACTGGTTGGAGAATTATTTCTTTCCGGCCCGGTAATGATCCTTTTGGAAATCTTGCAGATGCAATTTCTGAAAAAATATCTGAAGATTCATTGAAACCCGCTGACAGAAATACTATCCTGACCGAATTGCGCGATAATGCCGGTGGAATTGCTGCTGCCGTCAAGAAATTCATGATAACATCCGATGAAAAGGTACTCATTGTAGTTGACCAGTTTGAGGAAATCTTCAGATATAGTGCCCTTGGAAAAGCCGATGCAGTGATTTCTCCTGCTGCAAGGTTTGTTGATTATATGGTCGACGCAGTTACACAGTCTGTTGTTGAGGTATACACAATTGTAACAATGCGTTCTGATTTTATTGGCGAATGCGCACATTACCAGGGACTTACACAACTTATTAATAACAGTAATTACCTTGTTCCACATATGGGAACAGATAATTACAGAGAGGCAATAGAGGGGCCGGTAAAATATGCAGGCGCTAAAATTGATCCAAAACTCGTTGACCTGCTTTTAAGCGATATCGGTGAAAGAACCGATCAGTTACCGGTACTGCAGCATGCCATGATGAGAACATGGAGCCACTGGCGCGAACTCGATGAACCAGATAAGCCTATCAGTAAAGTTGATTATGATTCAGTTGGTACAATGAGTGATGCTATGTCGCTCCATGCCAATGAAGCATATGAAGAGCTCAGTCTCCGCGGTAAGGAGATCTGCGAAATGATGTTCAAGACAATAACAGAAAAAGGTTCCGATAATAAGGGAATACGACATCCTTCCAGTGTTCCTACAGTCAAATCAATTGCCGGTTGTACCAGTGCAGAATTATTTGAAGTAGTTGAGAAATTCAGAATCACGGCAAGGTCATTTATCACACCAAGAGAAAACGTGCCATTGAGCGATGAATCAATAATTGACCTCTCTCATGAAAGCCTCATGAGATTGTGGGACAGGCTGCGTGAGTGGGTTGATGATGAGTTTTCTTCTGTACAGATGTATACAAGGTTATCTGATGCCTCAGCTATGTATCAGCAGGGAAAAACAAGCCTCTGGAGGCCTCCGGATCTGCAACTTGCAATTAACTGGCGCGACCAGCATAAACCGACACTAACCTGGGCACAGCGTTATAATCCGGCTTTTGAAAGGGCAATGGTATATTTGCGAACCAGCGAAAAAACCTATGTTGAGGAGGAAGAAAATAAGATCAGACTGCAGAAGCGACAGATGAAGAGAACTAAGATTGTTGCAGGGATACTGGGTGTTGCAGCAATCATTTCTGTTGGATTCATGCTTTTTGCATTCGTGCAGAAGATTGCTGCTGACCGTCAGACTATTCTGGCTGAACAGAGGAAGGTTGAAGCTGAAAAGCAAAAACTTCTGGCTGATTCAAGTGCTGTTGTGGCAACAAGACAAAGTATATTGGCTGATTCAAGTGCTAATATAGCAACGCAAAATGCTGCTGAAGCAGAAAGACAGAGAATTGCAGCTGAGATTCAGAAACAGATAGCCTTAAAAAATGAAGGCATAGCAACTGCACAAACTAAAATTGCCGTCGCACAGACTGATTCAGCAACCAGGGCTAAGGAACTTGCACAGAAAAATGCTGAAGAGGCCAGGATTGCAAGTGAACTGGCAACAAAACGCAGGATGCTCTCTATTGGTAAGGCAATGTCAATTAAGTCTTTGCAGGCATCGGGGCAACAGGATCTTCAGACACTTCTCGCCTATCAGGCATACTTGTTTAACAGGAATAATGGTGGTGCAGAGAATGATGCTGATATCTACGCAGGATTGTACAACGTGTCTAAACTTTACGGAAGTGTTAATTATAAAACATACAATGGTCATAAAGGGGGGATTAAAAGTGTAGCTCTTGTTCCCGGTAAAAACGAATTCTATACATCAGGCGAAGATGGTCAGATACTTAAGTGGAATCTTGATGCAAAAGAACAAACACTTCAGATTGTATATTCAGGTACCGATATTATTGAAGTACTTGCTGTTAGTCCTGATGCATCGTGGCTGGCATGTGGCGGCCGTAATTCAACAATTAAAATGATACCACTGAAACCAAATAATATTGGCTATGACCTGGCCGGAAGCAAAGGGATGATAAAATCTCTTATCTTTTCTTACGACGGTAAATTCCTTTATTCCGCATCACTTGACGGAAGAGTGCTTAAATGGGATCTTGCAGCCCGTACCAGTACAAATGTGACGAATGGTTCGATGTCGATAACATCCATTGATTTGTCTTCCAACGGAAATTATCTGGCAGGAATAAGCACTGACGGGAGTGTACTAGTCTGGAATCCTGAAAGTAGTTCAGATACTTATCAGCCTCCAACTACTTTAAAAAATATAAAAGTTGTGAAGTTCAATCCCGAAAGCAATCTTATTGCCCTTGGAGACATAAATGGCAATCTAGAATTATGGAATATAAAAGAGAAGAAGCGAATTTCTTCAGTAAAAGCACACACAGCTGCTATTAATGATATAAAGTTTAATACAAAGCTTAAACAGATGGCAACTGCAAGCAACGATTATTCTCTTAAGATATTCAATATCACAGATCCTGCAGACCTCACTGAACCCCCTATTACTATTAAGGATCATGAAAACCTGGGATTTGTGCTTGTTATTCAGTTCAGTGCTGATGGTCAACTAATCATTTCCGGGGCCTATGATGGCGCTCCGAACCTTATCAGCAGGCCAACAAATGTTGACAATTTTGTGAGGGATATCTGCAATCTTGTTTCCCGGAACATGAATCAGGATGAATGGAATACTTATGTAGGCAGAGACATTGCTCTGGAAAAGACATGTCCGGATAAAAGCTATAATATTAAGGTAAATGCAATTAAATAAAGTTATTACACAAATGAAAATGCAGTTCCCCGGAAAGATTTACTGCCCCTTTTTGTTACCGGCCTGTTACTTGTTATCCCTTTCTCAGGGTATTCCCAGGAAGCTGGAAGCTGTGCCGAGAAGCTGAAGAATGCACAGGCACTTTTTGCACGTGGTCAGGTGGAACAGGTCCCTTCGATGCTGAGCGAATGTTTGAAATCCGGTTTCACGCGTGAAGAATATCTTGATGCGTACAAACTTCTTATTCAGTCTTATCTGTTTGAAGATAAGCTGGAAAAAGCCGATTCGGCCATGCTTGAATTTCTGAAGAAGAACCCTGAATATGAGTTAAGTCCAACCGACCACTCAAGCTTTGTACATCTTTTTGGCAATTTTATCGTTAAACCTGTTGTACAGGTATCTTTTCATTTTGGAACCAATATTCCATTTCTTACATTAATTACTGATCATTCTGTTTCAGGAGTGCCTGGTGCCAGTAAACATACTTCAGAATTAGTAAATCTTTTTGCTTCCCTGGAAGCAAAATTTGAACTTAACAAAAAAATGGAAATAAATTTTGAACCGGGGTACTCCCAGCTATCATTTACAAATGTTGATGATTATAATAACATAATCAATGATGTGGTTTTTAAAATAGGTGAAACTACTTATACAGAAAGTCAGAAGAGAATAGAGCTGCCTGTAAGTGTCACTTATAACTTTAAACGTTTTGGCAAGTTCACTCCTTATGGGCGATTAGGTTTTGGTCCCGCTTTTACACTGAATGGGACTGCAATTGCAGATTATAAGCCAACTGCTCCGAATGAAACACCGCGAACTGGTTCTGAAATAAACCGGGAG
>Ga0113563_10001112_pt1 | contig 14686 bp, 23 predicted proteins | sample Mud3Dept3metaG_FD_80117 | JGI IMG/M metagenome (GOLD analysis project Ga0113563, IMG submission 80117) | Freshwater wetland microbial communities from Ohio, USA, analyzing the effect of biotic and abiotic controls - Mud 3 Core 4 Depth 3... | ecosystem: Environmental > Aquatic > Freshwater >...
CCTCTACGCGGTCCTGCGCCCCGTGGCACCCGTCGACGTGGACGCGGCCATGGCGTGGTTCGCCCGCTGCGCCAGCGGCCAGCGGTATCACTACTGGGGCCTCCTGCGCTTCTTCCTCCTGGGCCGCCGGTCCGCCGCCGAGGCCAAGAAGATGTTCTGCAGCGAGCTGCTCGTCCGGTGGTATCGGGCCGGGGGCTTCACGCCCTTCGCGCCCGGCTACGACGCCGACGCGACCTCCCCGGGCATGTTCCTCAGCAGTCCCAATTTCACGGTGATCTGGACGCGGAAGGTGTGAGATGCCTGAGTGGCTCCCCTGGAGTCTCCTCGCCACCCTGCTCGTCGGCTGGGGGGTGGACCATTACCAGCTCCGACGGGCCCTCCGACAGGCCGCCCTCGACCGCGATGTCGACGACCAGGCCTACCGGGCCCTCGCCGAGCGCCTCCGCCGGACCGCCCAGTGGCGGGCGGCGCCCTGGACGAGCACCGGCCCCTACCCCTGGGGCGGCTCGCCTCCTGATGGTCCTGACGCCCGTCGGTAGCGGCGCCTTCGACGTCCCCCTCGCCGCCGGGTGGCTCGTCCTCTACCTGCTCGTCCTCCGGTGGTGGATCCGGCGCGATGTATGACCCCGGCCTGATCGCCGCCCGCGAGACGGACATCCTCGCCCAGCGCCCCGCCCTGCGGCAGCGGTTCCCCCAGGGCATCCCGACCTTCACGCGGACGGCCCTCCAGGCCGACCTCGCCCACCTCCGGCGCCTCTGGGACGACGAGCGGAAGCAGCTCCTCCGCCCCCTGCAGCCCGACGAGGAGCGCCTGGTCGAGGCCTGCCAGATCCGGGTGGCCTTCGACGCCCCGTTCTTCCTGGAGCACTTCGTCGCCATCGACCAGGAGGGCTACGGCCTGCGCTCCCTCTACCCGCTCTGGGAGTCCCAGCGGTTCATCCTCAACCGCCTCGCCGCCCTCCAGCGGGAGCAGCACGCCGTGGCCTCCCCCAACGGCCTCCTGCTCAACGTCCTGAAGGCCCGCCAGCTGGGCGCCTCCACCCTGGCCGAGGCCCTCGTCGCCCACCGGGTGCTCACCCGCTTCTACATCCGGGCCCTCGTCGGGGCCGACGTCGAGGAGCAGGCCGGCTACCTGTTCCGCATGTGCTACCGCATCTACGAGCACCTGCCGTGGTTCCTCCAGCCCCCGCGCCAGAGCTACCGCCGGGACCGGGAGGTCGTCTTCGGTAGCCGCTCCAGCGTCCGCACGGCCTGGGGCAAGTCCACCCGCGGCGGCCTCGTGGAGGAGTCCGGCCGGGCCAAGGGCCAGATCGGCCGCGGCAAGACGCACAGCGTCGTCCACATCTCGGAACTCTCTACCTGGGACAACGCCGGCCAGCTGGACGACGCCCTGCTCCCCGGCGTCCCGCTCTCCGCCGACGCCCTGGTGCTCTTCGAGTCCACCGCCAAGGGCGCCGGCAACTGGTGGCACAAGCAGTGGCTGACCGCCCAGGAGGGCGTGGGCCGTTTCCGGAACGTCTTCATCCCCTGGGGCGTGGAGCCGAAGAAGTACGCCCTGCCCGCCCCCCTGGACTGGACCCCCAGCAGCACCACCCTCCAGCAGGCCAAGAAGGCGGAGACCCTCTGGCCCTACTACACCGGCGCCCCTATCACCCTCACCCGGGACCAGCTCTACTGGTATGAAACCACCCGGGCCTACTACGAGTCCAAAGGGGAACACGCCAAGTTCCTGGAGGAGTTCGCCTCCGACCCCGAGGAGTGCTTCCAGTATTCCGGCCGCTCCGTCTTCACCCTCCCCCAGTTGGAGCGCATCGACGCCGCCGCTCGTCCCCTGCTGGACCTCTGGGCCGTGGAACCCGCCCGGGACATCGCGGAACTGCGCCGCCTCCCCGCGGAGGACCCGCCCGACCGCCGTCTCCCACCCCCGGCGGCCCCGAAGGCGCCCCGGGCTGAACTGCTGGTCCCGCCGGGCTATGGCTTCCGCCGCCTCGGCCCCGCCGCCCTCCAGGCCCTACCGGACCTGCGCCAGGGCGTCCTCGCGATCTGGGAATACCCCCGCCGCCGGGGCCGCGTCCGCTACATCGTCAGCGCCGACGTGGGCGACGGCGTGGGCCTCGACTACTCGGTCGCCACCGTCCTGCGCTGCCCGACCCTCGACGACCCCGCCGAGGAGGTCGCCCAATACGTCTCCAACACCATCTCCCCCGCCGATTTCGGCCGGGTGGTCGACGCCCTGGGGCACCTCTACCACGACGACGAGGGCATCGAGGCCTGCGCGGCGGTGGAGTGCAACATCGGCCCGGGCCTCGTCACGCAGAACGAACTCCAGCTCCACCTGGGCTACACCAACTTCTTCGTCTGGGAAGTCCTCGATGCCGGGGCGGCCGAGAAGCGGTTCACCCAGCGCATCGGCTGGGCGACGACGGCCAAGACCCGCCCGGCCATGCTCGTGCGCTTCCACGAGGCCGTCACCACAACCGACCCCGTGGGAAACACCCTCGATCTGGTGCTCAACTCCCCCGTGACGCGGAGTGAGCTGCGGCACCTGCTCATCCCCGAGGGCCTCGGCCTGCGCCTCGGGGACGCCGAAGCGGCCCCCGGGCAGCACGACGACGCCATCATGGCCGCCGCCATCGCCTACTTCGTCGCCTACCTGGCGGCCGGGGGCGAGGTGGAGCCGATTGCCGAACAACGTCGGCGCCGCGCTGCCCTGCAGGCGTATCATGCTCAGCAGGCGGGGGGACGCCGCCCGGACTACCGCAACACCGCGACGACGGCCGCCGCCATTGCCCAGCTCCAGGGCGGCGGGACCGACGAGGAGGACGAGGACGATGCCTGGCATGATCCCCGAGCAACCGCTGACTGACCGCCCCCGGAGCCCCAAACTCCCCATCCGCCGCCGGACGGGGACCACCACGCTCAGCGGGAGTCAGCTCCAGCAGACCCTGACCGTGGAACTCCCCAACGGGGTGGTGGTCAACGGGCAGCCGTCCGACTGGGTGGTCACCCGGGGCGCCCAGATCATCGACGTCTGCTCCCCGACCGTCTTCGAGCAGGCCTACGAGCGGGTGGACGGGGCTCGGCTGGCGCTCTCCCCGGGCGCCTGCGCCCAGCTCGACGCCCTCCTCGGCGCCGGGGCGACCCAGACCGAGGGCGACCTGGTGTTCGCCGTCCGCCGCCTCGCCACGGCCCACATCGGGGAGGTAGCCGTCACCTTCACCCCCGGCCAGTGGGACGTCTTGCAGCACCGGGCCAACAAGCAGGGGCTGACGCTCGATGCCCTGATGCACCGCATCGTGGCCCGGGTGACCGACGACATCTTCGAGGGACGGAGCTGACCATGCCCCCGTCCCCCACGATCGGCCGCATCGTCCACTACGTGCCGCGGTCCCCCCGGGCCGCCGGCCCGATTTGTCAGGCCGCCGTCATCACCGCCGTCACGCCCCCCGACCGCTGTGAACTCTGTGTGCTGGCCGTGGACGGGGTCTTCTTCACGGGGCTGACCGTCCACGATGCGGACACCGCCGCGCCGGACACCTGGCACTGGCCGGAACGCGAGGCCTGAGATGGCACTCCACGACTACCGCTGCCCGGTCTGCCACGAGGTTCTGCGGGACGTCTTCCGCACGGCCGCCCAGGGGGCCCAATCCGATCCCCCGACCTGCCACCGCTGCGACCGCCCCATGGCGTGGATCCCCAACGTCGGCTTCATCGACGCCAAGGAACCCTTCCAGGCCTTCGACACCTACGACGGGCGCAACCGCCCCGTCCACATCGACTCCCTCCGCAAGCTCCGCCAGGTCGAGCGCGAGAGCGAGCAGCAGGCCCGGGACGGCGTCGGCCAGCCGATGGTCTGGCGCCGCTACAGCCAGGGGGAGAGCAACCGGGACCAGGGCGTCTTCGGCACACCCCCCAGCGTGCAGCCCGACCCCGCCTTCCTCGAACGGCAGAAGATCCGCCCCCTGCGGGGCGTGGATCCCGACACCGCGACCTACGGGCCCGGGGTGTCCGACCAGAACACCTCAGCCTTGCCGGAGCCCTGACCATGCCCAGCTTCCATGTCATGTTCATCCCGATCTTCCTGGCCATCCTCGGGGCGGTGATCTGGTTCGTCCGCCTGGAGGGGCGGGTCAACCTGCTCGAACGGTTGCTCTCCCAACACATCATGGCGATGGAGCACACCCTCACGCGGTTGAGCCACAAACTGGATCAGATGGACGACAAGCTGGACACGATCCGGATCAACTGTGCCGCGCACTACCCGACGGGCGCCCGGCGGATCACCACCGGCGAGTCCGACACCTACTAGGAGTCCCCGATGGCAGACTTCTCCGGCTCGGGCATCCCCGATCTCCCGACCACCACCGTCGACAGCCTGCGGCATGGCAACCCGGCCGTCCTCGGCTGGCTGACGGAGGCCATTCAGGATGGCGACCGGATCCTCCGGGGGGACCCCTCCTACGAGGGCATCGAACGGGCCCAGCAATACGTGGCCGGGGAGCAGCTCGCCGAGGAGCAGAAGGCCAAGTACCTGCCCCAGGTCACCATCAACGAGTGCCGGAAGGCCGTCCAGGCCCACGTCTCCTCCCTCACCGACGTGAAGCCCGTCTTCGGCTGGCGAGCGTCCAACCCGGCCTACACCCTGCACGCCGACCTCCTCAACCAGCTCGCCGTGGTGGAGTGGGTCACGCAGATGTTCGACCTCGACCTGGGGGACTGCATCAAGTACGCCCTGGTCTGCGGCACCGGCGACCTCGTCGTCGACTGGGACCCGCACGCGCCCATGGGTGGGGCCAACACCCTCTCCGCCCGGGACCCGCGGGACACCCTGCCCATCCGGCCGTCCTACGGGCGCAGCCTCCAGTCCTGGTCCGGGGTCATCCTGCGGGAGGAGCACACCGTCAACGCCCTCCGCGCCATGTATCCGACGCGGGGCTATCTGTTCTCCGCCGCCTCCGACACGGCCCTCAGTCGGGTCGCCGGCCGCTTCCGCACGGCGCTCTCCCGCCTGATCACCCCGGCCGACCCGCTGGACCGCCTCGGACAAACCGGCATCCACACCCGCCGCACGCGCTCCGGGGCCGTCGTCCTCTACCGCACCTACCTCCGCGACCACACGCGCAACCTGACCACCGGCCCCATCGTCATGGGCGAGCCCGGCTCCGCCTGGGCCTACGTCGTCCCGCCCAACGCGCCGCTCTACCCCCGCGGCCGGCTCATCGTCTCGACCGACACGGCCATCGTCTACGACGGGCCCAACACCTACAATCACGGGCTCTTCCCGGTGTGTCGCCTGAAGCTCTGGTCGCTGCCCTGGCACTTCCTCGGGCTGCCGCTCTTCCACGATCTCCTGCCCGTGCAGGACGCCATCAACGACACGGTCAACGACCTGCGGCTCGGGGCGCGGCAGTGGATGGACCCCGACCTGCTCTACAACCGGAACGCGGTCTCCGAGGCCACCATGCGCCTCACCGACCCGCGCCGGCCGGGGAAGAAGATCAAGGTCAACCCGGGCTTCGGAGAGCCCTTCAGCAAGCTCAATGGCCCGGCCCCGCAGGTCCTCGGCGTCCTCTCGGAGCTGTGGGACAAGCTGACCACCAAGTTCACCGACCTCTCGGGTACGGCCAACCTGACCGCCCTGCTTCAGCTTCGGCAGATGCCCGCGGCCGACACGATCGAGAAGTACTACGAGGCCCTCACGCCCGAGATCCGCCACGAGGCCCGCCAGGTCGAGGCCTTCATGCGGGAACTCTCCGAGATGATCAAGGGGAACTACTTCCAGTTCCAGACCACCGCCAAGCGGGTGGCCCTCCTCGGGGACGCCGCGGTCACCCTGGCCGACGTCGACGCGGACCCGGGCACCCTGGTCCCCGCCCTGCGCCCGGGCGAGGCCGGCTACACGCCGGAACTCGACGCCGACACCACCAGCCCCGACGAGCGGGCCCGGTTCTTCCAGAAGCAGTTCGTCTTCGTCGTGGCCCCCAACTCGATCCTGGCCATGGACGGCACCGAGCGGAAGATGATCACCATGCAGAACTTCCGCATGGGGGTCGTGGACTTCTGGACCTACCACGAGGTGCTGGAGACGCCCAACGTCGGGGCGCCCCCGGCCATCCCCCTCCCGCCCCTGCAGCCGATCGACCCGGCGACCCAGCAGCTGATCATCCAGCAGACCCTGCTGCAGTCCATGCAGTCCCTCGGCTCCGGCCTCCAAGGCGGCCCCTCGCCGGTCGTGGACCCCCAGACCAACAAGACCTACCAGCTCGACCCGATGAGCGGGCAGATCCTGGAGATCCGCGTCCCCACGACCATCACCGAGCGCCTGCAGGCCCAGCAGCTCCTCGGGATCGGCCTCGTCGCCAACAGCGCCGGCCGGAAGGCCAGCGGGGAGGCCCCGCCCAAGATGGAGAGCAAGAACGACGAGCCGGGGGGTCGCCCGACCGTGACGGAGTCGCGGAAGTGACCGAGCGGATGGTGCTGCAGCAGACCCAGGAGGTCGCCAGCTTCGCGGAGGTCCTGCAGGCCCTCCACCAGCAACGCTATACCGGCACGCTCGTGCTCCACCTCCGGTATGGCCATCCCAAGGTGGTGGAATTGCATCCGGTCCGGCTCACGCTGACCGCGACCGGGCCGGAACGCACTTGACAACCCTGGAGCCGTAGCGCACATTGGACACCAACTGAGGCACACGGATCGCCGCGGGCGGTCCCGGGCCGCATCTCCGAACGGGGGTGCGGCCTTTTTTTGTGTACCTGGAGCCCGGCGATGCCCCTGACCAAGACCGGCGAGAAGGTCCACGAAGCCATGGAGAAGACCTACGGGTCCGAGGAGAAGGCCGACCGGGTCTTCTACGCCTCCATCAACAAGGGCAAGCCCGGCTCGCAGCGGTGGCACCGCACGACCAAGGGGCGCTCCCTGAAAGGACGACGCTGATGGCGAAGAAGGGCCTGCAGACGATGTTCTCCAAGGCCGTCTGCAAGACGGGCGGGGGCAGCAAGAAACTCGGCGGCAAGCGGTAGGAGGGTCCCATGGGCTGCGGATCGAGCAAGTCCGGCAAGAAGGGCGGCAAGAAGATGGGCGGCAAGCCGTGGGCCAAGCCCGGCGTCCCCCCAGCCTTCGGCGGGAAGCGGTGAGCCGTGGCGATGCCACCCGCCCTCACCGGCAGTGACGTCCTGAACGGCCCACCGCCCTCGCCCCAACTGGCGGGCGGGGGACCCACCGGCGGGGCGGGCTTCTCGGCGGGCGCCCTTGCGGGGCCCCCACCGACGACGCCGACCAATCAGATGGCGCCCGAGATCCTCACCGGGGTGCTGGCCGCCGCCGAGAAGGTGGGCGCCCTCCTCGATCAGTTCGCGCAGGTGGCCCCGCAGCTGGGGCCCAAGTTCGCCATCATCAAGGAACAGTTGCAGACCGTCCTCGCCGAGCTGGTCACCGCTGGCGCAGGACCGGTCGCCCCCGGACACGCTGGGCCTGCGTTCCCGGCAGCGTTCGACCGGGGTGTCACCGGACCGGGAACGCAGTAACTCCGTGAAGGTCAGGCTCCCCACTCGCCCGGGTCTCGGAGGTGGGGCGCCCTGGCTGGCGCACAGGAGGGGACATGAGTAAGGCCGTTGAGACGGGTCGGTCATTCCTGCAGGGCGTCCTCGCCAAGCTCCCCGAGAGCCTGAGGGACAGCTTCAAGCAGGCGATTGAGTCGCCGGAGGCCGCCGAGGCCCTCACCGTGGTGGGGGACGGCGTGTTGGCCCGGTCGGACTATTCGCGATCCATGGACGCGATCCGGGAGCAGCAAGCGGCAATCCAGGCGGACTACGCCGCGCTCACGCAGTGGTACGAGAACAACAAGACGGCGCTCCAGGAGGCGCAGACCCTCCGGACCGCCAGTCCTGCGGCGGCCCCCACGCCCGCCCCCGTAGCCCCCAGTGCCCCCACGCCCCCCGCCGACACCGGGTGGCAGCAGGCGTTGCGGGAGGCCGAACAGGGCGCCGTGCGGTTCGCCTCGGTCGCCGGGAAACTGCAGTTCCAGCACTTCCGGGACTTCAACGAGGTCCTCGACGTGGAGGAGCTGGTCCAGGACGCCCTCGCCAAGCGGGTCTCCGTCCCCGACGCCTACCAGGCGCGGTACGGCGACCGCCTCCGCGAGAAGGCGGCCCAGGCCGAGCAGGTCCGGATCGACAAGCTCGTCGCTGACCGCCTCGCGGAAGAGCGCAAGAAGGACGCCGGACAGCCGTTTCCGCTGCGACAGGTCGCCCCCTCGGTCCTCGATGTCCTGGAGGACCCGAGTCGGGCGCAGAAACACGATCTCGATGCCGCCGTCGCGGAGTACGAGCGGCTTCAACTGTCCCGGGGCGCCTGACGGCTTCCGGGAAAGGAGTCCCCTGTGCGAGACCTTCTCACGCGATTCTGGACGATGGGGTTGGCCCTCCTGGCCGCCGCCGTCGGTGTCGCCCTCGCGCCGGACCAGTACTGGCCCCTGCTCCTCCTCGGGGTCATCGTGCTGGACGACGTGAACACCGTTACGACCAAGGAGATCATCCCCGGCGTCGTGGACGGCTACTTCAAGGCCGGTCCTCTGATCGCCATGTGCAAGTCCCGCTTCACCCGGAAGTGGGTCGGCCCCCAGGTCCAAGAAAACCTGATGTACAAGCCGATGAAGGGCGGCGCCTACAAGAAAGGGGCAACGTTCGACATCACCCGGCAGCAGACCCGCACGGGCATCCTGTTCGCCCCCAAGTACTACCAGGTCAACGTCACCGAGTTCCTGGAGGACCTGGAAGTCGAGATGGCCGGTCCCCGGGCCGCCTTCTCGGTGATTCGGACCGACATGGCGCAGGCGGCCCTGACCATGTCCGCCCTCCTGGAGATCGCCTTCTTCCATCACGGGCAGGCGCTGGTCGGGGACGACCGCTCCGCCGAGATCAACGGGATCGAAGAGGCGCTCAACGACGGGACCAACGCCAGCTGGGCGGGGAACCTGTTCCCCTCCTACGGCGGGCAGACCCGGGCGGACATCGCCCCGGCCGCCACGCCGCCGACCGGGCTGGTCGCGGCCAACGTCAACGGGCCGATCAGCTACCGGATCCTCCGCCACAGCTACCTCTCCTGCCAGATCGGCAACGAGGCGCCGTCGCTGGGGATCACGACCAACCGCGGGATGGGGTTCATCGCGGAGAACTTCCTCCCCCACCAGCTGGTCGACACGACCAACCCCGAGATCAACTGGCCCGGCCTGAAGTTCGACCGCGCCACGATCGTCATGTCGCAGTATGCGCCCGGGCGGGATGGCACCAACGACCCGTTCCTCGGCAACTACTACGACGCGGACGGCGAGACCTTCTGCTGGCTGAACTTCGGCCCGCAGGGCGACGACGCCTACATCCGCCTCTACATCGCCCAGTCCCCGAAGTTCGCCTTCGGCTTCACGGGGTTCAAGGGCGCCCGCGACGACAATCAGGTCAGCGGCCAGATCCTCTTCGGCGGCAACCTGACCGTCAAGGCGATCCGCCTCTCGCGGATCCTTCACGGCATCACCGGCTAACGGGGGCAAGGAGACCATCATGCCGAATCGCTTCGAGCAGCCCCCGACCTACATCCAGGCGGGGGACCCGGAGAAGGAGAACGCCAACACCCTCTTCTACGGAGGGCAGTTGGGCAACCGCTTCACCGTGAAGCAGCCGTCGGGGCCGGGGGCGCCGTCTGGGGACGACTACCAGTTCAAGCGCTACCAGTACGTCAAGTCCGACTCCACGATGACCGCCAGCCCCGGCAAGGGCGACGTGGCCTTCTGGTCGGACAAGACGCAGTACCTGGTCACGACGACCGCCACCAACCGCGGGCAGGTCGCCGGGGTCTTCCAGAACGACCCGGCGGTCGCGCCCATCACCCCCGGCAACTACTGCTGCATCCAGATCGGCGGCCGGGCCATCACCCGTGTCACCGATGCCTCGATCGGCAACGCCAGCGCGGTCGGCGGCTTCGTGGTCGGCTCCGCCACGGCGGGCCGGGGCGAGGTCATCGCGGCCGGCACGGCGGCCACCTACCCGGCGCTGGGGCGCTGCGCCAGCGCCAGCATCGGCGGGCAGACGCTGGTCTACGTGGACCTCGACGTGCCCGAGACGGTGTAAGGGGGCCTGATGGCGACCATCACCAAGCTCGGCAACTTCCAGGACAAGTCGGCGTCCTTCATCCGCCGGATCGGCCAGTACACCGGCCCGGCGTCCTACGCCACGGGGGGCGAGTCCCTCACGGCGGCGGACCTCGGGATGAGCCGCATCGACCTGCTCCTCTTCGAGCCGGCCACCAACGGGACGGCGGTCATCCCCCTCTGCTACGACGCCACCAACGCGAAGGTGAAGGCCTTCGACATGGCCGGCGCGGAGCAGGGAGCGGGGACCAACCTCTCCACCTACTCGGCGCGGTTCGAGGCCATCGGCCTCTGAGGCGGCCATGGAGACGTTCGAGACGGCGTGGCGACGGGCCCGGCTCCTCCTCCCGGGGGTGCCGGCGCTCGTCGTGCGGGACTGGGTTCAGGAGACCTATGCCCGCCTCTGCGAGCGCAAGCCGTGGAGCTGGTTGCGGGCCGAGGGCATCCTCAGCACGCAGGACGCCCGCGCCGTCAGCGTCACCGCCACCCAGGGGTCGACGACCCTGACCTCGGTGGGGCTCTTCGTCCCGGGCGATCTCGGGCGGCAGTTCCGGGGCGCGGTCACCGGCTCCGGCCTCCCGAGTACCGTCCCGCTCTACACCATCGTGGCGTTCACCGACGTCAACACGGTGGTGCTGGATCAGGCCTGGGCGGCGCCCTCCGGCGCCGTCGACGGGCAGATCCTCGACGCGCTGGCGGTCCTGCCGGCCGACTTCGGCGCCTTCCTGGGGATGATCAATCCCTACGACGAGCGGACGGTGACGTGGTGGGCCAATCTGGACACCCTGTTGCGGATCGATCCGGCCCGGACGGTGACCGACAGCTCCCCGCTGGCGCTGATCGCGGCCCGGCCCTCGCCGGTGCCGGCCACGCTGGGCCAACCGACCTTCGCGTGGTATCCCCTCCTCACCGTCGCCCGGCAGTTCCCCTACCTCTACCAACGGCGCCCCGTGGCGCTGGCGGACGAGACGGTACTGCCGGGGCCGCTGGCAGACCGTCCCGACGTGCTCCGGCTGGGCGCCCAGGCGAGCGCCGCCGAATGGCCGGGGACCGTCGATCTTCCGAACCCCTACTTCAACCTGACCCTCGCCGATCGGCTACACTCTCGCTGGGAGAGCGAGGTCAACCGGTTGATGCTGCGCGACGACGACCTCTCGCCCGAGCAATACCTCCAGTACACCGGAGGGTCGCCGGGTCTTACGAACACGGCCAGTCGGCTGCGGCAGACCGATGCGCTGGCCGCCGACTATCTCTGAGGATCCCATGCTGAAGACGCACTGGACCAATCCGCCCGTGCCGACCCCTGGGGGCAGCGGCGGGGCCGGCGTGACGGCCGCTAGCGGCGACCCCCTCATCACCGAGGGCGCCAAGGAGACGGGCAACATGAGCGAACTGGGCCCGCTGCCCAGCCGCTTCGAGCCCAGCGGCACGCCCCCGGCGCCGCCCTCCCTGCAGGACCGCAACCCGGGTACCATCGACCAGCGGTAGGAGGGGCCGATGATCCGCCACTACGAAGTCACGCTCACGGCGGCGGCGCAGAACGTCGCCACTGCCCTGGGCCTGACGGCGGCGACCGACATTCCCTTCCGGCAGCTGTTCTTTCAGACGTTCACGGCCGACGCCTACCTCGGCGGCTCGACAGTCAGCACGTCCAGCTTCGGCATGAAGCTGCTGGCCACGGGATCGCCGATCACGACGGTCGGCGGCTTCGACTGTGGGCCCCTGAAGCTGTCGGATTTCTACGCGGTCGGCAACACGGCCGTCGTCCACATCCTCGGGATTCCCTTCTGAGAGGAGTCACGCAGTGGCGAAGTACGCAATCGAGATGAATCGCACCGGCCACGCCACCCTGCCGGTCGGCTCGGTAACCGCCCACGGGACCCGCCCGCGTCGGGGCAAGATTTACGACCTGATCTTCGGGTCGGAAGCCTCTCCGGCGGACAACCCGTTCCTCTGGCAGGTCCAGCGCCACACGGGGGCGGGCACCTCGACGCCGGTCACGGCGCAGCCGCTCGACCCGGGAGACGCGGCGACGGAGCTGTTGGCGGGGGAGGCGCACACCGTCGACGTGACGGCCACGGCCACGGCCTTCCTCCTGTCGGTCGCCCTGAACCAGCGGGCCACGTTCCGCTGGGTCGCGGCACCGGGCGGGGAGTTGGTCTACCCGGCGACGGCGTCGAACGGGCTGCATGTGCGGACGCCCACGATGTCGGCCGTGGCCATCTCGGCGACCGTCCACGTCGACGAGCTGTAGGCCATGGCACGCTTTCGGGTCATCCTGGCGGTGCCCGGCATCTACCTCGCCGGGCACCCCAGGGGCCAGCAGGTCGTCGACCACCTGGACGTGTACACGGACACGGCGGAACACGCCCGCGAGCACGTCCAGCAGGTCGTCCTCTGGCCGCCACGGGCGGACCCGGCCCTCGCGCTCATCCAGGGCGTGCAGCTCGTGGAGGCCTGAGATGCGCCGTCCGCAGGGCTACGCCCAGATTCTCGACCCGGCCAGTGCCGTGCGGGAGTACGACACAGTGACCTGCGGGCACTGTGGGCGGATCGTGTTCACCAAACCGGGGACGGCCAGCACGGTCTACCTGCTGCCGACGGGCACGCCAGATCGGTTCCGCGAGGAGCCGGGGGCCGGCTGCCACGCCTGTATGCGACCCGTGTGCCTCCCCTGCTACGACCGTGGCACCTGTCTGCCCCTCGAACGGCAGCTGGCTGCTGCCGAGCGCACCGCCGTGTGGGGGGTGCCGGTCCGATAGTCTCGGTGGGCTGGGCCCACCGCCAAGGAGATGTCACCATGCCCCGTCGCCCTGCCCGCCACTCTCGGATCGCGGACAGCTGTCGTGTGCGCGGTTTCATCCGCGTCAATCTCCACGATGTCAAGACTGGCAAGGTCGTGGGGGACAGCGGCTGGGTCGAGAACCTGATCACCGACACCGGCTTCGCCCACTACATCGTGGGCTGCGTCGGGGGGATCGCGAACTCGTCCCAGGTGAACTACATTGCGGTCGCCGCCCAGACGGCCACGCCGACCTCCACCGACGACAACCTCGGGACGGAGCAGACGCGGAAGGCGGGCTCCAAGAGCTTCGTCGCCAACGGCACCCTGCGCTCCACGGCCAGCTGGGCCAGCAACGAGGCCAACACGACCCTGGGGACCATCGCCCTCTACGCCACCGACACCGGCGGGAGCATGGCGGCAGCCACCACCTTCAGCTCGTCGGCGAAGACCACCGACCAGACGCTGTCGGCCACCTACGACCTGCGGTTCTCGTAAGGAGGCCGCGTGGCACGGTCGGCGCGGATCCGGGCCCTGCTGGCGAAGCGCCGCGGGGTCCGCGTGGATGTGGGGTGCGGGGCCAACAAGCAGGGCCCCGACTGGATCGGGATCGACCGCCGCCGGCTGCCGGGCGTCGATCTGGTCCACGACCTCTGGACCTTCCCCTGGCCCCTCCCGGCGGCCTGCGCCCGCGTGGTGGCGATGAGCCACTACTGGGAGCACGTCCCGCCCCACCTCACCTTGGACACGATGGCGGAGATCCACCGGATCACCCAGCCGGGCGGGCTCCTCTACATCTCCGGCCCCTACGGCCTGGGCTACCGCTACGTGCAGGACCCCACGCACTGCAACCCGAGTAACGAGCGGACCTGGGGCTACTGGGACTCCCGCTCCCCCCTCTACGAGGTCTACCAGCCGCCCGTGTGGCACCTGCAGGCCTTCTCCCGCGTTCCCGCCGTCGGGGACACCGACTTCAACGCGGTGTTGGAGAAGTGCCGCGGAAAGGGATGCCCGCTGTGCCCAAAGTGACGGGCCGCGCCTTCGCGGAGGTGCTGCCGACGCCGGTCGCCCCGAAGGACGACCGGATCAAGGTCCTGATCGGCACCCCCACCCTTGGGGTCATCCGAATGGAGTGGCACAACGCCTGGGGGGCGTTGGTCGTGCCGACCAACTGGCACAACTCCATGCTGACCCCCCAGCAGTATCTCACCCACGACGCCCAGAACCTCATCGTAGCCGAGGCCCTGCGCCGCCAGATCGACTACGTGATCTTCGTGGAGGACGACAACCTGGTGCCGCCGGACCTCTTCCTGAAGCTCCGAGGCTACATGGAGCGGAACAAGGACCGGACGCAGGGCATCCCGGTGGTCTCGGCCCTCTACCATGTGAAGGGCACCCACTACACCCCCTGCCCCTGCACGCCGGGGTGCCGCAGCGAGCCGATGATCTACCGGGGGCGGGGCACCGGGCCCTACGTCTCCACGCCCACGGGGAAGCCTGCGTGGAAGTCCGGCGACAAGGTCTGGGCCGACGGGGTCCCGACCGGCTGCGTGATGATCCACACCTCGCTCTTCCGGGAGCAGGCGAAGACGGCCCCCCACTACACCCTGACCAGCCTCGGGCAGCCGATGGATGCCTGGCGGATCTTCGACGCTCCCCGGGAGGTCGTGGACGGCGGGGCCGCCGGCTACCAGCGCATTGTGGGCACCTCGGATCTGGCGTGGTGTGAGGCGATCATGCGGGACGACATCTTGGCCAAGGCC